>FLOH01000071.1_pt1 | contig 303700 bp, 304 predicted proteins | sample 756751 | NCBI WGS metagenome assembly FLOH01 (sample SAMEA4026879, study PRJEB14308) | marine metagenome | biome: coastal water; material: water | depth 74 m | reverse complement strand
AGCGTGTCGAGAATTTAAGGTGATCTCGTTAAACACCCTTAAAAACAAATAACTGCCAAAACTAAGCAGTCTGCTGACGCTTACGCACTCGCTGCGTAACCGATAAATCAGCCGTCAGCCCAATGCGTCCTCGAATTGGGGTCTGACGTCGCTAGGGGACTCACCAATCGTCTCGGTTACGGAGACAGGCGGAAAACCAAACAGTAACTGGGCTGCCACCGCAAAGTGCTGCACATAGTGCGGGGGCCGAGACAGCGATAGCGCAGCTACACACGTAGAAGGACGGAAAAATCCTGCACGGACCCGGGTTCGATTCCCGGCATCTCCACACATAGCCCGTTTCCCTCATAATTCACGTTGTCCTTCATCACATCTGGTCCTTTATTTTGTGTGTTTTGCGTGCCTGAGTGGTGGGCCGTGGGGCTTTGTGCTAATTTTCCATCACTTGTTGTGATCTCTGGTTATTTTCGGTCAGAGATTACGGTGTGGTTGTGCGAATCGTTTCGCCCTTGGTGAGGAATGTCTTCTGACCGGGTTAAGTACCTAGTGTGTGGAGGCAGCAATGTTGGTTGTGAAGTCGGTTCCTAGGGCGGTTCGTTCTAAATCTTTATTTGCGGCGTTGTCAGTGTTGTTGATGATTGCTGCCACGTTGTTTGGCGCGAATGTGGCTTCTGGTGATGAGGTGTGGAACCAGTCCTATCCACGGGGCAGCCAGTCAGAGGAGTGTGTTGCGCAGCCGGGTGAAACACCATGGCAGACATCATGGGGAACAGATTCGAGTTGGAAACCAAGTTGGGCCCTGTGGGCCAACGAGGGTCAAGGTGGTTGGGTGTGTAATAGGAGTATCACGTGGGCGAAGGATTCTGTACTGGCAAGCAGTAGTAGCGGTGGGTCTTCGAGCGTGACGTATGCGGTGGGTGATACCGGTCCTGGTGGTGGTTTGGTGTTCCTCATCTCGGGTGGGCAAACTTATGAGATGGCACCGAAGGCGTGGGGTGCCAACGAGACGACTGGTATCCAGTGGTGCAGTGACCAGAGCAATTCCGTGACCACAGGCACCGCCGTTGGGGATGGTAGTGCGAATACCACTGCGATGCTGACCAGCGCGTCGCCGTTTGTGGCGTGCACGTCAAGCGCGCCCAATGCGGTGCGCGCATACGACGGTGGTGGGTTTACGGACTGGTTCTTACCATCCAAGGATGAGTTGAACGCGATGTGTTACTACTCGCGTAACCTGAGCGCGTCACCAGATCCAACGGACAGTTGTTACGCAACTTCAGGAACGAGCCAAGATGGCACATTCGCTGCGGGCAGCTTCGGGTTTGCTAGCGCCGGTTACTGGAGTTCGAGTCAGCACGCCGCGAACGGCGCGTGGTACCAGAGTTTGGGTAGTGGCGATCAGGACGCCGACTTCAAGTACACCACGCTGCGGGTTCGTCCGGTCCGGGCTTTTTAGCACTTCATCACTTCATCTATTCATCACTTTTGCTTTTCGTTTTTGGTTCTTTGCTTTTCGGTCGAATGGCCGGAGTGCCGGGCGGTGTTGCACCGGCGGGTTGGTGTGTGGCTTGGGCCCGGTAGGGCGCAAGCCACACAGTTTTTCGTGATGTGAAAGTGGTTGGGTCGTGTTGTATCAGGATTTGCCGGTGTTTGCGGATGTGTATGCGTTGACGGTGAAAGTGTTCACCGTGACGCAGGAGTTTCCGCGTGAATACAAGTTCACGTTGGGTCAGGATATGAAGCGTGATTGCTTGGTGTTGTTGCGTAGCATTTATCGGATCAATAAGTCCCGCGATAAGGCTGAGCATCTTGAGGGTTTCTTGGACGATTTCGAGTTGCTTCGACTGCAGGTGCGGTTGGCCACGGATATGAAGTTGATGAGTGTCGGGAAGCAGGCAGACCTGGCGGTGGTGATGGATAGTATTGGTAGGCAGATTACAGGTTGGCGTAATGCCAGCGTGAAAGCCGGAGTTCTTGCGGTTACGGCTGTGGGAAGTGAGCAATAAGCGTTGGGGAAAAGCGATAGAGAGACGGCAAGCATCCAACAGTCCGATTCTGGCCGTTGGTGTTTGGTGTTGATGAGTGCGGCATCTAGGTACCTAGGTGTGGTCAAGACTTCTCTATGTGGCGTGTGGTTGGCGGGTTTGCTAGCGACAATTACTGGAGTTCGAGTCAGAACAACGCGAACAACGCGTGGAACCAGAATTTGGATAATGGCAATCAGAACAACGACAACAAGAACAACACGCTGCGGGTTCGTCCGGTCCGGGGTTTTCCCCGCGTTTGCCTCTGCAGTGGTGAAGGTGTGAGCTATTGCTGCTTGCGCCTTCACCACGTAGGCCACCGGTGATTGGTCAGTCCAGTATCCCGGTGCAGTTGGCACTCTTTGAATTCGATGCGCCAGTGGGTCAGCACGCGAGAACACCCGGTGCAGGTGGGGATGCGGGTATCGACGTAGGTGATCTGTTCTGTGCATATTACCGCTGTCGGGCCAATAAGCGCACGACGCATAATGCTCGGGTGTTTGAAATAGATTTCGAAACGAACCTGATCGAACTGTGGCACGAAATCAACGAGGGAACGTACACGCCGCGGCGAAGTGTGGCATTTGTTGTGGATCGCCCGGTGCAACGGGAAATCTTTGCTGCAGACTTTCGTGACCGGGTGGTGCATCATTTGGTCATTGGCAAACTTGAGGCTTTGTTCGAGCAGGTGTTCATCCATGATTCGTATTCGTGCCGCAAGGGCAAGGGCACACTGTTTGGGGTCAGGCGCGTTGATCGTTTCATCCGCCGCTGCTCACAGCACTACACCCAGGATGCGTATGTGCTCAAGCTTGATATTGCTGGTTTCTTCATGCACATCAACCGGGCGGTACTCTTTGAACGTTTACAGGAATTCATTCATGCCACGTATCAGGGCGCGGACAAAGATGCTCTGATTGATTTGTGTCGCATTATCGTTTTCAACGATCCCACCAAGGATTGTGTGATTCGCGGTACGCGCAGTGACTGGGTGGGCCTACCGAAATCCAAGTCACTGTTTGGTGCACCGCGAGGTTGCGGGCTACCGATCGGGAACTTGAGCAGTCAAGTGTTCGCGAACTTTTATTTGAACCCGTTTGATCATTACGTTAAGCACACGCTGGGTGTGAAGTTCTATGGCAGGTATGTCGACGACATGATTTTCGTCCATGAAGACCGCGCGTTTTTATTGGCGACCATCGATTCGGTCCGTGGTGAACTGTGGTCCAATTACGGTCTCCAGCTGCATCCGGGCAAGATCAGACTTGAACATCACAGCAAAGGAGTCTCATTCCTTGGCGCCCACATCAAACCGGGGCGTATCACTGCAGGTTCCCGGGTGAAAGGCAACTTCTTTGACGCAATCACTGGGCACAATGCGTTGCCGGCCGCAGCTATCGTGGATCGCGACATCCGCGCCGGTGTCATTGCCAGCATCAATTCCTACCTGGGTTTGTTGGTGCATTACTCCACGGTGCGGCTGCGCCGATCGATGCTGCGCCGGGTAGCACCGCAGTGGTGGGAGTATCTTCGCGTGGAAGGCAACGCACACAAAGTCGTCGAACGCTCAAAGCCGAGAAAACATGCGAGAGATCCTTGAACGTTGTCGTGTCGTGGCTCGCATGGGTCTGAATTAAGTGGATGACGGTGATGGTGACGGTGATCGATGCTAGGGCCCAAGAGTGCCCAGTGGAACGACGTGGATTCCATCGTCTCGCGTGTAGGCCAGCGAGGTTGCGGTGATGATCACGAGCGACCTTGGTGGCCGTGAGACTCGATCGGCGAGTTTGGTCAAGGATGCAGCGGCTTTGTCGAGGTCAGTCTCGCCGAGTTTGACTTCGACGCCGACCCAGTGACCGTCACGTGTTTCTAGGATGTAGTCGACTTCAAGGCGGCCTTCGGCTTCACGGTAGTGGAAGCATGATGCGCCGGCGGCTTCGGCGTAGATGCGAAGGTCGTGGGCGACAAGACTTTCGAACAGGAAACCGGTGGTCTTCAAGTCATTGAGCATTCGCTCGGGGGACATTTGTAGGAGCGAGGCGGCCAGTGACGGATCGCCTAGGTGTCGTTTGGGTGTAGTGATCAGGCGTTTGGATGACCGTACTGAAGGGTCCCAGGCGGGCACTTCATCGACGATCATCATTCTGCGCAATGCGTCCAGGTACGGGTTGGCAACGTGGCGGGAGGGCGCATCGGATTCGTCATGTGCTTCATCGCGCGCTCGCTTGAGGATGGCGCTGACGGTGGCAGGTTGTGACACCATTTGCGCGTAGGCGTGCAGGAAGCGGCGCACCAGGCGGGGGTTCCGGGTTGCACCGGAGACCTCGTCAATGTCGTGGTCAATGATGATGTTGAGGTATCCGTCGAGAAATGTACGTGCGGTGGCCTCGTTCGCTCCGATGAGTGCGGGCCATCCGCCGACAGTGATGTGGTGCAAGTATTCGCGCACTTCGATCAGGCAGTTGCTTTCGGCCGGCGCTACGCCGCGCAGAAGGTCAGTGACCGAGGTGGTGGGTGTGGTGACCTGCTTCTCGGACAGGGTCATGGTGCGCATACCGACGATGGCGAAACGACCTGCGCCCGAGTGTTTGGGGATGTTGTCCTTGGGTGTGGCTGAGCCGGTGAGAATAAATTGTCCGGGCAGCCCGCGATCGTCGACTGCACGGCGGACGGCGTCCCACAGTTGAGGAGTGCGTTGCCATTCATCGAGCAGGCGAGGGGTGTCACCATCGAGGAGTAACCGGGGGTCAAGTTCGGCGCGCCTAATCGCGTTGGGGTCGGAGTCGAGCAGGACCTCGCTCGCGGCGAGTTGACGGGCGGTCGAGGTCTTGCCGCAGCCCTTCATTCCCTCGATGAGGACGGCGCCCATAGCCTGAAGCCGGGAGCCGAGAATGGTGTCTGCCAGTCGCGGCAGATATGCCCGGTTTGGGTATGGACTAGCCATGACAATTCCCCTTAAATTACAAGAATCACAAGTTGCAACTGACAGAATACACGTTTCTTGGCCGGTAGTATTCACAATTTTTGAATACTTAAATGCTACTTTTCAATCGCCTGGAGCCAGGCACTGAGATTGTCGCCCTAGGCGATGGTTCCGTCGAAATTTATGGCCGATGGGGTTGCAAGCGTGCAGGTTGCTAACTTCGGTTACACCCAAGCAGAGTCGAGCGTGAACGCATTCTTCGCAAATGTTGTGTAGTAATGCCGTGTTGTAATGTGATGCTGGAGCCTGTCAATCCCTCACGAAAATGAGTATTTGTGGATTCCCGGCATCTCCACAAACTAGGCGTTTCCCTCACAATACACGAGGGAAACGCCTTCTTTTTGCTCTCATGCAGTGGTAACGCTTAGTGGTGACGTAAGTCGGAAATGGTTTGATGCAGCCGCCACAAGGCAGTTGGAGGCGCGAAAAAGTGGGTGACCTTTGTGTTTCGCGCCACCCACTTTTGTATTGAATTGGTTAGATATTTTCTGAGTCCAGTTAGCTATTGACTCAACGTACGGAAAAACGTACGGTAGGGTCATGGGAAATGTCATTACGGCGACACAAGCTAGGGCGACGTTGTACGCCCTCCTCGCGGACGTCAACGAACACCATAACCCCGTCACCATCACGGGGAAAAGCGGCAATGCGGTCCTGATTTCTGAACAGGACTGGAACGCTATAACGGCAACCCTAGAACTTTATGCCGTCCCAGGCCTCGTAGAAGACATTCAGACCGGGCGGAAAGAACCCATCGACACCGCACCTATCGACTGGTGAACTACACCCTGTCTTTCACAACGCGCGCTCGGAAAGATGCCAAAAAAATAGCGAATACTGAACTACAAAGAAAAGCCCAGCAACTCCTTGAAGTCCTCGCTATCAACCCGTATCAAAACCCACCACCGTATGAGAAGCTCGTGGGGGATCTGCGAGGCTGCTACTCCCGGCGCATCAACATTCACAACCGACTTGTCTATGAAGTCTTAGAACCCGAAAAAACAGTTCGCATTCTCGCCATGTGGACCCACTACGAATGACTCGGGACTGCCATTCCCCTCATCTGTTACCGCAAGGCCGTTTAATACCAAAATGTTCACTCCTCTAACGGCGCCAATCCATCATCTGGGCGGGCGGTTCGAATCGATGATTTTGGTCTCAAGTCCACGAGTTACACCGCGGGTGCGCTAAGTGCTAAGGCGAATCCTTGACCAAGATGTAGCGATTCTGCTCAAGAAATTTTCCCAGGAATCTGGCCTGACCTTCCGCGACGCCGTGAATCAGTCAATTAGGCGGGGTCTTGTTCAACAAGAACCGCCTCAGCGAGAGTCGATACCAGCGCCACGTGCCATGGGGCAGCCTTTGCAAGATCTCACACAGTCCCTGTCATTAGTTGAAAGCCTCCAAGATTCGCAAATCGTTGAAAGTTTTGGTTCTTAGCGTGATTGTTCCTGACGTTAACGTGCTTGTGCACGCCATGAATACGGAATGTCGGCATCATGAAAAAGCCTGGGCCTGGTTGTCTGGAGCGCTGGAGGGCAACGAACACATTGGCTTCGCATGGTCGGTGGTCACCGGATACCTGCGCGTGACTACGCACCCACGAATAATGCCAAAGCCACTCCCATTTGAACTGGCCGCGAGTGATGTTCGCTCATGGTTGTCATTACCGCTCACACTGACGCTGGTTCCTGGACCAGATCATTTGCATGCAATGGAAAGGCTCATGTCAGGAGCCGGTAGCGGTGCTGACCTCACCCCGGATGTTCACCTTGCAGCTTTGGTACTTGAAAACGGTGGAACGGTCTATTCGCAAGACGCAGACTTCGCTCGTTTTGACGGAGTCCGCTGGATGAACCCGTGCTCATAATCTAGCTAGTTAACCGCCGCTCTTGCGACGGAATTCTCGTTTTCCGCCTGAGCGACCGGAGTTGTCTTTCACCGGGCCACCGGCTGCATCGGGATGTGAACCCGTGTGACCGGGTTTGTTGTTCTTGGCGTCTAACGCGGCTTTGAATTTAGCGCGTTGAACATCGGCGTCCGACAGAATATTTTCATTGCTTTTGTCCATGAACCCAGTGTGTCACCTGCTTGGTGTGTTGTTGGCTGCCCTATCTGACATGAATGAAAAATGTAGGATCCCACCATGTTGACTGTTCTCGGGCCCAGTGATCTGCAGTTAGGTGACTTAGTCGTTGATGCTGACTTCGCATCAGTTGGTTTTTATGTCCCTACCTACATGGGCCCACGCTCCAGCCTTGAACACATTTCCCAAATGCCCAACCTCGAGGTTGTTCAACTTCTCACCGTTGGCTTTGATTCCGCTTTGGAATATGTACCTAATCATGTGACCCTGTGCAATGCAGTGGGTGTGCATGACGCGAGCACTGCCGAGTTGGCCGTTGCACTTGTGTTGGCATCCCTGCGTGGAATTGACGATTTTGCCCGCGCAATGCCAGAGGGTAACTGGCTTCATGAGCGAAGGGAATCACTTGTCGATCGAAACGTGGTGATCATTGGTGCGGGAGGTGTTGGCCAAGCTATTGCCCAACGGCTACTCCCATTCGAGGTAAACATCACTTTGGTGGCGCGCTCACAGCGCTTCGGTGTGCTGTCTATTTCTGAACTTCCCCGATTGTTACCTTCGGCAGATATTGTGATTTTGGCAGTTCCCCTTGATAAGCACACATCACATTTAGTCGATGATGCTTTTCTGTCGCAGATGCACGACGGTGCGCTATTAGTCAACGTTGCAAGAGGTGGTGTTGTCAACACAGCTGCTTTGGTGAGACATGCCCAGCAGGGTCGCATTCGAGTGGCACTTGACGTAACAGATCCAGAACCACTTCCACCAGAGCACCCATTGTGGCGAATTCCAGGAGTGTTGATCAGCCCGCATGTTGGTGGTAACACGTCCGCGTTTTTGCCTCGGGCTAAGCGCTTAGTGGAAAACCAAATTAGTCGTTGGCGCAACGGGGAACCACTCGCGCATGTTGTGCAGAAATAGGGCTGAACGGTAGTGACCTCAATACTTGTTGCACCAGATTCCTTTAAAGGAACCTTTTCAGCGGTTGAGGTTGCCGCACACATCTCGGCGGGTATTCGAGAGCAGGGGTTGACTGCAGTTGAATGCCCGCTGGCTGACGGCGGCGAAGGAACATTAGAAGTTCTCTTACATGCACTTCAGGGAGTTTCCAAGTTTGAATCTGTTCAGGGCCCTTTCGGGCAAAACGTGGATGCACGTTGGGGTTGGGTTGCCAAGCAGAGACTGGCAATCATTGAAGTTGCGCAAGTGTGTGGATTGCAGTTCAGTGGACTAACTCCAACCGATGCACTTGTTGCAACAACTGCAGGGGTCGGTAAACTTTTAATTGCGGCGGCTGCACTTGGTGCAAAGCGCATTGTTGTCGCCACCGGTGGTAGCGCAACAACTGACGCAGGACTGGGAGCAATTGATTCACTCAAGGGAAGTGAAGATTCCTTGGCTGGGATCAGAATTGAAGTGTTGTCGGATGTAACAGTGAACTTTGAAGACGCTGCAACACTCTTTGCTCCGCAAAAGGGAGCAGATCCGGCAACGGTGGGGCTCCTTAGCGACCGTCTGGATCGAACTGCGGATTTATACGCGAAAAGTTATGGCCGAGACCCTCGGCACTTGGCGCAAACGGGGGCGGCCGGGGGACTTTCCGGTGCGCTGTGGGCTGCTTTAGGAGCCACTCTATTTTCTGGGTCAGACTACATTCTTGACCTAGTCGGCTTTGATGAACGCGCAAGATCAGCGGACGCAGTTGTGCTCGGCGAGGGCAGGCTTGATTCACAATCATTTCTGGGAAAGATTGTTGGTGTTGCAGCAAGCCGTGTTCATGACCGACCAGTGTTTGCAGTCGTCGGATCCACATCACTTGATGCCGAACAAACGAACGCACTTGGACTTTCTCGCGTGTGGGTGGCATCTACTGCGAGTGAACTATTCAAAAGCGGAAAGGGGGTGAGTGCGTTTCTGCATTAAATCTGCCATTGAATCTGCAATAGCTGTCACGACGGGGCAAGTGATTCAAGTTGAGTTCGAGTTATAATTGCATCCGGCATCGTTGATTTTATGTAGGCGAGATAGCGACCGCGCAAATTTCGGACCGCTGCTGAGATACCGCACCACTCTGGGGAGTGCTCGGGCGACGGGAATCTCGAATTGAATGCAAATAATGTCTTTGCTAAACCAGCCGCATAGCGTTGAACACGGGTCGCACCTTGGAGATCTCATGGGTTCGAATCAAGTTCACCCCACCGAGTGAGGCGATCACCGCGAAGAAACTTTCCGCTGTTCGAAATTCGTCTTCAAATAGGTCGAACGCGTGGGGGAGTGCCTGGCAAATCGGGTAACCTAACTCGCGCAATCGGAATGAATTGAGAATTACATTCGTTTGATGCTTCACGCGCGTAAGCGGGTCGACCAAGTTTCCATAGTAAAAACCCATACCGGGATCGATCACAATGTTGGATACTCCGTGTGAAAGTGCACTTTCAATTCGCATTTCGAAATACGCCGCCAGAGCAGGTACCGGATCTGCATCCAGGTTGAGATCGGTGATCTCACGAACGTTGGCACCGCCGACGTAGCACATAACTACCGTCGCGTTGAACTCACTTGCGAGATCGAGAATTTCAGCTTCATATTCGTTGCCCGTGAAGTTCAGCACCTTGGCACCGGCCTGCAGGCACGCCTTGACGACCTCGGGTTCGTAAGTCTCCGCGGAGACCGGAATTCCGTCAGCGGAGAGTTGTTCGATCACTGGAACAAGTGCACGGATTTGATCCGGTGCATGTACGCGCGCAGCCTTTGCGGTACTTGATTCAGCACCAATATCAATCAGGTCAGCACCTTGTGCGAAACAGACGCGAGATTTGCGAATTGCCGCTTCGGTGCTGATCGCGATGCTTTCACGGTAGGTGGAGTCGCGAGAAAGATTTACTGTTCCCATGAGCGCGGGCCGGCTAAAAAGTTTGCCATCAAATTCCAATTGCGCGATCGGAGTTTTCAGCGCCGCGGAGTGATTTTGGAAGAGTGCGCTTAATGTCTCCAGTGAAATCATGTCTGCAGTCTAAGCGTGATTGGGCTAATGTCGTGTTAAAGATTGTCTCGCAAATTTTTGAGAGCCCTAATGGATGGAGCTCCATTGATTGCAGCTCTCCTTCCCATTTGTAAATAGCTTGTCGGTTTCCTATGATGCAAAGATGTCATCCCCGAAAAAGTTCAATCGTAGAAATGTATTGAAGTCGGCTGTGGCAGCCACCGCCGCCGTCCCTTTTTTGGGCGGTCTCGTGGGTCAAGGTGCGGCACACGCAAAACCCGTTGGGGGTAGGAGCGCTGGGGCTATGCCGACAAGGGCGCAGTGGATTGAGTTGAAGAAAAGTGTGAACGGTCATCTGGTCCGACCAAAACTCCCATGGGGACCGAACGCTAAACCAGCCGTTTTCAGAAAACTCAAAAATCCGTTTTGGAACGAGGAGAATCCCGGTGCATACATGTCCACGGGGTATTTCAAAGCTTGGACGGCAGTGGCCAGTCCCTATGCGGTCGCTGCAACTAGCGCGAAAGAAATCGCCACCGCAGTGGACTTTGCTCGCAAACACGACGTCCGGATCGCGGTCAAGGGGACCGGACACGACTATCTGGGTCGCAACCTGGCTCCAGACTCCCTTTTGATCTGGACGCACAACATGCGCAAGATTGAGGTGCTGGACAGCTTTGTTCCCGCGGGAGCTCCGGCAGGGGCTTTAGGGACGGGAGCAATCACTGTTGGGGCAGGTACGCGCTGGCTGGAGGCCTATGAAGCTGCAACGGCTGCAGGTCGCTATGTCCAAGGGGGCGGTTGCACAACGGTAGGAGCGTGCGGTGGCTTCACTTTTGGAAACGGATTCGGTTCCTTTTCTAAGAAGTTTGGCACGGGCTCGGCAGGGGTTCTTGAAATTGAAATGATTACGGCAGATGGCAAAATTCGAACTGTCAATAAATACCAAGATCCAGAACTCTTCTGGGCCATGAAAGGTGGCGGTGGCGGTACTTTCGGTATTGCCTCCAAGGTGACGTTGCTTACGCACCCAATACCGAGCACCATGGGACTGCTCACCGGAAGTATTAAGGCCAATTCGGATATGGCCTACCGGGAACTCATCGAAGCATTCTTAGATTTTTATCCTAACGCGTTGAATAACCCACAATGGGGCGAGAGCATTGCATTCAATGCGCAAAATGAACTCGGTCTGCGATTCACTTTCTTGGACCTTCCACTTGCCCAGGCTCAAGCACTGTGGGCAACATTTTTTGAACCGTTAGCCGCTCGGCCCGCTGACTACGAAGTAAACCCGGAGTGGGATTTCTTGGCATTTGAAAACCTTTGGAATTCCGCATACTGGGAAACAACGAAGCCAGGTTTTGTCACTATTGACCCGCGCAATAATCGTCCGGACAACCAATTTTGGTGGACTGGGAATCAGGGAGAACTCTCCGTCTATTGGAGTAGCTATCAGTCACGCTGGATTCCACTGGAACTGGTCCAAGACTCAACTTCAGATCTTGCCCACGCCATGTACATGGCCTCGAGGAAAATGAACTACATCTTCCAAATTAATAAGGGCCTCTCGGGATTAGACCCCGCTGCAATTGAACGGGAAGCAGATACTGCCCTTCATCCGGGCGCATACGCCGCCGCCGCACTACTCATCGCAGGATCTGCTCAGCAGTACAAATATCCGGATACTCCCGGTCGCAAGCCGAATATGACAATCGCGCAGGAGGAATCCGACATGATTTATCAAGGGATGAGTTACATTCTGCCTCTCACTCCAGGCTCTGGTACCTACCTCAATGAAACCGACTACTTCTTGGAAAATTGGCAAGAGGAGCAGTGGGGATCCAAATACCCCCGCTTACTCGCCGCGAAAAAGAGATATGACCCCAAAAATATTTTTAGGGTTCACCACGGGGTCGGAAGCGAACTTCCTAGTTCTTCGTGAACCTAAAGTCGCAGACTATTCGTCCTTCGCTGATCGCTCGTTCTTCATAGCGGGTGAGTGCCCGGTCAGGTCGGTCGACTCTTCCACCACGCCACCGGGTGCGGTTTTCGGGTTGGGCGAACAGGTCGTCAATTGCCTGTGCGTAGTGAGCCCAGTCTGTTGCAATGTGCCAAAAACCACAGGGGGAAAGGCGGGAATGCATAAGGTCAATAATTCCCTGTTGCACGATTCGACGTTTGTGGTGCCGGGCCTTTTGCCAAGGGTCAGGGAACAGGGTGTACACACCAGCGAGTGAGTCGGGCGCGATCATGTTTTCCAGCACAGGTACCGCATCTGTTTCCATAACGCGAACGTTGGTTATTTCCTGTTGGTGGAGCTCAGAGAGCAGGTCGCCGACTCCGGGAGTGTGAACGTCGACCGCAAGGAATACAGAGTTGGGTTCTGAGAGCGCGAAGTGAAGGGTCGAGACACCGTTCCCGAAGCCGATATCAAGATAGAGCGGAGTTGGTGGCGTTGGCCAATCCAAGAGTTGATCCCGGTATTCGATAGTGAGTGATTCGGGGTTGTCGACTGCATGTTGTTGGGACTTCGTGATCCGACTTCGGCGTGGTTTAAAAGTTCGAATTCCACGACGCAGCGTTTTCGTTTCCGGGAACTCTTCAACGTAGTTATCCATGTGAATCAACGAGCAATTCAATTGGGCCATTGATTCGGTGCTTGCGGTCAGAATCAATCCGCCAACTTGAACCTTTACCTACACTGCGAAAGGCCCATTCGCGATTGTGACCCTCGCCAGGCCCACTGCTTGTCAGTGCGGTGTTTTCGTCGATCCCAATTATTTTCTGCCCTTCGGTGAGCAGCGGTTTCATAACGAAGTCAGGGATGAATCGCGTATAGCGATCAAAGTGTGGGATCACGCGTGCATTGAAAATTAGCCCAAGTCCTGACTCGCCGCCTTCACTCGGATGCCGAAAATTTGGAACGTACCCGCACAGTGCCATTGCGCCAGCACTGCAACCTGCAAGAGATGCGCCGCCACGCCACTGCTGCAGAATCGTTTTCCAAGCGAGTGTGTCCCGAAGGGTTTTTGCAAGAAAATGTGGGTTACCACCGGACAGGTAAATGAGCCCGGCTCCCTGGATCGCTTCAACTATTTCCGGGTTGTTGGCGTCACTTCGAGTCTTAATGTCGATGACCACCTGCTGGGCGTCAAGTCGCTGAGCTGCGACCTTGCCGAGTTCATGCCATCGCGTGAGGGAACGAGCTCCCTCGGGTGCCGCTGCCGTTGCAATCTGAACGTAGTTGCGGGGCCTGTTTTCAAGGAGCCAGGCTTCCAAGTCGTTCATGACGGGGAGATATTCACCGCTACCGACTAGGGCAATCTTTCCGGTCATCGAGAAGAATTCTTTTCAACTAAATTCTTGTTAACGCAATTAAGCGTTGGCGTCGGCGAATTCACAGAACGCAGAGTAAGCCCGTGGACCGTAGACCGTTGCAGGGCCGCCAGCCATGAGGAAGGTGACACCGATTGCCTCGGCAACTTCTTCTTTTGACGCTCCAGCTTTGGCAGCGCCACGGGCGTGGGATGCGATACAACCGTCGCATTGTTCTACAACAGCAATTGCAAGTGCTATGAGTTCCTTTGACTTGGTAGGGAGAGCACCCTCGGCCATTGCGGCTGAGTGAAGGGCTGAAAATCCTGCATAAGTGTCGGGGATCATGGCTCGCAAGTCCCGGCTAATGCCGGCAAGTTCGCGTTGAACGCTTTTTCCATGGGAATGTGAATCTACGTCACTCATGACACGCAGTGTACCCCTAGGTGGGGATACCCCAGAGGGTATGGGTGCACAGGAGTAGTCTTGTGACATGGATCTGGAACCCGAAATCAATACCGAAGTATTAACCCGACTCAAGCGGGCACGGGGACAGCTTGACGGCGTAATCAACATGATTGAAACCGGGCGCGGATGCGCCGACGTCGTGACCCAACTGGCGGCAGTATCTAAGGCACTTGATCGTGCCGGCTTCAAAGTAGTTGCCGCCGGAATGCAGGAATGTTTTGAAAAGGGTGAAGCAGCCCCAATGACACGCGAGCAACTCGAAAAGCTCTTCCTGTCGCTTGCCTAGTAGAGGCAAATAATTCAGGCAACCGCTTACACGCGCTTAGTGGGCTAGATCACCTTGATTTAGGTGGAAATTTTTATGTTTTGAGGGCATTCTTAGCGGCACGGGAATACCGTGGAGTCCATCAGCGCAAGCCCTGCAAACACAAGCCCCGCCCACAAGGAAGTGATCCCATGGCCACTCGTCTAGATTTCGCCACTGCTCCGACTCAGAACAAGCAACTCCTCGAGTGGGTTGACGAAATGGCGGTGTTGTTTGAACCTGACGCAATCGAGTGGAGTGACGGCTCCGAGGCCGAGTGGACAAGACTGACCGAGCAGATGGTAGCCGCGGGCACCATGCTCAAACTCAATGAGCAGTTGCGACCTAATTCATTTCTGGCACGTTCGGACCCAAGTGACGTCGCCCGCGTTGAAAGCCGCACCTACATCTGCTCCCAGCGTGAAGTGGATGCCGGTCCCACCAATAACTGGATGGAACCAACTGAAATGCGAGCAACGTTAAACCCACTCATGAAAGGTGCAATGCGAGGCCGCACCATGTACGTCGTGCCGTTCTCCATGGGTCCTCTTGGCTCGAGAATTGCCCAGCTCGGAGTTGAGTTAACTGATTCACCCTATGTAGTTGTGAACATGAAAATCATGACCCGCATGGGTCAAGCAGCCCTCGACGAAATCGGTGAGTTCGGGGAATTTGTTCCCGCAGTCCACACGGTCGGCTACCCACTCATTGACGCTGACGGAAACTCAATTCCAGACGTCGCCTGGCCGTGTAACGACACTAAGTACATCGTTCATTTCCCTGAGACTCGTGAAATTTGGTCCTACGGCTCCGGGTACGGCGGCAATGCGCTGCTGGGCAAGAAGTGCTTCGCCCTGCGTATCGCTTCAGCCATGGCACGTGATGAAGGCTGGATGGCCGAGCACATGCTCGTGTTGAAGTTGACCTCGCCAGCTAACGACGTCAAATACATCACGGCAGCATTCCCCTCTGCGTGTGGGAAAACGAACTTGGCCATGCTTGAACCAACTATTCCTGGTTGGACCGTTGAAACAATCGGTGACGACATCGCCTGGATGCGTTTCGGCGAGGACGGTCGTCTTTACGCGATCAACCCCGAAGCTGGATTCTTTGGGGTTGCCCCAGGAACGGGCATGAGCACGAATGCAAATGCGGTCCGCTCACTCAGTGGAAACTCAATCTTCACCAACGTTGCGCTTACCGACGACGGTGACATCTGGTGGGAAGGCTTCACCGACGAAGCACCAGAGCATTTGATTGACTGGAAAGGCAATGACTGGACCCCTGCCTCTGCGGAACCATCTAGCCATCCCAATGCCCGTTTCACAGTCCCTGCGGGACAGTGCCCTTCCATAGCACCGAACTGGGAGGATCCAGCAGGTGTTCCAATCGACGCGATTCTGTTTGGCGGCCGCCGAGCAACTAACGTTCCCCTCGTCTCTGAAGCATTTGACTGGGCTCATGGTGTATTTGTCGGCTCATCGGTGTCGAGCGAACAGACGGCAGCAGCCGAAGGAACCGTGGGTGCCTTGCGCCGCGATCCGTTTGCCATGTTGCCATTCTGCGGTTACAACATGGCCGACTACTGGGGCCACTGGCTCAAAATCGGCGGTTTTACGACTCCAGAGAAACTTCCACGCATCTACTCGGTCAACTGGTTCCGCAAGGACACTAATGGAAAGTTTATCTGGCCCGGATTCGGTGAAAATGCACGAGTACTCGAGTGGATTGTAAACCGACTCAGCGACAAGGCCGAGGCAGTAGACACGCCAATCGGTCGTATTCCTGCACCCGGCGCGCTCAACACAGACGGGCTGGATTTGACACAAGACCAGATGGCTGAACTTTTTGCAGTGAATGCTGATTCATGGTTGGCTGAAACTGACTTGACCAAGGAGTACTACGCCGAGTTTGGTGACCGGGTTCCTGCTGAGCTAAATGCGCAACTCCAAGGACTGCGTGATCGTTTAGGCGAGAGTGGCAACCAGAATTGATTTGATTGTGTGCATCCGGTTTTCAGCTTGATCAAATGCGATATTGGCAGGTGACTCGAAAACCTCATGTGTGATTTCAAGGCCACCGTTTAGATTAAAGTCACGTGAGATTTGTTCGCCAACGAGAGTCTTGTTGTCGTGGTAGGCCGGCAAGCAGTGCATAGCCTTGGCACCGGGACGGGCTTGATCGAGTACGGCTTGATTAACTTGATACGGCTGAAGTAGTTTGATCCGCTCCGTCCATACTTCCTTGGGTTCTCCCATGGAGACCCACACATCTGTGTGGATGAACTCGGCCCCGCTCACTCCTTCATTGACCTCCTCGGTCAAAGTGATGCTCGCGCCACTCTCAGCAGCGCGTTTATGTGCTTGGTCAATAACGGCTTGTTCTGGCCAAAGTGCTTTCGGTGCAACGATTCTGATGTCGCTGCCCATGATCGCGCCCATGATCAACAGTGAGTTACCCATATTGCTGCGAGCATCTCCGAGATAGCAATAGGACAGGTGAGCGCCGGGATCAACCTGGTGCTCGCGCATGGTGAGGAAGTCAGCAAGCATCTGAGTCGGGTGCCATTGATCGGTCAAACCGTTGTAGACCGGAACGTGAGAGTACTCCGCGAGCTCTTCAACCACAGAGTGATCGCTGCCGCGGAACTCAATCGCGTCGAAGACTCGGCTTAGAACGCGTGCGGTGTCCGCCGGGGATTCTTTATGACCGATTTGGCTTGTTGCACCGTCGAGGAAAGTAGTGCTCCCACCTTGGTCGCTCATTGCCACACTAAAAGAGATGCGGGTGCGGGTCGAAGTCTTTTCAAAAATTGCGGCTAGATTTCTGCGCTTCAGGAGTTCAGGCTCGGTGTGATCTTTTCTTGCTTGCTTCAACTGCGCAGCCAACTGCAGGAGTGAGTCTAATTCCTTTGCCGTGAAATCTAGTTCACACAAAAAGTCTCGCCCAGTGAGGCCAAGTGAATGTATGTGATCGACGGTGAGCGGCTCAGTCATTCGCTGAGTCTATGAGCGGTCACCTCGCGCGCTGAATACGGTGGATTCCCAAGGCTTCCTCAGAGATCGCCTCGTTGACCAATTCCTTGGCCGCGGCTACACCTGTTCCTGGGACGCTCGCGAGTCGTGTCGCTGCAGGCCGATCAATTGTGCGGTAAATCGCTTCCCGGTCGTCCTCACTCAAACCACCCCAGACCCCATAGGGTTCACGAGCACGGATCGCGTAATCCGCGCACTCCAACCGAACCGGACACGAGGCGCATACGCGCTTGGCCGATTGGTCCCGGCGAGAGCGCGAGGACCCTCGCTCGTTTTGGGGGTGGAAAAAGAGTAATGGATCAGTGCTTCGGCATAAACCTAGTTCTTGCCAGTGCCACTTTGAATCAAGTGGCACCTGAGCGAGTGGTTGCTGTGGCATATCTCCTCCGTCCGCTTTCGCGTCACGTTTCTTAGTTCAAATGTAAGCCACGCGTGGGAGTGGGCTAGGCGGGACTTAGGTCCCCTATTCTGCGATTACGTCCTCATTTGACTTGGCAATTTCACGGCGAACGTCTTCCATGTCCACGTCGCGGACTGCTGCGATCAAATTGTCTAAACCTTCTTGGGGGAGCGCACCAGCTTGGGAATACAACACCACGCCGTCTCGAATTGCCATGAGGGTAGGAATCGAACTGATCTCAAAACTGCCTGCAAGCGCTTGTTCCGCTTCGGTGTCTACTTTGGCAAAAACAATGTCAGTATTGGTTTCAGATGCTTTTTCATAGACCGGCGCAAAACTGCGGCAAGGCCCGCACCAAGAAGCCCAAAAGTCAACGAAGACAATTGGATTGCCCTTAATTGTGTCTGCGAAACTCGATTCCGTTAATTCAATGGTAGACATAGGTATACCCTACGGGGTATACCTGAAAATTTCAAATTGCCCTTTATCCAGTGCAGGTAAATTCCTAGTAGAGGTAGAGTTATTCCCATGAGCACCCCAACTGCTACACCACTGGCTGCACCCGAACTCGAAGAATTAGGCAGCGTCCTTACCGAGGAGCGAACCTCGCACTTCGACGACGGGGATCATGAGAAATTCGCCCATTACGTGGAAAAGAACAAGATCGTTGAAAGTGCCGTTACCGGAGCGCCGGTAAAGGCACTATGTGGGAAGAAGTGGACACCAAACCGCGACCCCTCGAAGTTCCCCATCTGTCCTGACTGCGAAAAGATTCACAAGTCTCTGCCCAAGGGCGGCGAATAAATCTGCCCAAAGGCGGCGAATAAATCCGCCCAAGGGTGGCCAATAAAGGGGGTATTTCGGCTGGCTCCCCTGTCAGTGGGAGGATTTGCCAGTGCTATCCAGCGCGCCTTTAATTTACGAACCCCTGATTGGATTGAATTCATAATGCAGAGAAAATCAATGAGACTTACCGGAGTGGCCACTTTGGCTGTGGCGGGTCTTTTTCTAAGTGCCTGCTCCTCAGACACCGAGAGCGCCACTGAAGCGACGACCGTTGCCGAATCTTCAACCGAAGAAAGTGTGACGGAGAGTGCGGCAACTGATGAGTGTGCCTACGAAAACCTGACCACAATTAACCCGGGCATGTTGACTATTGGCACTGACACACCCGCATACCCCCCTTACTTCTCGGACGACGATCCCACCAACGGTGAAGGATTCGAATCAGCGGTCGCCTACGCTGTTGCATCCCAACTTGGCTTCGCGGCAACTGATGTGAAATGGGAAGTTGTTCCATTCAATACCTCTTATGCACCGGGAAACAAGAACTTCGATTTTGATATCAACCAAATCTCAATCACCCCCGAGCGCTCAGAAGTTGTTGACTTCTCCGACGGCTACTACACCGTCAATCAAGCGGTCGTGGCATTCAATGACTCCCCCCTAGCCGGTGCGACAACGATCTCTGAACTCAAAGATGCAAAGCTGGGTGCTCAGGTAGGAACCACGAGCTTGGACTTCGTGACAGAGGTCGTCGTACCAACCCAAGAGCCCTATGTTTTCAACGATACAAATGACGCCAAGAGTGCATTGCAAAACGGAACAATCGACGGAATTGTTGTGGATTTGCCAACCGCGTACTACGTGACCGCGGCAGAGTTTGACGACAGCAAGATCGTCGGTCAATTCCAGGCAACAGCAAGTGGCGAAGAGTTTGGATTGCTTTTCCAAAAAGGCAACCCGCTGGTGACTTGCGTGAATAATGCGCTGACCACATTGAAGGATTCCGGTGAATTACAGGAAATCCAAGATGCATGGTTGGCTGGCGCAACTGCCCCCTACTTCACAGAATAAGGATTAGTCGCGCAAACGCTTGCGATTAATTAGTATCGATTAACACGTGAACACACCCGCTCCCGGCACAGATACGGTCTATATCGACCCTCTGCGCCGGGAGCGTGTGCGTAAGAAGGCTCGTAGTGACGCACTCATCGGCGTCGCCAGTTTGGTTGGTTTCGTAGCAGTAGTCGTTCTACTGGTGGGTCGCAGTTCAGGTTGGGAAACAGTTCAAAAAACGTTTTTCAACGGTGACCAGTTTGCCGAATCGTTCCCAGGACTGTTGGAAGCTTTTTGGCTCAACGTTCGGATCTTCTTGATCGCTGAACCGCTGATTCTTATCATTGGACTATTGGTTGCCCTAGCGCGCACGGTGAAGTCGCCAATTTTTCTCCCGATACGAGTGTTGGCAACTATGTATGTTGACATTTTTCGTGGTGTCCCCACCATTTTGATTATTTTCCTTCTGGGGTTCGGAATGCCGGCACTGCAACTCACAGGTGTACCCAGTGACGCGATTTTTTGGGGGACCGCTGCACTGGTTTTGTCTTATGGCGCGTATGTGGCCGAAGTTTTCCGTGCGGGAATTGGTTCAGTTCACCCGAGCCAAACAATGGCCGCACGCTCATTGGGGCTTTCATCTTTTCAAACGAATCGCTTCGTGGTGCTGCCTCAAGCGGTGCGCAATGTGACTCCACCGTTGCTTAACGACTTCATCTCACTACAAAAAGACACCGCATTGGTTGCTGTGTTGGGACCGATTGAAGTCCTTCGACGTGCACAAATTGATACTTCCGCGAACTTCAATTACACACCATATGTGGGCGCCGCACTGATTTTTATTGCATTAACAATTCCTATGACTCGCTTCGCCGACTGGATTCAAGTTCGCTCAGCGCGGAAGAAACGTGCGGGGGGTGTGGCGTGAACCCAGCCTCGTTCATTGAGATTGATTCTGTGTGGAAGTCCTTTGACAACCACCCTGTTCTTCGTGGACTCTCACTCACCGTCCCTGCGCATTCTGCCACTGTTCTCATTGGCGCATCGGGGTCGGGAAAATCAACCTTGCTCAGATGCATCAACGCACTAGAAACAGTTGACGCTGGAAGTATTGTTATTAACCAAGAACTTGATGTGACCGCTTTCAATACCGATCTGGACGCGGTTCGCCGTCGAATCGGAATCGTTTTTCAGTCCTACAATCTCTTTCCGCACATGAAAGTTCTTGAAAACATTACGCTCGGACCAACTCGCGTCTTGCATAAATCCAAGAAAGAGTCCGAGGTCGCCGCCATGGAGTTGCTTACGCGATTTGGTTTGCAAGCAAAGGCGCTCGACTACCCGGATCGACTTTCCGGAGGCCAAGCTCAACGAGTGGCGATTGTAAGAGCATTGGCCATGGAGCCAGAGATCATGCTCTTTGACGAAATCACCTCAGCCCTTGACCCAATGCTTGTCGGTGAAGTCCTGGACTCGGTTCGTGAGTTGCGTGAGGGTGGTTTGACCATGGTCATGGCAACGCACGAGATGTCCTTTGCCAAGGAAATCGCCGACCAGGTCTGCTTCCTGAATGAGGGAATTGTGTGGGAGGCGGGGAGCGCAACCGAAGTGTTTGACTCCCCGGCTCGCCCTGAAACGCAACAGTTCCTTCAACGCGTGAACTAATTCGGGCAAATACGGCACGGCAGCAGAATTTCCGGGGGAAACAGGCGTAGCCTTTGGCCGTATCTATTACTGCCTGTTTCAGGCACCTATTTGGAGGTATTAAATGTCAACCCAAGTTGAAATGGAAGTAAGCGACAACATGCTTGCATCCCTGGGCCGTGTGTGGTGGCTACTTCTTTTAGGCGGAGTTATCAGCCTTGGAGTGGGTATTCTTGCAATCGCATGGCCGGGAAAAACTATTGTAGTCGTCGCGGTTCTTTTCGCGATCTATCTGATCGTTTCAGGAATTTTTGAGATCGTCCGTTCCTTTTCATCCGGTCTGACCGGGGGAACTCGTGTGCTTCTCCTGATCACAGGCGTTCTTTCTGTGATCCTTGGAATCTTTGCGATTCGTTCGGCAGTTAACGCTGTGGATCTCCTTGGAATTTTTGTGGGAATTGCATTCCTGTTCCGCGGATTCGCCAGCCTATTCATGGGCTTTGATTCAAAGGAAGGCCGTGGTTGGAATATCTTCTTCGGTCTCGTTATGTTGATCGGTGGCGTGGTTGTCCTGTCGCAGCCAGCGCTCTCACTCGTAACGTTGGCCTGGGTTGTTGGGATCTGGTTGATCGTTATCGGCATCTACGAAATCATCGCTTCATTTATTGTCCGTAAGCAGACAAAAGCTCTCGTTTAGTTCATAACAAAGTGCCCCTCGACTTCGAGGGGCACTTTGTTTTTTCCACGCGCAGTGGTTAGGTTGGATCGTGGCCAAGGAAACCTCACAAACTCTTGATCGTGGACTGAGTGTCTTGGAGGTCTTAGCCGAATTCCCAGAGGGGCTAAGCGTCACAGAACTCAGTCATAAATTGGGTGTTGGGCGCACTGTCGTGTATCGGCTTGTTGTCACACTCGAAGCGCACTCGCTTCTGCGTCGCTCAGCAGATGGCAAGTGCCGACTCGGCTTGGGGCTCTTGTCCCTAGCCCGCGTGATTCAGCCACTTGTCCGTGAAGCGTCTGGACCAGCATTACGCATGCTGGCAGAGGCCCTCGGGTGCACCGCCTACCTCATGATCGCCGATGTCAATGACGGACTGGTCGCTCTCGTATCTGAACCGAACCGCAGTGATATGCACGTGTCAATCCGGATCGGTACTCGCTCACCACTCGAAGGCAGCGCCGGCGGGCGGGCAATTCTGGCAGCAAGAACAGCTGCTGGCCGACCACTTGACCCCCCGTGGGTGGTTGCCAATCTTGAGGGCGGCACGTACGGCTTGGCTGTGCCGCTCACCGGAGTTGCCGGGCTTGAGGCAAGTGTGGGAATTGTCTCGGCTCGCGAATTTGCAGAGACTGAATTCGGCCCACGCATTACTCGAAGTGCCCATGAAATAGCCCGGATGTTGATGTAACTCAGATCACAGAAACTTCACAAACACTCCACAGACACGCCGCTGACCAACCGGGGTTGAACAATCCCGGTAGATCACGCACAATGGAGCGTGCCTTCCCCGAGATCACGCTTAGTGCGTCGTGCCACTGCCCTTGTCGTTGCCGCACTTATGGGCCTGAGTTTTACAACTTCGGCCTTTGCGCAAAGCCCACCGAACCGGATTGTGAGTGGCTGGATTCCCTATTGGATGTCAAGCCAAGGCAAACCACAAGGAATAAACACCGCAACTGCGAACTCGGATCTTTTCGTTGACGTCTCACCGTTTTGGTATTCGGCAACAAAGGGTGGACCCAATGGGGTGAAAGTCGGCTTCAACAGAAATTACGGTAACGCTGCCGCCAACTCTTCTTGGGCTGTGGGCCAACTTCGTGCAGCGGGAATTCCAGTGATTCCTGCCATTGCAGACGCCTCGGGAAAGAACACTATGGCAAGAGTCCTCGCGGATCCTGTGACGCGAAGCGCCCACGTTGTTGACATCGTAAATCTTGTTATGTCAAATAATTACGATGGAATTGACTTGGACTATGAAACTTTTGCCTTTTCGGACGGGAGCGCGAGTTGGGATGCAACCCAACCCAACTGGACGGCTTTTGTTCAGGAGTTGGGAACGGCTCTGAAAGCTCAGGGCAAACAACTGATTGTGACGATTCCGCCACCGTGCTCCATGAGCAGTAATTGCAGTGCGCGCACGGGTTACTACGTGTACAACATGATCGGGATCGCGCCGTTCGTTGACAGGATTCGGATTATGGCCTACGACTATTCATTGGCAGGGCCGCTTGCTCCCTACAACTGGGTGCGCGCAATTGTTCAGTATTCAGCTTCGGTGGTTGACCCAGCAAAAATACAAATTGGTGTCCCAACCTATGGTCGGTTCTGGACGGAAAAAAAATCCGGCGGTGCCTACAAACTCACGGGATCCTGTCCACGAAGTTCAAGTAGTGGAGCAGAAAAGGCCGCTTACAACACTTTGACTGCTCGAGGATCAATGACAGAAGTTGATATTCCAGCGTTTATCGCCAAAACGAATGGCACAACAACATGGGATGACACGAGTAAAGAGTATTCGTTCAATTACGACAGAAGTCTCACGTGGAATGATTCAAGTGGTAGTTCACAAACCTGTACTGCCTCCAAAATTATGCGGTTTGCTGGGCCAGAAGGCGTTTTAGCGAGAACCCAACTCGTTGGTGAATTCGGCATCAATGCTGCGGCTTATTGGACGATCGGTGGTGACAACCCGGTCATGTGGCCCATGATCCGCGATTACGCGCAATCACTGGCTCCCGTGGTTCCTGAAGTTGCCGTTGCTGCACCAGCCACGGTTGTGTTCGGCCAACCGAGTGCGCTGACAACTTCAGCCTCCTTCAATGGCGCACCAATTGTAAATGGGAATGCCATCCTTCAAAGGTCTGATTCGGGGAGTTGGGTTGACGTTGCTTCCGGCATAACAGGAGCCGACGGAGCCGTGGGCATCCCATTCACCATTGACGCGAGTGCAACATTCCGGATCCTCGTGCAGGCAACTGAATCAACACCAGAGGTGGTGTCAGCAGAATTCCCTATCGCTGTGAGTTCAACGGTATCTGCGCGCGCGAAGAAGAAAGTGGTTAAACGTGGAGCCATGATGAAAGTTCCAACAGTCGTACGCCCGGCAGTCACTCAACAAAAGGTAGTTCTGCAAGTTCAACGCGGAGCCAAGTGGAAGAAAGTTACATCCGCCAAAACAAAGGCTAACGGCAGAATTGTGATCAAGTCGAAAGCGAAACTTTCGAAGGGAAAGTACACGTTCCGAGTTTTGGCTAAGCCTAAATCAGGAATTCAAGCGGGAATTTCTGGAACTTTCACCATGCGGATCAAGTAGCTGAATTAAGTGGCTGAATTAGGTGACCGGCAGGTCGAACCACCGTAGTTGATCAAAGTCCTGGCTGTAGCCGCTTACCCCGGACATGAGCTCGGGCACTGGCAACCCATGCAGCATTGAATGCGCACTGGCCAGGTATTCCGCTAAGGCGCTTTCCGGTGCTACGTCGTGGTTGACCGGGTAGGACAACTCGCCGTTCTCGTTGTAGTTGAGCATTGACAGCCGTAGTGGAGGCTCAATTGCCCCGTCAACGTGATGCCAGCGACCGGACAGTGCGTCGAAACGGTACTGGGGCAGAAGTGCCCAACCGTGATCAGCGATCAACCGAACAGCTTGCACAATGTATTCGAATACTGGTTCGGAAATAAAGTAGTTGAAGTTTACGCGCACCCAGCCAGGTTTAATTCCCTCGCAACCATGGCTAATTTCGCGCTCGTATTCGTGAGACGTTTCCAGATCGATTCCCAATAACCGATGTCCATAGGGGCCGGCGCAGCTGCACCCGCCACGGGACTGAATCCCAAACAGGTCGTTAAGGACCGCAACCACGAAGTTGTGGTGCAGGTACTTACCCTCCGGATGCTTAATCACAAAAGACACGATGCTCAATCGGTCAGCGTCAAGGTTGCCCAAAATTTGAATATTGGGGTGAGGCGCCCAGCTCTGGATCGCCCGTCGAACTAGATCGTGCTCGTGAGCCCGAATGACGTCAACTCCAACTGCTTCTTTGAGCTGAAAGACGAGGCCAGCACGGATTGATTCAATGATTGCAGGCGTGCCACCTTCTTCGCGGTGTTCAACGTCGTTGAGGTACATGTGCTCAGTCTGGTTGACGTAAGCGACAGTGCCACCTCCAACGCTTTCAGGAACAGAGTTGTTGAGGAGTTCCTTTCGAAGGATCAATACTCCGGGTGTTCCGGGGCCACCGATGAACTTGTGGGGGGAAAGAAAAATCGCGTCCTTGTACGCGGAAGGGTGTGAATCACACCGCGGATTCATTTCAATGTCGACGTAGGGGGCTGCTGCGGCGAAATCCCAGAAGGCCAGTGCCCCATATTTGTGGACAAGTTGTGTGACCGCGTGCGTGTCGGAGATAATGCCGGTGACGTTACTCGCAGCGCTGAAAGAGGCAATGCGTAGTGGTCGATCTTGGTAGGCAATCAGTTCAGCTTCAAGTTGAACCGTGTCGATCTGCCCGTTGGCATCTTCTCGGATCGTGACAACGTCCGCGAGTGACTCACGCCACGGCAGTTCGTTGCTGTGGTGCTCAAAAGGACCAATAAATACGACGGGCCTTTCTTCTGCGGGAATGTAGTTCGAGAGGTGATATTTCGCATCAAGGTCTGCGGGAAGGCGCAGGTTCATAATTCCAATCAGCTTGTTAATTGTTGCCGTAGAACCTGACCCACAGAAAATAATCGCAGTGTCTTCGTCCCCATTGACCGCTGACTTGATAATCGAGCGGGCATCTTCGCGCAGGCGGGTTGTTTGCAGGCCGGTGCCGCTGGACTCCGTGTGGGTATTCGCATAACGGGGCAGAACTTCCCCACGGATAAAGTCTTCGATGAAGGTGACGCTGCGGCCGCTGGCCGTGTAATCCGCGTAAGTGACCCGTCTTGGACCAAATGGACCGAGCATTAATTGGTCGTCTCCGATTACGGACTCACGAATGCGAGCCAAGATCGCGGGTTCCGGCAATCCAGACTCGGCCGGTGGGAGCGTAAATTCGGGAGACTCTGCGGACATATTCCAACCTTAGTTGACTCATCGGTTGACTGCCCGCAAGTCATGAAAGAATGCTTCTGTGACGCCTTCCATGACCGCAATACCGCTGGGCACCCTTCCCGCGCTGGATCTAGAGAGTGAACTGGATAAACCCTGGTCTACGACCGTATGGGATGACCCAATCAACCTGATGTCCTACGTCACCTACGTTTTCATGGAGTACTTTAAATTCAGTAAAGAAAAGGCTGACTACCACATGTTGATGGTGCATACGGAAGGTAAATCGGCAGTCTCAACAGGCAGTCGCGAAGCAATGGAGAAAGACGTTGCGGCGATGCACTCCTACGGCCTTTGGGCCACGCTATCCCAGGATTAACCCATCATGGAAATAAACCCCGACGGCGAAGCGATCGTGATTTCGGTGGAACCTTTTGAAGTTGGGATCCTTCGCGACCTGGCCAACCAACTACTCGATATCACCGCACCCGACAGCGAAGTAGTCAACAACGAAGATCCGCTTGCAGCACTGATTGGAATTGACGTGCTCGCGCAAAAACCATCGGACCCGATTGCATCCCGGCTTTTCCCTGATGCATACCCAGACGACCCTGAAGCGTCAATGGAATTCCGGAGATTCACCGAGCGCTCGTTACGCGAAACCAATGTAAATCGGGCCAACAGCGTGCTGGCTGATTTGGAAGGGCGTTCCCAAGTCACGCTCGGACCGGATCAGTGGCAACTCTGGGTTGGGTTTCTCAACAGTTTGCGCCTTGCGCTAGGTACCAGGCTTGAAGTAGATCAAGAAACTTGGACGCAGGAGCGATCCGAGGAGGACCCTTTGTACCAACTCTTTGAACTTTATAACTGGCTTACCTGGATGCAGGAAACCATTATTTCAATTGGCTTTTTCCGCGGGGAATGATTGGGCCGCTCACATTAAAAACAGCGGCTATTCGGTAACAAATACCGAATAGCCGCCGCCCTAAACATGAACTAGTTTGTTTGCCGGAACCACATGGTGGCCTTCGCGCCGCTCACCATGAGCAGAATGATAAAGCTGATCAGGATTGTGTACCAGCCGTAAGGCAGGTTAAAGATTGCAAACACAATATTGATCACGGCAAGCATCTGGATAATGAATTGAGCTGTCGTTGATCCGATCATGATCATCTTGATCAGCCACAGGTACAAAAAGCCCAGGAGGACCATGATGCCACCGTTGAATATCAGCCAGAATCCGCCAACTTCACGGGATGCTCCGGTTGGGTCGGTGAATGTGGGATTGTCGCCAAAGATTGAGAACATGATCAAGATGCCGAAGGTAATGTTCATTACCGCAGCCACGGCTACAAGTAGTGCCACCAGCGTGACACCAAATGGCCGACGCATGGTTTCTGCGTTTGACATTGAGACTCCTTTTTATGAAAGTTCGTCCCACGAAGTTGGGGACTTAAAGACTGTACCGCCAGAATGAGTAAATTCCCGTCACATTTTCTTTGTAGGATGTGGCTATTGTGAACGAATCAATTGGTGTTTTTGACTCTGGCTTCGGTGGCTTGACGGTCGCCCGCGCGATTATTGACCAATTGCCGCACGAGTCAATCCGGTATGTCGGTGACACTGCCCGTGGCCCGTATGGTCCAAGGCCACTCGCCGAGGTGCGCGCATTTGCCCTCGAACTACTTGACCAGCTCGTTGAAACTGGTGTCAAAGCCCTCGTGATCGCGTGTAACACGGCAAGCGCGGCAATGTTGCGTGACGCCAGAGAGCGCTACTCAATACCAGTCGTCGAGGTGATTCACCCGGCAGCGCGGCGGGCAGCGGCGGCAACCCGAAATGGCAGTGTCGCGGTGATTGGTACCCAGACCACGATTAATTCCAGGGCCTACAACGACGCCTTTGAAGCGGCGACCAATGTCACCCTGACTTCGGTGGCCTGTCCTGAGTTCGTTGATCTCGTTGAAGCAGGAATTACAACCGGTGACCAGGTGCTTGGTATTGCCCACGGGTACCTAGACGCAATCCGTGACTCTGACGTAGACACAGTGGTGCTCGGCTGCACGCATTATCCGCTCTTGGTTGGGCCGATTTCCTATGTCCTAGGTGAGGAAGTCACCTTGGTGAGCAGCGCTGAAGAAACCGCCAAAGACCTCTACCGCGTTTTGCTGGAGAACAACTCACTTGCGCCAATTAATGGACCTTCTCCCACCTACGAGTTCCAGGTCACCGGGGATCCGCAGCACTTTAAAGTGCTTGGTCGCCGCTTTCTGGGACCAGAAGTCGACTCGGTAAATACCATTGCGTTAGGCACTCAGACAGACCATTAACGTAAGGCTTATGTAACCTAAGGCTTATGACACAGCAGACCGGCCGATCCGACGGCCGCGCGGCCGATCAACTCCGAGCAGTAACTTTCGAGCGAGGCTGGTCCGAGCACGCAGAAGGCTCCACGTTGGTCAGCTTTGGTCGCACCAAGGTTCTTTGCACGGCTTCTTTCACGTCAGGCGTTCCTCGCTGGCTCAAAGGCGAAGGAACGGGTTGGGTCACCGCCGAATACAGCATGCTTCCTCGCGCAACCAACACTCGTAACCAACGCGAGTCTGTCAAGGGCAAGCAGTCCGGTCGGACCCAGGAAATTTCCCGTCTGATTGGTCGTAGCTTGCGCGCCGCAGTGGACATGAAGGCACTTGGTGAAAACTCAATCTTGATCGACTGCGACGTTCTACAGGCAGACGGCGGAACCCGCACCGCAGCAATCACGGGCGCCTATCTTGCTCTGGTCGACTCGATCACCTGGGCTAAAGGGCAGGGCCTGGTCACGGGTGACCCGATCATTGATTCCGTTGCCGCAGTGAGCGTGGGAATCGTGGCTGGTGAGCCTCGCCTTGATCTGCACTACGACGACGACGTCAACGCCGACACCGACATGAATGTAGTTATGACAGGCAGCGGCAAGTTCATTGAAGTCCAAGGCACCGCGGAAGGCGAAGCATTCGATCGCGACCTACTTAACCAACTCCTTGACTTGGCGGCCCAAGGTTGCCTGGATCTCACTGCGCTACAAGTCAAAGCCCTCACTTAATCATGACCCCAAAGCTTGTTATTGCCTCACGCAACGAACACAAAATCCAGGAGATGCGTCGAATTCTTGGGCAAGCAGGAATCCACGTTGAACTTGTGGGAACGGCTGAATTCCCTGATCTTCCCGACGTGGAAGAGACTGGGTCAACTTTCGCCGCGAATGCAATGCTTAAGGCACGTGCAGTTAGTGAGTTCACCGGCCTTGCGGCAGTGGGAGACGACTCGGGGCTGTGTGTCGACGCACTCAATGGAATGCCGGGAATTCTTTCGGCCCGTTGGTCGGGTTCCCACGGCAACGACAGCGCAAACCTTGAATTGCTCTTGGCCCAGATCTCCCAAGTCCCCGCTGATCGTCGCAATGCAAGTTTTGTATGTGCTGCTGCCTACGCGAATCCCGACGGAACTGAGTTTGTTGTTGAAGGCGAAATGAACGGTTCGTTGATCACCGCACCTCTGGGCGACAATGGTTTCGGTTACGACCCGATCTTTATTCCCACAGGGCACCAAATCACTTCCGCCCAAATGTCCTCGGAAGAAAAAGATGCGATCAGTCACCGAGGTAAGGCACTCGCTGCTCTGGTTGCCCTACTGTAAAAGCATGGCGAATCCTCGCAGCCGCCAAGTGCGCGCTGCAAAGAAGCGAAAGCGTCGCATGCATGCCGCCGACAACGACCTCACACCAGAACAGTGGGCCGAAATTGAACTCGCCTGGGGCACCTGCGCTTATTGTGGTCAAACCTCAGAGGCCTTGAGCCGCGATTGCATTCAGCCGATCTCACGCGGTGGCCGTTACACCCTCGACAACGTGGTCCCGGCCTGCAAGTCGTGTAACTCCAGTAAATCCAACTCCGAAGTGACACTCTGGATGAGGCGCAAAAAGTTGGATGAAAAAAAATTCCTCGTGCGTCACTACGAAATCCAGCAGTCCCTAAATTTAAGGAGTTCTTGAGTGCCAGCAGTCTGTGATCGTTCCGCTCGGAGGGCATCGATAATAAAAATTTTCGCAACATATCAATTGTGAGATATAGCGTTCTTGATTTGTAACAATTTTTCGATTTTTTGATGAAGGCTCTCAGATAATTGTGCGGGAGGCGGGACTTGAACCCGCACGTCCGAAGACACAGGTACCTAAAACCTGCGTGTCTGCCAATTCCACCACTCCCGCGAGAGTGCTGGGGAAGTCTAGGCGTGCTTGCGGTGCGGGCTTTCCTTGGGGATCTAGATCGCGTTAGGCTGGGACTGTGAGCGAGAAAAACGAGATCAGCAAGAACGACGAAACCACCAGCACTGATCAGCTGGTTGCACTGCAGTCTGAAATCGAGGGTGCCCGGGCGGCGTTTGTGAATTCAATTAATGAGTTGCGCGAACAGACCTCACCAGCGGCATTGGCCCAGCGCGGTTTGCATGCAGCACAAGATTGGTTCACCGACGACTTCGGCTCGATTCGCCCCAAGCGAGTAGCGATCGTCAGCGCTGTGGTTGTTGGCGTGATTGCTATCAAACTCTTGCGTCGCCGTGGCTAGTTCGCTACTCAACCCCGTTTTTGTCGGGGGAACCGGTCGCAGCGGCTCGACAATTGTTGGGGATCTGCTTGACCACCACCCTGAAATTACGCTGACCCGACCCATGGAAGTTCGATTCATCACGGGAAATAACGGGATCGCTGACGCACTAGCAAAGGCCGGAAAGCCATCAGGAAAAAAGGCCGCGGAACTCGCGGTGGAGAGAATTCAAGACCGCTGGTTTCACCGCGCGGAAAACGTTGGCCTCCATACCTCAATGTCACTCGAATTTGTACACGAGGTGACCAGCAATTACCTATCGCAATTCGAAGTTGATCCGCTACGGGCTTCTCAGGATCTTGTGCACTCAATTATGGAAAAAGTTGCACTCGGCTGTAATGCTGCGCGTTGGGTGGACACAACGCCGGCGAATGCACGCAAGGCAAATCTGCTTGCCCCGATCTACCCGGAGCATAAAGTGATCGTCGTGACCCGCGACGGCCGCGATGTCTCCGCCAGTTTTGTGCACCAGGATTTCGGTCCGAGTGACGTGTTCGTTGCTTTAGCGCAGTGGGAAGCGCGCATGATCAAATCTGACCAAGCGATTAACAAGTGTGAACCGGGAGTTGTCCTCACCCTTGACCTACAGGACTTGGTGGTCACCGATCGCGAAGAGTCATTAAACCGAATTTTGCAACACTGCAACTTGGACGACTCGGCCGAAATGCGTGACTGGTTCAACGAAGTCGTCACCCCCGAGGGTGCACACGCGGGACGTTGGCGCCGTGATTTTGACGGATCAACCGCTGCAGCAATAGACGAGTTTTACGCGGAGTCCTGTGAACGCTTACGTGCGCTGGGTATTGCTATTCCTGCATCTGGCGATTAATCCACTTCACTGCGAACAGATAACCGATGCCTAGGGCGATCGCCATTGCACCAAGCCAGGCGAAGAAACTGCCGTAGCCCATGCCCAAGAACACCTCAACGAGCTGACCACCAACCGCGTCTCCCACGGAGACCGCGAGGAACCACAGGGCCAAGATCTGGCTGCCCATTCCGACAGGGGCGAGTGTGGTGGACGCGGAAAGGCCTGTAGGGGAGAGCAGCAGTTCAGCCCACGTTTGTAGCAGGTACACACTAATCAGCCACCACATGGCACTTTGCTTGCCTTCACTTGCTGCGATACCGGGCAGGATCATGATCCAGAAGGAAAGCCCGATACCGATCAGTGCGATTGCAAACTTAAGGGGGGTGCTCGGTGCTCGGTTGGCGAGTTTGATCCATAGCCAGGCAAAAACTGGCGAGAACGCAATAATGAAAAGTGGGTTAATCGACTGCATCCATGAAGCCGGAATAACCCACGAGCCAACATTTCGATCGGTCCACTGCTCCGCAAAAATATTCAAAGTCGATCCAGCCTGATCGAAGATCATCCAGAACATTGCGGCACCGATAAACAATGCAAGGAAAGCGCGTAGCTTTCCTTTATCGGTTTTTGTGAGTCCTTTCGTGCGGAAAAGTTTTATGAAGAACAGGATCGCGATGACCACGACGGTGACCGCCAAGACACTGGCGACGTCATTCACCGAGTAATCAGTGAACAGCCCTTGGATCCACAGTGCAATGAGGAAAATCAAAAATCCGATTGCCGTAATGGTGAGGGAGCGGTTGATTTCAGGTCGGGTCGCAGGGGTGGCGGGCTCCTTGCCGGCTCCGTGCAGGGACTTTCCGCCCAGCACGTAGATGATCACGGCCAGGGTCATACCAATCCCGGCGGCAATAAAGCCCCAATGCCAGCCGAAGCTTTGGGCAAGAGATCCCACAACAAGTGGCGCGGTGAATGCACCAATATTGATTCCCATGTAAAAGATCGAGAAGGCGGAGTCTCGGCGTGATTGTGGTTGACCCTCGTACAGGTCACCAACCATGGAAGAGATATTGGGTTTGAGGAGTCCGGTACCACCGGCAATGAACAGCAGGCCGATCCAGAACATGGCTTGCGCCGGAATGGCCATGAGGTAGTGACCGCCGGCAATAATGATTCCACCGATCAAGACCGAGCGCCGTGCACCGATAATGCGATCAGCGATCCAGCCGCCAGCAAGTGGAGTGAGATACACGAGGGCGTTGTACGAGCCATAAATCGCGGCCGCGCTGCCAGCAGCAAACCCCAGACCGGGACCTGGGGCGCCAGTTTGGGTGGTTGGCGCAATTAAATACAGCACCAAAATCGCGCGCATGCCGTAGAACGAAAAACGCTCCCACAATTCCGTGGTTGCAAGTGTGGTGAGCCCGATTGGATGTCCGAGGAAAGTGCGCTCACCGGTACTCTGCATTGGACTATTCTTTCCCATTGAATGACGATTGAGAATCGCGAAAATTATGAAGGGTTATGCATGAGTGAGGCTAGTGCCACCAACGACGTGCTGATTATTGGCGCTGGTCACAACGGTCTCGTTGCCGCATGCTATCTAGCCAAAGCAGGTCTAGAGGTAACAATTCTGGAATCAGCCGATCACGTGGGTGGCGCCGCAATCTCCGCCGAAGTGTTCCCCGGCGTTGGAGCGCGGCTCAGTAAGTACTCCTACCTCGTCTCACTCCTCCCCGAATCAGTCCGCACAGATTTAGGTATGGAACTGACTACCGTGAAACGCTCGGTCTCCAGTTTCACCCCCGACCCTGCATCAACTGAACACTCACTCTCGATTCCCCAAGACGACGAACCCGAACTGCGCAAACGAATCGCTAAATTCACCGGCGACACACATGACGCCCAGCAGTGGATTGATTTTTATACACGAACGCAACGGGTCGCTGAAATCGTTTTCCCAACACTCACGCAGCCACTGATCTCGCGCGAGAACATGCGCGCATTGATTGACAACGATCAGGATTGGCACGACTTCTTTGAAAGGCCACTGGGTGAGGTCATCGAAAAATCGATCACCAATGACACCTTGCGTGGAATCATTCTGACCGACGCATTGATCGGTAATTTTGCCGATGCACTGGGAGAAGACAAGCGCGCCAATATTTGTTTTCTCTATCACGTTATTGGAAACGGAACTGGCGACTGGGATGTTCCGGTGGGAGGCATGGGTCAGGTCACCGGTCAACTTGAAGAAATCGCTCGCGGCCTTGGGGTGCACATTGAATTATCAACCCCAGCAACAAGTATTGATCTGCACGACAACTCGGTCACGGTCGAAACGGAAAATGCAAATTACAACGCGAATTATCTTTTGGTAAATGCCGCACCTGCGGTCTGCGCAAGATTGCTGGGTCAAGAAATCCCGGAGATCGCCCTCGCCGACGGTGGTGCCCAAATCAAAGTCAACATGCTGCTGCACAGGTTACCTAAACTTCGCGGCGGTGAATCACTCGAAGCTTTCAACGGAACCTTCCACATCAACGAAGGCTATGAACAACTCCAACAAGCGTTTGCCGTTGCAAGTGCTGGTGAGATGCCCGACCCGTTACCGGCCGAGATCTACTGCCACAGTTTGACCGACCCCTCGATCCTTTCACCGGAGTTACAAGCGCAGGGTGTACACACGTTGACACTTTTTGCGTTGCACACCCCACATGAACTCTTCGCGCGCACGGAAAACCCGTACACCCGCGAAGACGCCAAGCGAGCGGCGCTTGCCACCTTGAATTCTGTTTTAGCAGAGCCGATTGAAGACTGCCTGTACCGCGACCCTGCTGGCAACATCTGTTTGGAAGTGAACACCACCGTGGACATCGAAAATAGTTTGGGAATTGCCACGGGAAATATTTTTCACACACCCCTTGACTGGCCTTGGGCGAAAGATTCAACGCAGGTGGGCACCTGGGGTGTTGAAACCGGCCACCCGCGCCTCATGTTCTGTGGCAGTGGTGCTGCGCGCGGTGGTGGCGTTTCGGGAATCCCAGGTCACAATGCCGCTAGGGCCGTATTGAGCAACGCAGATGCAAGATAATTCGCTAGCGGAGGAACTCCCTGCACAAAAGAAGGAGAAGGGGTCGTCACTTTTCAGGTCCTTTTTATCTGACCCTACGATGTTGGCGGAATTTCTCAATGCGACTGAAATCCAGTTGATCAAGTAATCACCAAAATAGCTGCGTCTAAGTAGTTGCGTCTAAATAGCGGCGTCGCGCAGAACGGGAAACAATTCATGATCCATAGGTTCTCCGGCAGGTATCTCCAAATTCAGTCCGTCAAAATTGGGTGAAGTAACCCAGTCGCGTGGTGCATGCACCATGTCGTCTCCGAGGAACCGCAAGGAAAAGGCCCGGCGACGGTTTTCCCCTGGAACGCCGTAAGCGTGGTGGGTGGTCAACATGTGGAAGAAAACTGCGTCGCCTGGGTGTAGTTCCCAACCAACTACATCGAAGCTGTCCCGATCAGCTTCTATGTTGGGAATTTCAGACATGCTGCCTTCTGGGAACCATTTTGCCTGGTTGTCCATAAATGTGCGCGGCATGAGCCACCCGCGTTTGTGTGAGCCGGCATTGAATTCAAGTGTTGATTCCAGAACCACTGGATCAACGGGCGCCCACATCGAACAGTTGAGGTTTCCGTCAACGTTGTAGTAGGGCTGATCCTGATGCCAAGGGGTTTCCTGTTTGGTTCTAGGTTCTTTAACCAACATATGGTCATGAAATAGCCGAACACCAGATCCACGCATGAGTTGTTGGGCGACGTCTGCTGCTTTTGACTCGAAGGCGATTTCGCGGTACTCATCAATGCGATTCCAATTACAGAAATCCTCAACGAAACGACCAGGGTCCTCGGGCTGGCTCGCCACCTTAAACATTGGGCTTGGGTCGGCTAGGTTCTTCTCAATCCCGCGTTCGATCGTGGCAACTTCCTCCGGTGTGAAGAGCCCGCGGACCACGGTCGCGCCATGTTCGTGAAATGCGTCGATGCTGGCTTGGTCAATGAACTCAACGACCGATCCTGGGCGGGACATGTGATCTCCTTGCTCGTGTGATCTTAGGCGCACTCCAAGATGAAAAGTAGTGCCACCCTGAATGTGCAAACCAACTGTATGGTCGCGTGCTGACTTTCCCAGTTCCTGGGAAAGTCAGCAAAAAAAGCGTCCGCCACCATAAAAAACGTCGGATTTTCCCAGGAACTGGGAAAATCTGACCAGTCGGGCCTAAGTGTGCACCGCGAGGGACTTGAACCCCCAACCCGCTGATTAAGAGTCAGCTGCTCTGCCAGTTGAGCTAGCGGTGCTTGTTGCGCCGGGCGAGATTATCACTGGCGCTGCCGCTAGAAGCCAGAGGCCATCATTTCTCGGTAAATGATCCCGCCCATTTCCGCTAGGCCTAGCGGATTGGGGTGAAATGACCCTGAAGTGAAGCCGCTAAACCCGGTCAACCCGAAAATCCAGGACTGATTTCCGGCGCACACTCCGTGGCCGGTGGGTTCGGTACCCGTGTCAATCCAGGTTCCCATAATGGGTTGCCAGCCAAGGGTTGCGGTGTTGGCCACGGCTCCGTTGAGCGACCCGGCGCTGTTACTCAGTGGGACCGTGGCGCCTCGTGTGGTGCGGTAGGCAAATGGATTGGTCGGATTCGGGTTAAGGATCGAGTCTTGGGCCCACCGGAAGTCTTCCTCGGTGATTGTGATGTAGCTGCACACCTCACCGGTTTGCGATCGTGCCAGGTCTGGGTAGGAATTGAGAAAGACGCTGCCCTTTTTACCAAGAGAAAGTCCCGGCAGTTTTTGGCCCTGAGTTCCCTCACAACTCGAGTCGGTGAAGCAGGTGTTGATTGCGGCATAACTGCTCGCCAAGCCGGCGGTGAGATCCTGCACACCAGCAGCGATCGTGGGGAAGTTGGAGAGAGGTGCACTTGTCGCCTCGGCCAATGGGCAGTTGGCCTGCAATGCGCAGGTGGTAAGGATTGTTGCGAACCCAACGTCGTTGCCCCCGATTGTCATGACAACTGCGTCAATCTCCCGGTCGCCCACGATTTCACTCACGGACTCAATTTGGGGGGGCAACCCACGGTACTGAGAGCCAAGAATTCCTTTTGCAACTGTTGCACCCGAGCAGGAAACGTCAACGAGTGTTACCGAGGTTTGCTTGGAAGAGCGCTCCAACTTCAACGCCGCTTGGGCCGGAGCTCCATGAACACTTCGATTGCATTGATCTTCATCCCAGTAAGGGTCGAAGGAGGAGATTCGGTTTTTCAACCAAGCATTGACATTGCGAGGGTTCCCTTCACCGGAGGAGTAAGAGTCACCCATGACGACCATGAGGTAGTTCGAAATATTTGCAACCATGGACTGTCGCTTTACCTTATTCCCAGACCGGACGGTCAGGGTGAGACTGTGGAGGCCTTCAGGGAGTTTGATCGTCGACTTGCATTTCTTCTTTGAGAGTTTGGTTGACGGGACACGTTCAACTATTTTGCCGCCGCGTTGAACGGTCCAACTGAACGTATCTCCCTTTGATTTGCACGCATTTAAAGTAACGGGAAAACCCGCGCTATCGAGATACCAGGAGAGCGACCCATCGATCAAGCGTTCATTGGGTTGGGCAATGAAGTTGCCCGCTCCGACAAAAGTCGCTGACGGTTTAAGTGACAAAGCGCCCGAAGCGGGAACACCACCGTCACCGTCAATAAAACCGTCGTCATTGGCGTCCTTGGATTGAGGAACCATGGACCAGGAGCCGACAGCTTTGGGTGTGCCCGCAGCATCGACAGCACTAGCTGTTACGACCGTTCCAGTGGACAGGAACGCCGTAGCGATGATCACGGCTGAAATACCCGTCCAAGATTTTGCCCTAGTCATAAGTACAGGGTAAGCCGTGCAACTCGGGTGATCATGACCGGTCACGAGCATTCAACCACGCGCAGTGGCGAGTGTGTGGGTGAAGGTGTGGGTGAAGGCGTGGGTGAAGGCGTGGGAGCTCGGGAGCTCGCGTGCTCTTTTCCCGAGAGTGTCCACACAGGTACTTTGTGTACTGTGCGGATTTTTGACCCCAAACTGGGCAATATGAACACCTGGCCCTCTAAGAGATTGGATTCAATCCACACAGTTCATACAGTGCTCGAACATCAGCCTTGGGAAAAGACACTTGCTCGCCCATGGCGGTCCACAAGAGTTTTTCGGCACATTATTGAGATATTTGGCCAGGAATACCTAGTTCGCGGAGTGATCTGTGAGCAAACGTAGGACAGATGGTCTCACCTGGCAGGTATTCGAGACCGTGCCTTCGCACCTGAAACCGCACACCAAAAACTGCACACTAATCGAATCCACGCAGCATGGTCAGCGTTAATGTGAGGAAAGTTAATGTGAGGAAAGTTAAGGCAGGTTCAATCTTGGGTGAACGGGCAATGCCTGCAACCCCGAGTGCAGCAGTATCCACGCTTGATATGAACGTCAGCGGTCATGGCGAATAGCCCGTTGTAAGGGTCAAGGTAGCCCTGTTCACCTTGAGCACATGTTTGGTCATGGACCTCCATGATCCGCTCGAATTTTGCATCTTGTGGATCCAGCCGCTGGGGAAGCGGGATCCTTGGCTCCGGCCGAAGTTGTCTGTTTTTCATAAGGTCAAATACCAACTAAAGACTAAAGCCGGCAGGAAATGGGTCGTCGGGCACAAGCATGTGCTGGGACGTCCCCGTAATCCAGGCGCGCCCGGTGATCTCGGGCAAAATGGCTGGAATCCCGGCCACACTCGTCGCGCTTAGTGCTCGACCAACGAAGTGAGTACCAATTATTGACTCATTAATAAGTGGTTCCCCGACAGCCAACTGACCACGCGCAACCAGCTGAGCAACACGAGCACTTGTTCCCGTGCCACATGGTGAGCGGTCAAACCAACCGGGGTAAATCGCCATTGCATGGCGTGAATGTTGAGCGGTACTTCCAGGCGCCACGAGTTGCACGTGGTGTACATGATCAATGGCAGGGTTCTCCGGGTGGACAGGGGGATTGGTTTCATTAATCGCATTCATGATTGCAAGCCCAAGTTCAAGTAATTCGGGTGCGTGTTCCTTGCCGAACTCCCGACCAAGTTCGCTCAACTCAACGATTGCATAGAAATTTCCGCCATAAGCCATGTCATAGCGCACGTCACCGACTTCGGGAACTTCCACGTGCGCGTCAAGTTCGGTGACAAATGATGCAACGTTTTCTATTGTGACCGACTTGGCGCGGGTTCCTTGAACCTGCACTCGCGCGATCACAAGTCCCGCGGGAGTGTCCAGCCGAATAACAGTTTCTGGTTCAACAACCTCAACCATGCCGGTTTCCACTAGAACGGTCGCAGTCCCGATCGTTCCGTGTCCGCACATGGGCAGGCAACCGGACACTTCAATGTAAACAACGCCCCAGTCCGCGTCAGGGCGAGTCGGTGGTTGCAGGATCGACCCGCTCATTGCGCCGTGACCGTGCGGTTCGGACATGAGCCAGGTGCGCAGGTGGTCTGCCTCGTTCATCACGTACTGGCGTTTTTCTTCCATGGTGTTGCCAGGTAAAACGCCAACGCCGCCAACAACAACCCGCGTGGGCATCCCTTCGGTATGCGAATCAACGCAATGCCAGATCCGGCTGGTTTCCATCAAAATCCTTTATTCGTAGACAAGTGAACTCGTGCTTAGCGTGGGCTCAATGCTAGTTCGGACCAACTGATTTTTTGATGCTCAAGGTGGCGAGCGATCAAGTCACCGGTGCCGAGGGAGAGTGCGGTGCCAATCATGCCGTGCCCGGTCGCAAGATAAACACCGGGAAGATTGGGCACAGGGCCAATGAAGGGAGCACCGTCAGCACTGGCTGGGCGTAAACCGGTCCAGGGTGACAACGCCGCTAGGTCAGTGGGAATCGGCGGTAGTTTCAACACGGTTGCTGCGCGGGTATAAAGGTGTTGCACGCGCTTGTGGTTAAGTTCGCGGTCGTTGGGATTGGTCAATTCAAATCGCGCACTCATTCGGAGCCATTCACCTAGCGGATTTGTCGCAGTTTTCTCGTCGGAGAGAATCATTGGGTGAACTGAATTTGGGAACTCTGAGTCGGCGCTACCCATGGGTACCGTGACCGAGTATCCCTTGGCGGCCATGAGAGCAATGTTGATACCCAAGAGTTTGCCAACCTCGCGGGACCAGGCTCCTGCAGCGATCACAATGTTTCGAGCGGTGAACTCCATACCGGCTGCGGTGATCACCCGATATAACCGTCGCTCCCGCGTGATCTGGGTAGCGCTTTGGTTGGAGTGAAATGTCAAATTCGGATTCACATTACGCAGATGCTGCCAGAGTTCATGTGGGTCAAGGCCAAAATCTTCGCCGAGTTCAACAACGGCTTGAACTCTGTTGTACAGGCTAGGTTCAGTCTCCAGTGCTTCGGCCCGGTCGACAACTCTGGCTTGAATACCCAAATGCGTGAGGTGCTCGAACTCGGCGCGAGCTCGCTGTTCTGAATTTTTCGCGGTGAACACTTCCCAGGTGGAGGTGCTCGTTGTTGTGATACCACTTGCCTTGATCAACTCGGCGCTGGAACGTAGCAGGGAGTGGATTCCTGGTGTGAACTTTTTGACGTTTGCTTTGGTGCAGTTGCGCATGAATTGAGCGATCCAAGGGGCCGCGTTCGCTGGCAATTTGGTTCCGAACGCGAATGCCCCGTCGGCGGCGAGTAAGGATTTCGCGCCCATGCCGATCATGCCTGGGGCTGCGAACGGTTGGGCGTGACTAACAACCACGTGGCCGGCGTTACCAATTGAAGTTCCGTATTTGGGCGCACCAGAGTCAAGAATCGTGACATCGCGGTCGCCCAACTGCGAGGCAATACTGACTCCGATAATTCCGCCACCGATTATGAGTGTGTCAGTATTCGTGGTCGAGCTCATGCTGCTGTTCTCATGCTGCTGTACTCATGCGGTTCGGCTCATGCGAATCTTGGCGCCCATTTCCCAGCGCCGGTGAGTAAGGATTCGAGTTCTTGAATTCCGGTGACATCGGATTCAAATGACTCAATTGGCGCACGAGGCGCACCGACTTGGGCCCCGAGGGAGTTCATCCCGGCTTTGATTTTTGCGTTGTATTTCCCAGACTCGATAAACCCCAGGATTGGTGCGATCGCTGCAAATACTTCAGGGCGCAAGTCCGGATCCAACATTGCGACGTGGGCTGCCGGCAACAGGTTCGCGATTCCACCGATCCAGCAATGTACACCGGCTTCAAGAAATGCGGGCGAATCAAGATCGGCCCCGCAGACGATAGATAGCTCCTCGCCGAAGTCGCCCGCTAGCCAATCGATCCGGCTCAAGTCACCGGAGGCTTCCTTGATCCCGACAACTAGCTCGTTGCCTGCAACTGCCTCAATGACTGCTCGAGAGAATGAAACACCGGTGCGCGCGGGGTAGTCGTATAAAACGGTTGGAAGTTCAACCGCGTTGACTACGTGTGTCACGTGCGCTGCAAGTTCGGATTCAGTAGGCAGACAATACGAAGGCGCGGCGAGCATGAGCCCCGTGATCCGCGAGCGCTTGGCAAGAATTGCCTGATCCACCGCTTCATGCGTGCTCATTCCACCAACACCAGCTAAAACAGGAACGGCGCCGTCAACACAGTTAACAATTGTTTTCAGAACTAGGCGACGTTCGTCAAAGCTGAATGAATAACCCTCACCGGTCGTCCCAGCCGCGACAATTCCGGAGACCCCAGATTCGAGCATGAACCCCACTAGCGAACGAAGTTCTTCCACGTTGATCTGGCCTGCTTCGTCAAATGGTGTGACGATCGGTACGTAGATTCCGGTGGGGGTAAAAGTCATGGGAGAAGCATAGGGATGCAGCGCCTGCGCCATTCACTCAACGGGTTGACCCGCTTTGCTCACTTGCCCCGCACTTGCCTTGGCTTAGCAAGGCGTGAGACCAGCCAGACTTAGATACGGTGCGGCTGAATGGCATCAGCCGGAATGTGCCCAAAGCGCCCGGCTTGATAGTCCTCGAATGCTTCCATGACCTCAGCTTTTGTGTTCATAACAAATGGTCCGTGCTGGAATACCGGCTGGCGCAGCGCCAAGCCTCCAATGAGGAACACGTCGAGATTGGGTGAACGTGACTCCTGGGACTCGTCCGCGCGTAGCTTGACCGTGTCACCGTCAACGAGTACGGCCATTTGCCCGGTAGAGATTGGTCGAAGCTCCGAACCAACAGCGCCCTTGCCCGCAAGGACGTAGGCCAACGCGTTGAAGTCCCTGCGCCACGGGATTTCAACTTCCGCACCAGGTGCCAGCGTCACATGGGTGATCGCAAGTGGGGTGTGGGAAATACCGGGTCCTGCGAACGCTCCAACTTCACCGGCGAGTACGCGTACTAGAGCACCACCGTCACCACTTGTGACCATCGAAGAATCTATTCCTTGAAGGTCTTGGTACTGCGGCTCAATGCGCTTTTTGTCAGCGGGCAAGTTGATCCACAATTGCACGCCGTGAAAAAGCCCGCCGGACTCAACCAGATGCGCCGGCGGAGTTTCAATGTGCAGGATTCCGTCACCGGCGGTCATGTATTGCGTTCCACCGGACTCAATGATTCCACCGCCACCATTGGAGTCCTGGTGCAGGAATTGCCCGTCGATCAAATACGTGAAAGTCTCAAAGCCGCGGTGTGGGTGCCAGGGTGTTCCCTTGGGTTCACCGGGTGCGTATTCAACTTCACCCATTTGGTCCATGTGAATAAATGGATCAAGGTCGCTCTGCTCGATCATGGCGAATGCGCGGCGCACCGGAAAGCCCTCACCTTCATGGCCTTGGGGCGCGGTCGTGATTTTCTTTACCGAGCGGGGCTTGGCATCAAGTGCCACCTCAAAACGAGGCAATGTCAAAGTGTCTGCGGTCACAGCTGGCATTTCGTCTCCTTCGTTGAACGTTAAAGTAATTTAGCATTCAACTATCCGTTATGCAACATCGCTCCGGTATCCAGACCGTCAAGAGTGGCATTTCGCGCTGAGTCATTATTGGTTCGTGATTTTTCGATGTTCCCCTCGAGTAATTCCAAGACCTGCGGAATATCAAACTCGGGGTCGGCGCTCAACAGCTCCGCGTAGACCCAGCGAACGAAGGCCAAGTCCTCGGCGGAGTCAACAGTCCAACGCAAACCCGATAAATCCTGATCACCGCGATAGTTGGCAACGCGGTAGTCCTTGGGTCTGCGAGGTCGGTAGAAGTTGCAACCACGATCTGATCCAAGGTGTGAGCCCGTGCAACCCGTTCAAGTTGACGTTGCAACATGGGTGCACCTTCAAGGTCTGCCAGAACTTTCCCGGGGAGCCGGGTTGAACCCATGCGCGCCTGCACGATCGCGATTGTCGGGTGCGATTCACTCATGGGCACAGGTTGCCACACTTACTTCAGGTTTTGCTTGAGGAACTTGCCCACCTTTTTGATCGAGTCACTCCATTCCCCAGACATATAGTGCGGGGCGCCTGGGTATTCAACGTAGGTCACGTCAACCCCGTTGCGCTTGAGGGCTTTGTTGGTCGCCCGCGCCCAAGAAATATCGCAGCTTTCGTCTTTCGTTCCGTGGATCATGAGAACTGGTTCGGTGATCCGGGAAAAGAAATAGCGACTCGACATGTCCTGCCACACTTGCGGGTTTTCCTTTGGTTTTCCGTAGGACTTGAGGATCTGGTTACCAATCGGGTAGTCGTTGCGCTGCCACTTGTTGAAGTTGTCAGCGGCGAGGGTGCTCGTTGACGCGTACATAATCGCGGCATCAAAAACTCCCGGTTCCAACACGAGGGCTTGGAAAGCAACACCGCCACCCATTGAGCGACCTAGCAGGGCGACTTTGTTTTTATCAATGTACGAATACTTAGAATCCTTCACCGCTAGTGCGGCCCCGATTACGTCTTCGGCGTAGCCAAGTCGCATGGACACATCACTCTTAGGGTCTTTGCTTGAACGTGCGTGGTTGCGGTAGTCAACGTGCAGCGCAATGTATCCGTTGTTGCCCAGCCAATCCTGTTCCCGCCGGAAACCTTGACCACTCCAATAAGTGTCTGGATTGATGTATCCGTGGGCGAGAACAACCACGGGGAAGGGGCCATTGCCTCGGGGCTTGATCATGATTCCGCTGATTTTCAAGCCTCCGGTGTCATAGGAAATCCGATGCTTTGTGTATTTCGAACTCGAACTAAATGCCTTTGCCACGCGTAGGTCGCTACCCGAGTATTCACGCTCGATTGCCTCTGGGATCGAACTCGGAATGGGCGATACCGGTGTCTTGGGCGCAAGAGGCGCTGAACTCGCCGAACTGTGGGAACCAAGCAAAATCAATGCAGCCAGAACGCTAGCAAGAAGATTTCGAGTCATGTCAACAGAATAAGCGAATCTCCGAAACGCGCAATGCTTGCTACCACTTCGGTCGGCGCCATTACATCCGCTCATGCCGCCGACTCGGACCTCTCGGGTTGTTCGCAACCAAGTATGCGATCACCAGCGTCCTGCAGGTCACCATGCAACTCGTCACCCCCGAACTCGTAGAGGCGGACAAAGCAGAAATTCACGTCTCGACAGGTCTGTAGTCGCCTTTTGGACGAAAGTGTGTATGGATTGTGTATTGCATACACATTGACTGTCTAGGATATGGCTATGACGAGGACAAATATTGACCTGCCCGACGAATTGGTCGCTGAGGTGATGCGGCGTTACGACCTTCCTAGTAAGCGAAGTGCGGTGGAATACGCATTACGCAGAGTTGTTGGCGCCTCCCTAACCCCAGAAGATATTCACGAGTTCTCCGGAGTCGGTTGGGACGGCGACCTAGACGAGCTTAGAGTTGATCGAAGTGGCTGACCTGAGTAAAAGTCTCGAGAAATGAGCGTAGAAACGCTCTTGATAGATACGTCTATCTGGGTCAGAATTCTGCGTGGGTCGCCCCCTTTTCGAGATCGACTAGCTTCACTTCTCGCCACAGGTTCTAGGGTCGCAATTTGCGGTCCGATTCAGCAGGAATTGTTGTCTGGTAGAAATGAACGCAATACACATGCTGTTGACTCAATCGTGCATCGCTGTCAGATCATTCATGTTGACCCAATCGAAGATTTTGTTGCCGCCGGTGAACTTGTCAACAGGGCTCGAGTTAAAGGTCAAGTTATTCGAAGCGCAATGGACGCACTCATTGCCCAAGTTGCGATTCGAAGTGAGATTGTGCTGATTCATAACGACAAGGACTACTTGGCCGCAGCGACGGTCAGCACTTTGCGACAAGTCCAATGGAGCGACTAGCCGAGCCAATAAAGTAGCCCACGATCCCGAACGCGTTCTCCACACCGTGGCGGGTCGTGATCACGGTGAAAACACGGTCAAGAATCTCAGTCGGCTCATGATCAGGAGGCCCATGATCAGTAGGCCCATGATCAGTAGGCCCATGATCAATAGGCTTATGATCTGTGACCCCCATTGCCATTGGCCTAATCGCCGGGTTGATTTCCGGCAGTTTCGGTGTTGGCGGGGGGATCATTATTGTGCCCGGGCTCGTCCTACTCCTCAAGTTCTCCCAACGGCTCTCCCACGGTACCTCGCTCTTTGCGATTCTGCCTATAGCGGCAAGTGGTGTGATCGGCTTCGCCTTGCACGGCTCAATCAACCTTTCCTACGCGCTCCTGCTTGGAATAGGCAGCATGGCCGGAGCGATCCTGGGAACGAAACTCTTAGCCGTGTTCGATAACACCTGGCTCAGCCGTGTTTTCAGTGCACTGTTACTGGTCACCGCGGTGCGGCTATTTATCGATGTCCCAACAACATCCACCACAACCGAACTCACACCTTTCACAGCAAGCATTCTGGTTGCAGTTGGTTTATTGGTGGGAACACTGGCAGGACTACTGGGTGTTGGCGGTGGGATTGTGCTGGTCCCGGTTCTCGTGATCCTTTTCGGTGCGGCAGCACCTGTCGCTAAAGGCACCGCACTATTGGTCACGGTCATCGCTGGAGCAACCGGTAGTTGGCGTAACTACCGCACAGGTAACATTGACATTCCGGTCGCAATAAAAGTCGGATTAGCCGGCGTCCCCACTGCCTTCATGGGCGCGCAACTTGCAATTGTTATGTCTGCGCGAGTGTCTATGATCCTTTTCGCACTCCTGCTTGTTCTGATCGCAATTCAACTATTTCGAAATTCAATGACGCAGCAGTAGCGAGTCACCACCAGCTAACTTGGCCTAACTCGGCCTAACTCGGCCTAACTCGGCCCCGTGAAAAGGTCAATGAGTTCGCCCACTTTGTGGTTGGACTCAGCGGGGTGTCGAAATGGGCGCTTAGGATTGATGGAGTAGACATTACGCCGACCTTCGCGCTTTTTGGTCAGGTATCCGGCGCTTTCTAGGTCGGTGATAATGCTCTGGGCGGTGCGTTCGGTGACACCAGCACTCTGAGCTAGGTCGCGGATTCGCAGGTCGGGGTTTTGGGCGATCATGAGCAGGATTCGACCGTGATTGGTGAGTAGGGTCCAGTGCCGGTCGGAATCCATTTGGTTTGAGTTCACGGACTTATGGTGCCGTAACTCGGCAGTCATTCAGCCGTTGAGGTCCAATTTGGGGTGAGTGTCAACACCTCAGAATTCTGCATATAAAATACCGGAAAACAATTGCATGTGATTGTGATTCGCCTCGAATCTCACCCTCGGAGGATTAATGCACCAAGACTTCTCGCTTACCCAAGAGCAGTACCGGCAATTGTGGGACCCAGAGCTTGAAGGTGGTTACCCGGCGAACCACTTCGCTTTCCGCCAAGTTTTGCAGGCGGTCCGCGAGGATCGGGCGGCTGCGACTGGGCTCATTGATCCTGATCCTGGTTCACCTAAGTTGCTTGAGGTAGGGGTGGGTGGCGGTCGAGCGATTTCGATATTCGCTAACGCTGGGTTTGATATGTGGGGGTTGGACAACGACTCGGAGATGGTGGAGACCAGCCAGGGCGTCATGAACGAACTTGGCCTAGTCCTAGGGCAAGTAGCGTGGGGTGACATCGAAGATTCACTATCCCTGTCCGCCTTTGACTCGGTGGGTGGGTTTGACGCACTGCTCGCAATGGGTGTGTTGCCGCACGTGGAGCACGAGATCGTTGCACTAGAGAATATGCGTCATTTGCTTAAGCCAGGTGGGACAGTGTTTGTTGAGTGCCGGAACAAATTGTTTTCGCTTTTCACATTTAATCGATTCACCTACGAATTTATTCTCGATGATCTATTGGCCGGCGTCACAGGTGAGGTGCGAGACCAAGCTGCGGAGTTTCTTGCCACGCGAGTCGACATGAACATGCCGCCCCTACCAAGTTCAGGTCACGAGGCGAAGTACCACAACCCGCTGACCATTGAGGACAGTTTCCTGGATGCCGGATTTACCGACATCGAGATCATGCCTTTTCATTATCACGCTGCAATGCCACGCTTTGAAAAACCGTTGGGTGCAGCATTTCGAGCGCAGTCAATCGCGCTAGAAAACGAACCTTCGGGTTGGCGCGGCCTATTTCTGTGTTCAGCATTTGTCGTGCGTGCTCAGCGACCCGAAGTAAGTGGGTAAAATCCGAAAAGGTACGCGGGCCAAAAAGATATCTGAATCACCTCCCGCGAAAAGTTTCTCTCAAACTGAGAAGCGGTCACTCGTGCCACACAGGATCAGGGAAGGGCTTCACTGCCCGATGACCGGGTGTAGTTGCTGGCAACGGCGCAACGGACTGCTAATCTGAAGTTGTTGCAAATAACTTGCACTAAGTAATATGTGTGATTAAGATTCGAAAGTGAAAACCCTCCAACTTGGCGTTGTAGCCGCTGCACTCATGTTGTCGTTAGCCGCTTGTTCCTCAGAGAGTGACTCAGCCAGTAAAGGCGAGGACACTCGTCCGCTGATTGCAACCACGGTTTCCCCGATCACCTCTATAGCGGCGTCGATTGCTGGCGATCGAGCTCGAATTGAAGGCATTGTTCCTGAAGGAACCAATAGCCACACCTTTGAACCTGCACCGCAGGTTGCCGAGTTGCTGAGCAACGCCGACCTGATTCTGGTGAACGGGCTAAAACTCGAAGACCCCACCATCAGCATGGCTGAAACCAACAAGAAGGACGGCACCAAGATCGTTGAAATCGGTACTGAGGTTCTCCCCGTGTCTGACTACCTTTACGACTTTTCATTCCCAGAAGAAGAGGGTAAGCCAAACCCTCACCTGTGGACTGACCCTGGCTACGCGATCGAGTACGCAGCAGTGATTCGTGACCAGCTGAGCGAACTTGACCCCGAAAACGCCGATTACTATGCGGCAAACTTCTCAACATTTGAGCAGCAGGCCACCGAACTAGGTGAAGCCGTAAGAGAAGATCAGCAAAGCGTTCCCGCTGGTAACTTGAAACTGCTGACCTACCACGACGCGTATGCGTATTTCGCCAAGGATTACGGCTGGGAAGTTATTGGAGCCTTCCAACCAAATGACTTCGCTGACCCTGCTCCATCGGAAGTCGCAGACCTCATCGACCAGGTCAAAGCTGAAAACGTCACGACAATCTTTGGGTCTGAGGTATTCCCCTCCGCGGTGCTCGAAGAAGTGGGCCGCGCAACTGGAGCACGCTATGAAGACTCACTGCGTGACGATGACCTGCCAGGTGCACCCGGTGATGCTGAGCACTCCTGGTTGGGACTCATGAAATACAACTTCAGCACCATGGTGAGTGGTTTGGGCGGAACGCCAACTTCGCTCAATGCCATTACTGTTACCCCCGTGAACTCTGACAGCGCGGTATACCCGCAATGACAAAGTCCAAACGTTGACCGGCACCGGCGTCGGTCCTGAAATGATCAGGCTCGACCATGTTGCCGCGGCGTACGACCACCACCGAGTACTCAACGACGTGTCATTTCACGTCCACGAGGATCAATTCACCGGGATCGTGGGGCCTTCGGGGGCGGGCAAAACTACCCTGCTCAGGCTGTTGCTCGCAACGCTAAAACCTGTTGAAGGCACCGTGTGGCGGGCACCGAATCTGCGCACCGCTTACGTACCGCAGCTAGAAACTGTGAGTTGGAACTTCCCAATTACCGTGTTTGAGTGCGTCCTGATGTCGCGCAAGACGAGCAGGTTAATGCCGTGGGCGACAAGCACAGAGAAAAAGGAAGTTGCTGCAGTTTTGGAGCGATTAGGGATAGCTGATCTTGCCCAGCGCCACATTCGTGAACTCTCCGGCGGGCAACAGCAACGCATGTTCCTTGCGCGTGCCCTGCTTCGACAACCGCAGGTCCTACTCCTAGACGAACCGACAAGTGGCGTGGACGTGTCCACCCGCCACGACATTTTGCATCTTCTCGCAGACCTGCACGAAGACGGCATGGCAATCGTGTTAACCACCCACGATCTCAATGGCATGGCAACCCACCTGCCGCACCTAGTGTGTGTTAATCACCGGATCGTGGCCGACGGAACACCGAGTCAAGTCATTACCTCTGATGTGCTCGAGAACACGTTTGGTGCCCGTATGGAAGTGCTTGAACATTTAGGTATGCGCGTCGTTGTCGACGAAGCACCAACACCTTTTACCCCCGGATTGAGGAACTGACGTGGAGACTCTCCTTGAACCTTTGAGTTATGCCTTTTTTCAAAAAGGTTTATTTGTTGCAAGCCTTTCGGGAGCGCTCCTGGGCTTAATCGGCGTTTACATTGTGTTGCGCGGCATGAGCTACATCGGTCACGGTCTCTCGCACTCGATCTTTGGTGGCTTCGCTGCCATGCAACTCTTCGCGGCCCAGTTCTACGCAATCGGTGCAGGGCTGTGGGGGATCGCCTCAGCTCTTGCAATCACCACCGTCACTAAACGCAGTCGGGTCGGGGCTGACGCCGCAATCGGTGTGATCACCATTGCCTCCTTCGCACTTGGTGTTGCGCTCTTTGCCAAATTCGGCACCAGCGGGCCATCGTTTGAGAACGCACTTTTCGGTAGCATTCTTGGGATCAGTACCGGCCAAATAATTGGTCTGGTTGCCGTCACAATTTTGACCTCTGCATTTGTTCTTCTGCGTTACCGCGCGTTGCTGTTCAGCACCTTTGACCCTGACGTTGCCAAAGTCTCCGGCGTCAACGTTGGCCGGATCGAAGCCGCGCTCATGGTCGTTCTCTCACTTGCCATCTTGGCAACCCTGACCGTGATCGGTGTAACTCTTGTTGCCGCAATGTTGGTGATCCCTGCAGTTATCGCGCGCATGCTCACCGACTCCTTCGGCCGCATGCTCGCCTACAGCACGGTGATTGGAATGCTGTCCGGGTTAATCGGCATGTACTTGAGCTACTACGCAGGTGTTCCATCCGGAACCATGATCGTGCTCGTGGGCGCCGCGTTGTTCATCGTTGTTCTTGCCTCCACCGGTGGCCGCGGCTTACGCCGGTCCGCTGGGCTTGACTCTCACTCGGAAGACTTGGTGGCGGAGAAGTCCGCCTGATTAGGTCACGCGATTGGTGACAAAAGTCCCTCGATCCCTCCCGGTTTCTGGGTGAAAATAGTTCTATGGATACCAATAGGCACCAAGGAAAAACAGCGATAGTTACAGGTGCGGGTAGCGGGATCGGTCAGGCAACACTTCTGCGGCTTACAGCTGAAGGCGCGACGGTTACCGGTTGTGACATCAGCACTGAAGGGCTGGAACTTACCCGAGAAGCGCTTGTTTCACAGGGACTTACCGCAGAATTACTCGTGGCAAATGGGTCATCGAAAATTCTGGAAGCGGTTCAATTGTCACCGTTTCCTCTGAAGCCGCTCTCGGTGCGGGTGCTTCCGGCGTGGCTTATGCAGTCTCCAAAAATGCGGTCATGGGTTTGGTCAAACACGTTGCCTACTTTTACGGTCCTAAAGGAATCAGATCCAATGCTGTGCTCCCGGGTCCGGTAGCCACGGGGATTGGCGCTTCGGCTGCGCCCGAGTCCGGTTGGGCTATGGAACGCGCGGGATTGAAGTTTGCAACCATGCCGCCGACTCCTGCAACGGCTGATCAGATTGCGAGCGTAATTTCCTGGCTTGCAAGTGAGGAAGCAGCAAATGTCAATGGTGCGCAGGTTACATCTGATGGTGGTTGGTCGGCGGCATAGTTTGTGCTAAAAGTTCATATTTCGCAGTATTTTTCGATGATCTGAATGTCAGACCCCTGTCATAGGTTGTGTGCATGGAAGATTTCAACCCGTTCACTGAATCACCCACCGTGATCTTGGACCACGCGGCTGGTTTAACTCCCGGAGCTTTCCTGCAGTCACTGTTGCTCATGTTGAATCCAGCGGACCTCACTCCTTCGGACTCGGTGCGTTTTCTTGTTGAACACGAACGGGTTTCAGCGTGGTGGGCCAGCATTCAAACTCCCGCAATCATCTCAGCGGCTGGGGAGTCACCCGTAGTTGAGGACTACACATTCATGGACCGCATGACTGAAACTGAACGCACAATTCGTATCGCTGAGTTAGCGCGAGAGGAACTCGCTCTTGCATTGCGCTGGTCCTCATTTGTCACCCAAGAGCGCATTGATCAGGCGCGGCTACTTGCTGGTTCATTGAAATTAACGCACCAAGCTCTCGCGCTAGGTGAAATTACAGCCGCGCATGTGCGGGCTATCACCGAGTCGGTTGAACGTTTTTCATCACACGCGGAGCTGCAATTTGCTCAGGGTGCTTGTGAGAAGTGTGAATCACCCGCGACCACGCAGCGGCTTGCAGCAGCTCAAGCTGCATTTGATTCTGATTGTTTTGCTTTACAGAACGCGGTTTTGCCATTCGCTCGAACCCACGGAGCTGGTCGCACGAAAGCCAAAGTGGGATACGAGATTGAAAAAATTGACTCAGAGGGTCAAGCCCGCCGGCGAGAGGCCGCCAGGCGTAATCGCAATGTGTACATCAAGCCCGGAGACGACGGAATATCAACGTTGATTGCCCACCTAGATTCACTGTCCGCACATGCTATCTACCGTGCGATTGAGGCTGCGGCTGTGAACCCCGCGATCCCGGGTGACTGTGACGCCAATGCACAGGAGCGTCGAGCTGAAGCACTTACTGCGCTGATCCTTGGCATTGGTCACGAGGGAGTGTCGAGCGCGGAGCCCATTTCAGTCTCCATCACATTCGACATCACCATCCCGATCAGCGAGTGTGATGCCCGCACCTTTAGCTCGACCTATCCCGAGCTTGCCAGTGGGCCTTTGAGCCAACTCGTACTCGACCCAGCAGCGAAAATCTTTGGCCGTCCCGCATTCGTTGACGAGCAGGGGCACCCACTAGACCTTGGTCGCAAGCGCTACCAGATTGGTGGTGCGCTGCGTCGCTTGATAACCGCGCGTGATGGCACCTGCCGCTTCCCCGAATGCAACCGCGCAGCCCACAATTGTCAGATTGATCACGCAATCGCATGGGACGACGGGGGAGCAAGTGAGGTGAGCAACCTTGGCGCCCTTTGTGTTCGACACCACCAACTCAAGACCCACGGCGGCTGGGAAATTCTCGAAAGTAAACGCGACGGCAGCGTTACTTGGCGCAGCCCCGACGGGCACAAATATTCACATTTCCCCGAACCAATTACGCAACCCTGCAGTCGTCAGCGTCCGGCCAAGAAACAATTTCCCATCATGCCGCCTGATCCAACAGGTGACATTCCGAGTTTTTAGTTTGGCTTTGATCGACTTGCATCCTTTGAGGCAATCCGCGTTTCACAGGTATTCGCAACCTTCACGGCACCAAGGTCACCGGGTCACCGGGTCACCAAGCCAAGCGAACGTGAACGCCAGGCAGGAATCACCACTGTGGAAACACGGTGGTGCCCTCTGGGCCAGTTGTTACAGTTGTCGAAACACGAGTATTGGGCTCGTAGTTGATTAACTTGTAGCTGATTAAGGAGTGTGGTGAACATGGGTACAAGCAAGAATGGCAAAGGTCGGTCTTCGAGGTGGATTGCGGTTATGAGTGGCCTAGTGGCTCTTCTCTTTGTTGCAGCAGCCGTTCCCACAGCCCATGCGGGCACCGGTAAGGCATCTGTGCTCAAGGGCACGTGGATTGGCACATATAGCGGCTATGACGCGGACGGCTATAAGAGTGGACAAGAAAAGCTTGTGATTTCCAAGGTGAAGGGCAGCAACGCACAGGGCACCTGGCAGTACCGGTCTTCGGCAAAGAAGAAGTGGAGTAAGCCGCAGCCGTTGACCTTGTCGGTCTTTGATCGGGAAGAGACCGAGAACGGTGGCATGGCGGACTACATCTACGGTGGCGACGCGGAGGGTACGTACTCCGGAAAATACGACGACTCTGATGACTCGTTGATCTTCGCGTACGTTTCTCGGTCACAGAACGTTCTGACGTTGACACTCGAGCTGAAACGCAAGTAGAGGTCATCGGGCATTCCTACTTCGTTGTTACCCGTTGAGAATCGAGTCGTAAAAAACCATTCGCTCTAATGGGTCTTTGGGGTGAGTGACGGGACTTGAACCCGCGGCATCTGCGACCACAACGCAGCGCTCTACCAGCTGAGCTACACCCACCATACTGGTCAAGCCGGACTAACTTTGTGTGGACTTGAACCAGCCGGGCAAGCATACCTGTCGCAATGTGTCAGTGCTCAGCGCCTAGACACATTCAGCAGGTCTGCTTGCCTGTTTACCGGCTAAGGCGTAATTGATTCTTGTGTGACCCTCACGAACCAAGCAATTTCACCGTCGGGGTCATGTTCGTGGCTTAGGTTTTCAGGGAGTAAGTAACCGCCAAGACTCACGACTGGAGGCTCGATTTTCTTGGGAACGTGTGGGTTGTGGTTAAGAGTGATCAAGAATATGCGAGGCACCGATTGCTTTTGCGGTGTCGCCATCGGGGCCGGGTTGGTCGACGAAGACTGCATCGCGGTAGTAGCGCAGTTCAGCGATTGATTCGCGGATGTCAGCGAGGGCGCGGTGGTTGCCGGTTTTCTCTGGGGTATTGAAATAGACCTTGGGGTACCAACGGCGGGAGAGTTCCTTGATGCTGGACACGTCGATCAAGCGGTAGTGCAGGTAGTTGTCGATTTGGGGCATGTATTTGGCAAGGAAGCCGCGGTCGACATAGACACTTGAACCGGCGAGTTGGCCTTTGCCTTCCTCGGGGATGTGTTCCTTTATATAGGTGAGTACTTTTTCTTGGGCATCAGAAAGTGTGAGACCGTTTGGAATTTCAGTGATCAGGCCCGATTCGGTATGCATGTTGGTCACGAAGTCGTCCATCTGCGCGAGGGCTGCCTCGCTTGGATTGACAACGAAGGTAACGCCCGCGTCGAGCTCGGTGAGGTCAGCTTCGGTCACGATTGCCGCGATTTCAACAATTTCGTCGGTTTCGGTACTTAAGCCGGTCATCTCTAAATCTATCCAGACCAAGCGATCGTTTTGAGCCATTGAGCAAGCCTATCTGGCGTGCTTGTGAGAAGTGGGCGAGCGCTTAAGCCGCGTCCAATTGCTGTGGCGGAACGGGAATGATTGCTACGGGGACTTTTGCTTTGTGGAGAACACCGTTGCTAGTCGAACCCAAGAGTGCGCCAATTGCCGCGTTACGTCCCCTGGTTCCCATCACGATCATGACCGCATTGGTGGCCGAGTCCAGTAGTGCCTGCACGGCTGGTGCTCGAACTAGGTGCTCGGCGACTTTGACATCGGGGTATTCCTGGGCGAAACCGGCAAGAATCTCTGCGGCCAGGCGAACTTCGTCGTCTGCTACGTGTTCCAAAGGAAGTGGCACCGGGCCGTCAGTTGTAATGATCAAGTCAAATGAAGGAACGTCCCACGCGTGGACCGCCACGATTTTGTACCCGTGCCGGCTGGCTTCGTCGAATGCAAAATCGAGCGCTGCAAGTGAATGCTCGGAGCCGTCAATGCCAACCACGAGTTCGTTGGAGTCTGCGCGAGGATCATCACGCATCACGATCACGGGGCAGCTTGCGTGCGAAGTTACTTGGGAACCGACTGAACCAAGGAGTAGCGCGGTGAAGCCACCGCGACCGCGTGAACCAAGCACGAGAAGTTCTGCGGTGTCACTTGCGGTAAGCAGAAGTGCTGACGGGGTTCCGATCTCAACCACAACCTGGATGTCGGCACAATCAAGGTCAGCGGCAAGTCGGGTGAGGTCTTCACTGGCACCAGAGCGCATGTCTTCAATGAGGTCAAGACGGGGTGGGACGGCAATACCGAATGCACTTGATGCGGCTGTTGGCATGATCGCGTGGGCCAAAGTGATCCCGCGTCCGCGAACTTTCGCTTCGCTGACCGCCCAATGGGCCGCCATAAACGAACCGTCTGAACCATCCATGCCTACAACTATGCGCCCTTCGAAAGGGTCGATTACCTGTTGTGACTTAGCCGAATCGCTCATTTGATTGGTCATGCGGCAATTGTGACTAGAAACTTGCACTTTGGGTAGGGGCCTTAGACCTTAGTTTCTTAGACTTTCGTTTACAGCAACATTATGGCAATCTAGGTGCGACACAATTGTGATGTCAACACATGTATTAATCTATATGGCGGGACTTGTCAAGATTGATTAATGCGAGGATCATCGTTCCAGAAAAAGTCAATGAAGGAGCTGGGAACACAGTGTTCTAGGTTCTAGGTTCTCGAAAATGTGAGGAGGGTGCAATGTCGCAAATAGACGCGCACGCACGCTCACGAACCCGCACACGAACTCGCTCGCGATTTGCTTGGTCCCAGTTGCGCGGCAACTTTGGGTCGGGCGCCGGACTACCGCCTTGGTGGGTGGAAGTGATCATTATTGGAACCGGATATTTGCTCTACCAAGTCGTACAGATTTTTGTGACAGGTTCTGCGGTTTCCGCAATTTCGCGGGCGAACTGGATTTGGGACGTGCAATCATTTCTGCACCTCAACCCTGAAGTTGCCATCAACCACTGGGTTGCAGGTAATGACTTCCTCGTGTATTCAACCGGTTACTTCTATGGAATTCTGCATTTCGTTTTGACCCCATTGGTCCTTATTTGGGTGCGTTTTTGGCACCGAAACCAGTACGCAATGTTGCGCAATGTTCTAGTGGGAACAAGTCTTGTCGCACTGATCATGTACTGGGTTATTCCACTCGCGCCACCTCGGTTGTCCATGGCAAACATTGTGGACACTCTTCGCGTTGAAAACATTCTGTCTGCGGCTGACCCCACTGGACCTGCATCAATGGCGAATCAATACGCCGCGATGCCGAGCCTGCATGTTGCCTGGGCCGTGTGGGTTGCACTTGCGCTCTACGTCTGCCTGCGGCCACGCCCGTGGCGCTGGGCGGCCTGGCTTTACCCCGCTGCGACCACATTTGTTGTCGTTGGTACCGGCAATCATTTCATCGCAGATGCGGCGGCCGGGGCGTTGCTGGTGTGGCTGAGTTGGTTCGTTGCTTCGCGTGTTCACGCGACCCTTCGGGGCGATCCACAAAGTTTCTCAAAATAATTACATCAATGTTGTTTGAGACCTCACAATCGGGGCATAACTGTTCATGAGTGGAATTGACCACTTGGAAGTTGGATCAGTCAGTCGAACAGGGAGTGAACATGAGAGAACAAGTACTTGACCAGCAGGCTCACAAATGGGCCCAACTTCAATACCTCCAAAGCCAGGTCGTCGACCAAATCCTTTCCGGCGACACCTCCCAAGACTGGGTAAGCGCGGATCGGTGGCTTGCCGGACAACTCGAGGAAATTGAACCTGAGGAGTACATAATCTTCGAGTCAGGGGAAGACTCACCGGGCGCGGTGTGGGCAGCGTATGAGTTGTTGCTTGCGAGTTGAGCTGCTTGCGAGTAGAGCCGCGTTGCCGCAGATGCAACAATCGTGAGATGAGTGATGCCGGATGAGTGAATCAGGATGAATGAATCTAAGCAGGTGAGCCCACCGGACCTAGCCGAGTTCTACTCGTGGCCCAGTGGCTGGTGGGTTCGGGCGATGATGCTGCACACCCTGGACGGTGCCTATTTCGGGCCCGATGGCAGTAGTAAGAGTTTGTCCAATCCGCGTGACCGAGACGTACTTCTTGAACTGAGGCGTGGTGCCGAGGTGGTATTGGTAGGTGCCGCGACTATTCGCGCGGAGCGTTACAAACCGATGAAGACGAATGCAGTGGTCGTGATCGTTTCGCCGTCACTGGATTTACCGTGGGAAGAGCCACTATTTGGGGAGTCAACCCATCTACCGATTGTGGTGACGGGTGTAACTCGCAGTGCGCAAGACGAGCAAGCTTTCCAGCGGCGCAAGGTCGCAATGCAGATGCAAGAAGCGGGAAAAGTTCGAATTATTGAACTGGAGGATCCGGCAGTTGACTCCCTGAACTACCTGCGCGATCAAGGATACGAACGAATTGTGTGCGAAGGCGGTCCACGGTTGCTCGAGTCGCTTTTTCCTTTTATCGATGAACTTGACTTAACAACGGCGCCTTTCCTTGTTGGAACTGTGCCGGTTGATGCTGCGGAAAACTCAGGGCAGGGAGTTTTGGGTCAATGCACCGAATGGGAATTGGCGAACTGGTGGAGCGAAGATCAGTACACCTACGCGAAATATTTGCGCAAGAAATAGAAGCCGGTAGTCAGCTCTGCTAGTTTTGCAAGGCCCAAAAGACAACAGCTGCAGCGGATGCGACATTGAGTGAACTGACGTCGTTGGACATCGGGATATACACGCTGTGGTCACAGTTTCTCAATGAGGCTGCCGTGATGCCTTCGCCTTCGGTGCCAAGAATCAGGGCGATGCGCTCGTCTTTGTGCGTTGACTGGCTGTGTGTTGCAAACTCTCGAAGATCCTGTGCTTGGGCACCATCCCCGTTTTCGGGAGAGATCGCCACGGTGTTGAATCCGCGTTGCTTGAGTGATTCGATTGAGTCGGGCCAATTGGGGATTCGGGTCCAGGGGAGTGTGAACACCGACCCCATGGAAACCCGAATACTGCGGCGGTAGAGCGGATCGGCGCATTCGGGTGTTACCAAGATTGCATCTATTCCAAGGCCTGCAGCTGCTCGAAAAATCGCGCCAACGTTCGTGTGATCGACGATATCTTCCAAGACAACAACTGTTTTTGCGTCTTGCAGGATGGATTCCAAGCTCATGGGTTCGGGGCGGACCATCTCTGCGAGTGCACCGCGGTGCACGTGAAAGCCGGTGAGTTCTTCAAGTACCGCGTAGTTTCCCGTGAACACGTCAATGTCGCCAAAGTCATTCGCGGAAATACTGGGCAGTAAGTCGCGCATTTTTTCAAGCCAGTTGTCGGCCATGAGAATTGATACAGGAGTATGACCGCAGGCGATTGCGCGTTCGATTATTTTCGCGCTCTCTGCAATGTAAACACCACTTGCCGGCTCTGACTTTTTGCGAAGGGCCACGTCGGTTAGGTCACGGTAGGCGGACAACCTTGGATCCGCGGATGTCTCAATTCTGTGGATTGGCATTTGGCTCAGTATCGCATCACGAGAGTGGTGCGCCGGCTTTGGTGAGCAAGTCGTCAAGGTCGGGCATGATCGCTTCGGCGTAATCCCAAGTGAGGTGTTGATTGTCGCGGTGGGTAGGAATGCCATTTACTTCTGCAGGGCAGGTTCCCTGCGGGCAGATCAGTTCGTCGAGTGAGACTGACAGCACATGTGGATTCTCCTTTGCCAGGGCACGAGTAATTTTTTCAAATGTCTGCGTCCCGGTTTTAATGTCAATCTGCTGATCGCAACTTTCTGGGTCAGCGCCGGTTGAAAGGCAATCCAGCATTGAAGTTTGTGTTTCCGGCATTGGTTCAATGATCACGATCTTGTCGGTGAAGGGCGCGATTTGATCCAGTGCCCGTTCGGTCCCCGCGGCCACGACGTCCGCCCAACCCGCTTCATCTGCTGAATTTATTTTTCCATCAACGAGTAGATCTCGGCTCAAGACTGAGCGGGAAGCGAGCACCGTGACGGCGGGTGTGAATTCCTTAGCGGCGGCGATAGCCGGTTCCCAGAGTCTTTCCTGACAGTCGAAAAGTGTGTCTTCGGACTTGGGTGCCAAGGCCGGAATGTCCATCCAGGGGCAACTTAATTTCGTGACAAAGACAACCGAGAAACCCTTCTCCTTGGCATAAGCCGCAAAACCTTGTCGCCAGAAGTTTGCGTGGGAATCACCAACTACAAGTACCGTTGATCCGCCGCCGGTTGAATCAATCACAACGTCTGCAACCGGTCCATCTGATTCCTGCTGTCCTTGCGCTGCGGTGTCAATCAGGTTGGCTGAAGCGGTCGGAACGCGCAGGATTGCGAGTGAGAGCAGTGCCACCGTGATGGTTGCAACTACGCCAATACCTACGGTGAGTTTGCGAGCACGTGCAGAGGAAAGTGAAATATTCATAATTGGTCTCTCCACACACCGATAGGTCACTGCGGCGAGACCAATTGTCAGGACAAGAACAAGTGGCACTCGGTATCCCCAGAACTCCGGCATAACACCGACTAGCCCACCAAGGACGATCACCGGCCAGTGCCATAAATAAATTGAATAGGACCACCGGCCCAAACTACGAGCAGGGGAGTTGGTGAGTGGCTTAAACACGTGTGCGCCTGGGGCCGTGCCGATCGCAAAGAGAAGTCCGGTTGTTGCGATCATGCCGGCAACGCCAACCTGCCAAGGGGTGAGGTCGAGCAGTGAGGTGCTCACGATCAGTAGCAAGGCGAGTGCTGCGGCACCGACTGCTGGAGCACGGCGAGTTAAGGAGTTGTCCGGTCGCCCACGTTGATTCCACTTCAACATGATTGCTGCGAGCAGTGCACCGGCAATGAGTTGATAAGCGCGCGCGATCGTGTTGAAGTACGCGGAGGTTTCATTGCCTGAATCCATGACCGCGGAAATCGCGATGAGTGCGAGGAAAAGGATTACGAAGAACGAGATGTTGAAGCGCTCGCGGATCGCGCGGATCGAAAGTACGCCAAGCATGGCTACCGGCCATACCAAATAAAATTGTTCTTCAACCGAAAGTGACCAATAGTGCAATACCGGGCTCACCGCACTTGACTCTGCGAAATAGTCGGTGGCCTGTCCCATGAAGTACCAGTTAGACACATACACCGATGCGAATGCGAAGCCCTCGCGATTTGTTGAGACCTCAAGGGGCGTGGCCCACAGCTGATAAAGAATTGCAGTGACAACGAGGACCAACAAAGCCGCGGGGAAGAGTCTTCGGGCTCGACGTGCATAAAAGGCCCATAGGGAAATCGAATTAGTGCGTAACCGCTCCCGCAATAACAGGGAAGTAATGAGGAACCCAGACAGGACGAAGAAGACGTCGACGCCCACGAACCCGTTGTCAAAACCGGGCATTTCAGCGTGAAAGAGCACCACCAAAATAGCTGCTACTGCACGCAGACCGTCAATGGGAGTGAGGTGAACAAAATCAAGTGCTGATCGTGGCGCCGTCACCGAGCAAGTCTCACACACCGCCGACTTTCCCAGTATCTGGGATAGTCCCACGAAAACGTTGATTCAAGGGTGGATTTTGTCCGAGTCATCCGGTTTTGGTTCGGCGACTGCGCCATGTTGCGAATGCACGAGTTGACCAGAGCGCCCACAGAATAAGAAGTGGTTGGAAGAGCAACCGGGTGAGTCGGGCCGAATCGGAGTCAAGACCGAATGCGTCACGCCCTTCGAAGTACTGCCACAGATTACCCGGGAAAATGGCCAGGAAGAAAATGGCGGTGATCGCGCCGATCGTGGGAATCCAACGGCCGGGAGCGAAGATAAGCGAAGCACCGAGCACCAGCTCTACTACCCCTGAAGCAAGAACAACAAACTCTGGTGCTGGCATCCACGGGGGAACTTGAGCCAGAAATTCATCGGCTGAAAAGAAATGCCCGAATGAGGCGACGAGGAGAAAGAGTCCCAGGAGAAATCTCGCGAAAGTTGTTATCACTGGGTTGTTCACCTTCCGTGGGACACGTTCTTCGGGTCATCGAAAAAAAAAGTGCGCCCGGAGGGACTCGAACCCCCAACCTACCGGGTAGAAACCGGTGGCTCTATCCGTTGAGCTACGGGCGCGGATTGAGCAATAAAACTATTTTTCGATGTTTCTGCGCGCGCGTGTTGCATAAAAGGCGAAGTAAATTGCGAGGAGGGTCAGGAATGACACCTCGATCCAACTCCACAAGGAATCAACATTGCCAGTGATGAAATTGCCCGCAACGAGAAATATCATGATGGCGGCAGCGCTATAGGGAATCCAGACCGAGAAAAGTCGTTTCGTTGAGTGAGCCATGGAGAAAACCTATCCCATTTGGAGAAACAGCCGCGAACTCCCATCTGTTGTATTTCCACACCCTGCAAAAAGGCGACAGGGTTTCCACAATCACACTGTGAGGGGTTCCAGACCCCGTGCTTGTCCTTGATGCTTTCCAGTAATCGCACTGAATGCAGTGCCACAAGGGAAGTTGAGGTAAGTGATGAATGACATAACACTGGACGTTGTAGGCAATGTTGTGAACGACGTTGAACTGCGTTTCACGCCTTCGGGTGAGGCAGTCGCTTCATTTCGGGTTGCGAGTACAACCCGAAGGTTTGATCGGGCCAATGAGCGGTGGATTGATGGAGACACCCACTACTTCACGGTGAGTTGCTGGCGGCAAATGGCACACAACGTTGCAGCAAGTCTTATGAAGGGCATGCCGGTTGTTGTCACAGGTCGCATGCGCAGTCGTGAACACGAGAAGGTGTGCGGTGATCACACCCACATGATGCGTTACGTCGACATTGAAGCGATTGCGGTGGGTGCTGACCTAGCGCGCGGAACTTCGGTGTTCACCAAGACCCGAAAAGATTCAGTAGTGGAGAGCGAACGACGGATGCTGGCTGACGCGCTCGGACAAGACACCGTGGATTACCTGGATCGAATTGGGGCCGACGGTGAGCAAGTCGAAGACGCTGAGCACGGGTTGGAAGCCATTGATCTGGAAACAGGTGAAATAGTCGGCGTTGGGTGATGCAACCGGGGCATCGGGGCCGCACTAGGCTCCGATGCCATGGCCGAATTCATTTATACCTTGCAAAAAGCGCGTAAAGCGCACGGCGACAAAGTCGTTCTCGACAATGTAACCCTCTCGTTTTTGCCAGGGGCAAAAATCGGTGTCGTCGGACCAAACGGCTCGGGTAAATCAAGCCTTTTGAAGATCATGGCCGGGATCGACGACGTGTCCAATGGAGAGGCAAAGCTCCACGACGGATTTACGGTCGGAATCTTGATGCAGGAACCAAACCTCGACGAGAGCAAGTCGGTTTTGGAGAACGTACAAGAAGGTGTTGCTGAGACCAAAGGGATGGTGGACAGGTTTAACCAGATTTCAGTTGAGTTGGCAGAGCCCGATGCGGATTACGACGTACTCCTCGCTGAAATGGGCAAACTCCAAGAAGAGATCGACCACCGAAATGCGTGGGATCTTGACAACCAACTCGAACAGGCAATGGACGCACTGCGTTGCCCACCCGCAGATGCTGACATTTTAGTGTTATCCGGGGGAGAGAAGCGCCGGGTTGCTCTGTGTAAGTTGCTACTGCAGCAGCCCGATCTGCTTTTGCTGGACGAACCTACGAACCACCTTGACGCTGAGAGTGTTCAGTGGCTCGAACAGCACCTTGAAAAGTATCCAGGCACCGTCATTGCGATCACGCACGATAGGTATTTCTTGGACAACGTGGCTCAATGGATTCTTGAACTTGATCGGGGTCGCGCATACCCTTACGAGGGCAACTACTCCACCTACCTTGAAACAAAATCTGCTCGCCTCAAGGTCGAGGGCCAGAAAGACATGAAGCTGCAACGGCGACTGACCGAAGAACTCGAATGGGTGCGTTCGAATGCGAAGGCCCGGCAGACCAAATCCCGTTCCCGCCTGGACCGCTATGAAGAGATGGCCACAGAGGCTGAGAAGACCCGCAAGTTTGACATGGAAGAGATCCAGATTCCACCGGGTCCGCGACTTGGATCGGTGGTTGTTGAAGCTAAAGGGCTCACCAAGGGATTTGACGACCGCATGTTGATCGACAACCTTTCATTCACACTTCCACGCAACGGAATTGTGGGTGTTATCGGTCCCAACGGGGTTGGAAAAACGACCCTGTTCAACATGATTGTGGCGGCAGCAGAGGGTGACACTTCGGATAAAGATGCACTCCCAACCTCTGGTGACCTTAAAGTCGGCGAGACCGTGAAGTTGTCCTATGTTGATCAGAGTCGTTCCGGACTAGATCCAACCAAGAACGTGTGGGAAGTGGTCTCAGACGGACTCGACTGGATCAAGGTCGGAAACGTCGAAATGCCCTCGCGTGCTTACGTTTCTGTCTTTGGATTTAAAGGGCCAGATCAACAAAAGCAGGCAAAGGTGCTCTCCGGTGGTGAGCGAAACCGTTTGAACCTCGCATTGACTCTGAAAATGGGTGGGAACCTTCTGCTCCTTGACGAACCGACAAACGACCTTGACGTTGAAACTCTGGGTTCACTCGAGAAAGCGCTCCTGGACTTCCCGGGTTGCGCGGTGATCACTTCCCATGATCGCTGGTTCCTTGACCGAATTGCAACGCACATCCTCGCCTACGAAGGCGACTCGCAGTGGTTCTGGTACGAAGGAAACTTCGAAGGATATGAGAAGAATAAGATCGAGCGACTCGGCGAGGAAGCAGCAAGGCCAACGCGTGCCACCTACCGCAAATTGACCCGCGATTAACGTACCTACAACAGACGCACTCGCAAATAGGGAGAGGCATGACCGTTCTCATTACCCAGGTGTACCGGCGATTCAGTGACTTGGATCCGCTGGGTCACGTGAACAATGTGGTCTTTCTGGACTACTTGCAAGAGGCTAGATTGCGGGTTTTCCTACAACTTGACTACTTCGAAATCTTGGAATTCATTCAGGTCATGGTGCACCAGTCAATTGATTTCCGACACCCGCTTATGTACTCGACGGAACCTTTGACAATAGAAGTGTGGGTGAGCTCAATTGGCAATACTTCGTATAGCATGAAGTATCGAATTTTGAGCGAAAAAGGTGAGCTTTGCGCGGAAGCGGAAAGCGTCATGGTGTGCTTTGATAAAGACAAGGCCGTCCCGATCCCGGAAAAACTACGAACTGCTCTACAGAGCATTCTTGAAGTGGAGTAATTCGTGCAGGTGACCCTCGGAACTACTGAACTACGCACTGTGGTTTCAATTCTTGAAAAACAAATTGAATGGAATGCCAACATCGCGGTCCGCGTTGTTACCTCGCCGAGTGCCATTGCGTTTTACTCGGCTGTTCCTCTGGGACTGAACACCTTCATTGCCATGCCGGCAATAATTGGTGCGGGTTCACCAACTGACCTGATCACAGACGGGCGAGGGGTCGTGTCGCTGCTTTCCAATTCCTCAGGAGCGGTCGACCTTGACAGGTTGGACCCCCTTGCCGGTGTAGACGCCGCAACCTTCGCCGAACTTCCACCCTCAACAGGTTGGCAGATCCCCATCCATGCTGTTGCAAGTGACGTGATTCCAATCGTCAACGAAGCGGTCTCAGAGTTTGACCGACGAAGTATCGGCCTTGGTGAACGAGGCAAAGCAGACTTGGCCGAAGAAATTTGGAACCGAGCAGGCTGGGGTGGTCTTCCCATCAAAGTTCTTTATGCAGCACAGCGCCTCATGTTGATTTGGGACGAACCAATCAAAATTTCAGCTGCAACATGTGGACCTTGGAAAAGGCTCAGCACCCCGCGTGGGCAAGTTCTACTACACACGGTGACGCAAACGGGCCGCAACCGAATGCGGCTAGTTAACTAGTTGCGTACCCACACTGCCGTTTCTGGACCAAGAACTAAATGCTCTCCGTCGCCCGAGTCAACAACGGCAACTTCAGGTCCTGAAGAAATTAGTACGTCCGTGCCGAATGATTGCGGCACCCGCCACATTCCATCTTCTGTATTTACAATGCACGTCAGTGGGTTGGTTGGGTGCGGCCTGCGGTATGCCAAGATCGCGTCGTTGGGATGCGTGAATTCGTCCATGCGCCATTCGAACTCGCCGTCGCCGGTTGCCTGCTCCTCGCGACGTTGGGCGAGTGCATCGCGGTAGAAATTCAATGTTGTGTCGCCAGATTCCTGCGCTTGAACACTCAAATGCTCCCACGTGTCGGGCTGGGGGAGCCAAGAATTCTCGCAGGGCCCAAAACCATATGAAGCCACGTCGCCCGACCACGGAATAGGAACGCGACAACCGTCGCGACCGATTTCTCTACCCTGTGTCCGAAACCAGACCGGATCCTGCCGCGCATCACCTGGTAGCTCAAGCACTTCGGGTAGGCCGAGTTCTTCACCTTGATACAGGTATGTCGAACCGGGTAGTCCAAGTGTGAAAAGCGTGGCCGCGCGTGCTCGCGCTAAGCCGCGATCCGCGTTGTCCGGTGTTGGCATCTCAGTGGGGTGATCGCTTTGACCTGGTGCCATGCGGGTTGCGTGGCGCACTATGTCGTGGTTGGAGAGAACCCATGTAGCGGGGGCGCCAACCTTTTTGTGATTGAGCAGTGTTGAGTCAACTGATTCTTTGAGTTTGACTGCATCGAAGCCGGCACGCAGGTAGTCGAAGTTAAATGAGGTGTGCAGTTCGTCTGGACGTTGATACAAAGCCAAGCGCTCAGGCGAAGGCGCCCAAGTCTCACCACAAAAAACCCGAGGTGTGTCATAGCTGTCGGCCAATTTGCGCCAGCTGCGATAGACGTCGTGCACTCCATCTTGATCCCAGAACGGGCTCAAGATCGGGTCACCGAGAAGCTCCTGCTCGGGAATTGATTCGTAGTCGATATCTGGGAAGCTTTGATCTTTGATAAGGCCGTGGGCAACGTCGATTCGAAAACCGTCAATGCCAAGATCAAACCAAAATTTCAGAATACTCTCAAACTCCACGCGTACTTCTTGGTTCTCCCAATTCACGTCCGGCTGGGAAGAGTCAAAAATGTGCAGATACCAGTATTGGGTCTTCTCGCCGTTGGCCAGAACAAGTGGTGTCCATGCGTCACCATGAAAAACACTCTGCCAGTTAGTTGGGGGAATTTCGTGGTTCGCGCCCTTGCCTTCTTTGATTACGTAGCGGTCCCAAGCCGGTGATCCGGGCTCTGAATGCAGAACTTCCTGGAACCAAGCATGGGCACTGCTGGTGTGGTTGGGCACGATATCCATGAAAATCTTCATGTCCTTGGCATGAGCCGCGTCGATCAGATCTTCAACGTCTGCAAACTCACCAAGCCTTGGGTCAACCAGTCGGTAGTCGGTCACGTCGTAGCCACCGTCAAGCAACGGGGACTCGTAGAACGGGGAGATCCAGATTGCGTCAACGCCAAGGTTGTCCAGGTAGTCGACCTTGCTCACAATCCCCGGGATGTCGCCAAGACCGTCACCGTCACTGTCGGAAAAAGATCGTGGGTATACCTGATAGATGACGGCGTCACGCCACCACTCGTTGTCTCCGCTGGGCACCTAGGCCTCCGTGTTGGGTATCGAAGTTATGGGAAATGTGACTGGGCTTTCTGGAGTCGGATCGGGGACGTTTTGCATGCCGAACGCCGCAGCTACGAAATACTTCCACAGCTCTGATTCGAGTTGTGCATCCATCCCCTGATCTGCGATCGAAGCGGCCATCAGGGAGAGCCAGCGGTCGCGTGCGGCACTATCAATGTGGAATCCAATATGACGCATCCGGAGTCGAGGGTGCCCGCGCTCCTCACTATAGGTTTCCGGGCCGCCCCAGTACTGCTCGAGGAAAGCCCGCAGTCGCCACTCGGCACCCTCCAAGTCTTGGCTGGGGTACATCTCGCGCAGAACGGGGTCTTTCGGGACACGCTGATAGAAATTATGAACCAGGTTGGTGAAAAACTCATGCCCACCAAATCGTTGGTAGGGAGTGGGTTCAGCACCTTCTCCGCTAGGGGGTGTCATTGTTGCCGCGCTCCTCAACTATTTGTATTTGGGTGAGGGGAATATGCAAGCCGGCAGCATCAAGTGCACCCTTGATTCTTTCGCGCAATAAACGGGCAGCAACAAATTGTTGGTCGGGTACCACTTTGGCCATCACTCGAACCACAATTGCGTCGCCGCGGGCTTCTTCAACACCCGCGTAGACGGGTGGGTCCATGAATACTGCGTCATAGCTTGCGTCCTTGGCAATCCGCTGACCTTCACCGTCAATCACAGTTCGCACTTTTTCCAAGTCCGCGTTGTAGTCCAAAGCAAGGTCCACGAGTGCGTAGGTCCAACCCTGACTTTGATTGGCAATATAGGAAATTGTTCCGTTGCGGACGTACCAGACAACTCCGTAGAAGTCTCTGATTCGGGTGTACCTCAGTGCAACTTCTTCAACTGTCCCAAGGACGACCCCGCAATCAACTACGTCACCGATACCGAGCTGGTCTTCCAGGGTCATTGAGATTCCGGCGAGGTAGTCGGCAACCAATGTTTGTGCGCCGAAACCAATCACGACACCTAAAACGCCAGCGCTTGCGAGAAGTGGACCTATGTTGAGGCCAAGTTCTGTCATGATCATCATGATCGCCACCGACCAGATTAAGATCACGGCTCCGCTGTGAGCGAGTGAACCTAATGCGTGCGCACGTTGTGTGATCCGATTTTCCAGCAACTCCTCGGAGAGTTCCTCAGTGTCCGTGGCATTGCGTAAATCCGCGATATTGAGCTTCTCGCTCTTATTGGTTGCTCGGCGCACCATTTTGTTTATTGCCACCGTTGACAACTTTGACGCGATTATTGCGATGATCGCGATCAAGGCAATGCGAATCGGAGTGTCCCATGGTCCCGCTTGAAATGCGTCTAGCCAATCAACGACCGAATCCCAGTTCATGAATAAAAACCCCTCAGTCGTCTAACCCGGTCCAGTGAGACATGAACGTTAACGTATCGGCACTTTCCTCGATGGACTTGTTCAGTGAACGAGCCCCGTGCCCAACGTTACCTTCAGTTCGAACCAAGATCGGGCGACTGCCAATTGTTGCCGCTTGAACCGCCGCGGCCATTTTGCGCCCGTGCATGGGATCGGTGCGGGTGTCGTTGTCGAATATGGCGAACATGGTCGCGGGGTAATCGGTGCCCTGTGCCACTCGGTGGTAGGGAGAATATGCGTGCAACCAACCGAATTGCTCTGCATCTGCTGGGTCGCCGTACTCCACGGTCCAGGTTGGTCCGAGTTCACTTTCCACGTAACGAATCATGTCCAGTAGCGGTGCGACGCACACGACCGCATTGAACAATTCTGGTCGCTGGGTCATCGCTGCACCAACGAGCAGGCCGCCGTTTGACCCACCGTAAATTCCAAGTTGGTTGCTCGTGGTCCAGCCCTTGTCAATTAAATATTCCGCGGCTGCGTGGAAGTCGTCGAATACGTTCTGCTTATTGGCCAGCATTCCAGCGCGGTGCCACTCCTCGCCTTCCTCGCCACCGCCGCGCAGATTCGCGATCGCCCACACCCCACCGGACTCAACCCAAGCCAGAATCGCCGCGCTGTAGCCAGGCTGAAGCGGGATGCCAAACCCTCCGTAGCCATAGAGAATCGTTGGTCGCGGCTGGTCGGGTGTTCCCGTTGGTGAGATGACGAACATGCGGACCGTTGTGCCATCAAGGGAGGGATAGGTGATCAGCTCGGAGTGAACATCCGGTGCGACGACGGCGCCTGGGGGCGTGGCGAACAGAGACAACTCCTTAGTTCTTGCGTCGAATTCGTAGATGGTGGGGACGGTCGTGTGATCGGTGTAAACAATCCAGGTGATCGGGCCTCCATCAATATGTTCCACCGGACCGCCGATCGTTCCAGCACCCGGAAGTTCAACCTCATAAAGTTTCTCGCCATTGGTGGCTGTGTGCATGGTCATCTCGGCAACACCGTGGCTGGTTTGGACCACCATGAGTTGATCTTGATCAAGGTCCTCACCGTCGAGCAACGTTACCGATTCCAGTACAGCGTCTTGTGGCTCTGGAATGAGGGTTTCCCAAGAATTGGGGTTCCACGATCCGGGATTTGTCACCAACACCGTGCCGCGAGGCGCATTATTGTCGGTGAAAATGTATGCCCGGCCGTCGCGCCCAAAGCTGATCGAAGTCTGAGCGTCCACATCACCTTGAACGAGTTCAAATGACGGGCTCGTTGGGGCGCACTGGGTGAGATCGGCAATCCACAGATCGTTACGCGGTTCCGTTCCTTCGCTCGACGAAACTTCGAGCCACCGTCCGTCGCGGGAAACTGAAACCCCATAATAATTCGTCATGTTCATGCCGGCGCCGAACACTAAAATGTCGGTTTCAGGGTCCGCACCAACCATATGCAAATACACCCGGCGGTGAAAATGCGCTTCACTCTCTGGAAGCAGTTCCGGTGCGATCCTGCGGACGTAATAAAACGCGGAGCCGCCCTTAAGCCAAGCGATCGGTGAGTACCTGCAACGTCCGATCGGGCCTTCAACAACTTCACCCGTATCGACGTTCATTACATAAACATCAGACTCCTCGTTTCCGCCCTGAGAAATCTGATAGGCGAGGAAATCCCCTTCCTTGGACGGCTGCCAACTGTCCAACGTTGTGTGACCTTCAGGGTCCATGGCAATTGGATCTATCAAAACTCGGGCAGTCTTAGGGTCCGTGTGCGAGTCGTTGGTATCCCTTACGTAGAGAACTGCAAACTGCTGACCTGGCTCACGTTTTGTAAAGAAGGTTCTCTCACCTCGAATATACGGCGGGGAAACCGCACCCGACCCCAGTAATTCACCGACCCGGTCAACAAAATGTTCCCGTTTAGTCCAGGATTCTTTTTCAGCATTCATCAGGGTGGACTGGGCCTTTAGCCAATCAGTGGTTCGCGAGTCCTGCGGATCCTCCAAGTAACGGTACGGGTCCGGAACAGTAACCCCGTGATAATCATCGATAATTCCGCTATCAGAGAGAGTCGGGTAGCCAAGGGCAGAGTTCGCAGGCGTGTTCTTCATGACACCACCGTAAGGGCTGTCGCGGTAAGGCCGCATTAGGCTAGGAACGTGAGCGCTTTTCAAATGATAATGATCTTTCTGGGAATCCCAATCGCTCTAGCAGTGGTTGTTGTTTTTGCCGTCGCTGCACCTTCTTGGACGCGCAGCAGTCGAGGCAAGGTGACCGACGAATTTGACGCAGCAATGGGAACCGACTCGATATTCATCTCCAGTGATGCAGCTGCACCAAACCCTTCAATTCTCCCCGCCGAGATTTCGGCGCAAGCCTCGAGCCTGGTTGGAGGTGGATCACATGCATCTTGGTAATTCAGCCACAAAAGACCTCACACGTTCGGTCAAACTTGCCCGTGAAATCTCCGGACTAGCCTTCGGCGTCTATATCGGGGAACTACCCCAAGGTCGCGAAAGCGCATTTGCTCGTCATGCCCAACTCCCAGCAGCGGAGTCCGCGATTCTCGTCGCAGTTGACCCTGACGCCCGCACAATTGACATTGTCACCGGCAAGGAAGCACACATTTCACTCGATGATCGTTCGTGTGACTTCGCAACACTTGCATTTGTGTCGTGTGCCAATGCAGGAGACATTGTCGGCGGGGTGCGAGAAGCCCTGATAGTCATGGCAGAACACGCGCGTGCACCCAAGGTCTACAACCTCGACGAACCGTTCTAACTCCGCTTCGCTCAAGCATCCTTTGCTTGAGCTCGTGTCCACTCCGCTTCGCTCAAGCATCCTTTGCTTGAGCTCGCAACGCCCGCTCGGCGCCGTCCCGGCCCTCGGTCACCAGACGCAGCATGGTTGGCATTGTGTTAGCCGCGAGGAACTCGTTGGTCTTTGTGATCAATTCGGGTGAGGTTGCATACACGGGATACATACCTGCCGTAATGTCCTGCGACATCTCCATGGTCTTCTCCGCCCACACCCCCGGAAGTTCCGCAAAGTAGCGATCAACGAAAGTTTCCATGAGATCGCGGTTGTCCGGATCTTGGAACCCGCCAATTGTTGCTTCGATGATTGTGTTGGGCAGGGTGTTGTCGTGCATCACTGACTGCCACGCGGTTTCTTTTGCTTCCCGTGTTGGTCGTGAGGCCATTGCCAAGGTTGCTTGACGCTTGCCCGTTGCAGTGTTGTCCGCCTTCAATTCGGCATCAATCTCGGTTTCTCCACGAACGCCAGCGCTAACGAGCGAGCGAAGGAGTGACCAGCGTAGGTCAGTGTCGATTACTAAGCCATCCCATGTGATCGTGCCGTCGAGGAGCCCTGCGACCGTTTCCAGCTGGGTGTTTGTGGTTGCATTCCCGACAAAAACACGCGCGAATGCCAGCTGATGATCACTGCCAGCCTCGGCTTGCTTGGCGAACTCCTCGCATGCTTGTGCTAGTCGTAGGTGGTACTCCTCGCGGTGGGTTGCGGCCGCGAACTGGTCGATCGCCATGGAGAGTTGGCGCAGAACACCACTAGTGACGCCGACGTCGCTCTCACGGTTTATCCCGGAAAGAACCAGTTCAAGGAATTCGCCGGTGCTCGCTTCCGCGTCCCGGGTCATATCCCAAGCGGCGCTCCAAATCACGGCGCGAGCGAGGGAGTCTGAAATCTCTCCAAGGTGCGCGGTAGCAGTATTCCACGATTTTTCATCAAGGCGAACCTTGGCAAAAGTGAGGTCACCGTCGTTGACCAAGAGCAAGTCTGGCTGCTTCTTGCCCACAAGCTCATTGATCTGGGTTTGCGCACCGGTCACGTCAACAGCAATGAATTCGCGTCGGACTAGTCCAGCATCTGTGAGGTCATAGAGACCAAGGCCTACACGGTGCGAACGCAATGTTGGCGCAACACCAATAGGTGAGGTTGGTGGTTCCTGTTCAATAATTACTTGTTCGTAGTTGCCGTCCGCGCCAACCGTGACGAGTGGGCGAAGAAGGTTCACCCCACTTGTTTGGAGCCACTCGCGCGTCCAGCCGGAAAGATCGCGGCCACTTGTTGCCTCAAGTTCGGTTAGCAGGTCACTAAGTTGGGTGTTTCCCCACGCGTGCTTGTTGAAGTAGACGCCGATTCCAGCCATGAACTCAGGTTCGCCAACCCAAGCTACGAGTTGACGCAAGGCTGATGCCCCTTTGGCATAGGTGATCCCATCAAAGTTCACGCGAACAGCATCGAGGTCAACCATGTCTGCTGCGATCGGGTGGGTCGAAGGGAGTTGGTCCTGGCGGTAGGCCCAAGCCTTGCGCAGGTTGGCAAAGGTTGTCCACGCGTCGTTGTAGCGGGTCGCATGCACATTCGCGTGGTGGGCTGCCCACTCGGCGAAAGATTCATTGAGCCAGAGGTCATCCCACCAGGTCATCGTGACTAAATTGCCAAACCACATGTGGGCCAACTCGTGCAAAATTGTGTTCGCGCGCTGTTCATAGGCAGCAAGAGTTACGCGGCTTCGAAAAATTAGGTCTTCAAGGAAGGTGACGCAACCAGCATTTTCCATTGCACCGGCGTTGAACTCGGGCACAAATAATTGGTCGTATTTTGCAAAGGGGTAACCGACCTTGAATTGGTCCTCAAAGAAAGTGAAGCCCGCCTTGGTGACTTCGAAGATCTCGTCGGCGTCAAGGAATTCCGAGAGTGACGCTCGGCAATAGATTCCGAGCGGATAGGTGCCGTAAGGGCCGGTGTATTCGTCTCGCACCTCAAAATAGGGACCTGCGACAAGTGCGGTGATGTACGTCGAGAGGGTTGGAGTCGGTTCAAACTCCCACGTCTTGGTGTCGTTGTCATGCTCGGTGACCTGAGCCATGGGGGAGTTGCTGATTACCTTCCAGTTGCCAGGAACCGTCGCGGTTAAAGTAAAAGTTGCCTTGAGGTCTGGTTGTTCAAAGCACGCGTACATGCGACGTGCATCGGCTGACTCAAACTGGGTGTAGAGGTAGGTCTCATTGTCGACCGGATCAATGAACCGGTGTAGCCCCTCGCCCGTATTCATGTATTTGCCTTGCGCGGTGACTACCAGTGTGTTCGTCGCTGCCAAGTTGGGAAGAAGGATTCGCGCCCCCTGAACAACTTCGGCAGTGGAAAGTGACTCACCGTTCAGTACCACCGACTCGACAGTTGGGGCGATCAAGTCAATCCAAGTATTCGCGCCGGGGGTTGTGCACGCAAACACCGCGGTGGTGGTTGTAGTGAAGGTTGGGCCGGTCGAAGTCAGGCCTAGAACCACTTCGTAGGAAGTCGCCGAAATCAGATCAGATCGTTCACTTGCCTCTGCACGCGTAATGTTCTCCGAGCGGGTACCAGCTATTTCACTATTTGTCATGGCGGAATCCTCGCACGGCTCTGATCAAAATGCGGATCTGGTGGCGCTGCCGGGATCAGCCATGCGTGAAAGAATGCCGGCATGACAACCGAAGTTGAATTTTGGTTTGACCCGATGTGCCCGTGGGCGTGGATCACCTCACGCTGGGTGCATGAAGTTCAAGGGGCCCGCGATCTCAATCTCACGTGGAGTGTCATGTCCCTCGCAGTTCTCAACGAAGGCAAAGACGTGCAGCCGGAATATGCCCAATTGATGGCTGCGGCGTGGAAACCGGTACGAGTGTGTATCGCCGCGCAGGAGCAATTCGGTGGCTTGGTGCTCGGCCCGCTCTACACCGCATTGGGTACGCGGATTCACGTTCAAGGCCGAAAGGATTACGACACCGTTATTGCAGAATCCCTCGCTGAAGCAGGATTGCCCGAGTCTTTAATGGCAGCGGCAGACTCCGACTCCCTGGATACTCAACTACGAGCAAGTCACCACCGAGGAATCTCTCTGGTGGGTGCTGACGTGGGAACTCCCGTTATTGCAGTTCCGGGTCCGCAGGGGGAGCCGGTAGCGTTTTTTGGTCCCGTGATCACACCTATGCCCGTTGGCCCCGATGCCGTGAAATTATGGGACGGCGCCCTTTTGGTTGCATCTGTCCCAGGGTTCTACGAACTTAAGAGGACTCGAACGGCGGATCCGTCATTTGATTAAGGACTGGAATGGGAATTTCGCTGTGTGTATTTTCGATGCAGACTGCGGGATTTGCCAATCCTCGGTGCGACTTTCGCGCAGACTACGCGCAAGGGTGTCCTTCGTTCCTTCTCAGGAATTGGATTTCACTCATGCACCAGTTGGTGTTACACCTGAGCGGTGTCGACAAGAGGTGGTTTTTATCAATTCAACGGGTGACGTTTTCGGAGGTGCGGCCGCAGTCGCGCAAATCCTTCGAGTGAGCAAAGTGGCACCCCTTGGATCACTCTTGGACTCGGCTCCAGTTCTGCCGATCGCGCAAGTTGTTTACCGCTGGGTTGCTCGAAACCGAAGCCGATTGCCTCAAGCGTGTGGAGTGGACGGGGACTGGTCTGAAATTCAGTTTCCTTCATGAATTCGGTTCATGAGCCGACCGCTGGGAACGTGGAGACCCCTTTCCCAGAACGCCTAGCCCTAGGTCTGAGAACGCGAGGCCTGTTGGGCGGGTAAGAGGCTAGATCGCAACCAGACTGACGCGCTCGAGGTACGGCGTTACGTATTAAGGCGTTTTTTTTGGCCCCGGGCGTCAAACTATTGCCTGTGCCGAGTGCCACTGCGGAATTTGTCAAGGTGTTTGAGGCCAGTGGGTGTGAGGCGACTAGGTCAGCCCCGGCTTTCTCGGCTGGTCTGTTGATCCATGCGGCGTCGGTGGCCGCTCCGCCGCCAGCGCCCGTTTCCGCCCGTCTCCGTTCTCTGCTGCGATCCCGAAATTCTCGATTCCAGGCATCCGGTTATGTCAGCAGCGGACTAGTGCGATAGCGTATTTGCATCTTTTCTCCACGCTTGATCCTTAGCGCCACGGGCGCAGTCCTGGCAGGAGTTGCCTTAATGCAAACTCCGCTTGCTCTCGCCTGGTCAAATGGGGGTGAGGCACCCGTGAAAACCCTCGCGGGTGCATCCACCGGCCTCAACAACCCGCAGGGGATCGCGGTAGCCGGGTCCGGGACCACCTTCGTCGTCAACTACAACGCCAGCCCCCAGTCAATGACTGCGTACGACGGAGACTGGACAAACGGAGACACGGCTCCGTCGAAGACACTTGCGGGAGGCGCCACGGGGATCGCTGAACCGCAGGATGTCGCGATTGACTCCTCCGGGCGTACCTACATCGCCAACCTCAACGGTGACGTGACTGTCCATGCTGCCGACTGGGCTGCGGGCAACACAGCACCCATTCGGAGCATCCCGACACGGGGAGCCAACACGGGGCTGATTGACCCGCAGGGGATCCACGCCACGGATGACGGCACGATCTACGTCACACAAACGCTGAGGGACGGCTCCTTCCCCCCCACCAGGTTCGGCCAGGTACTCGTTTTCTCGCCGACGGCCAGCGGGGATGTTGCGCCTATCCGCACGATCTCCGGCTCAAATGGGCCCGGTAACACAGGTATGGGGTACGCAACTGGCGTCGCAGTAGGACCGGACGGTCTCATATACGTCGCGGCCGATTGGGATGGCGTAAAGGTATTCGCAGCCAACGCCGACGGCGACGTCGCTCCGGTCAAGAGCCTCAGTGGTTCGGCCCGGAGAGTCGCCTTCGACGCCTCGGGGCGCCTGTATGTCATGGACAACAACGCCAACGAGATCCGTGCGTACGAAGCGGGGTTCGCTGACGGCGCGAGCCCGATCAAAACGCTGAGGGGCGGCTCGAGCGGGCTCAGCAGGCTCACGGACCTCGCCTTCGATTCGTCCGGCCGGATGTATGTGGCCCTTGAGAGCCCATCCAGCGTGCGCGTCTTCTCAACCTCGTACCAGACCATCTCCTTCCCGGCGATTACCGACACAACCCTCGCTGCGAGCCCGGTCACGCCATCCGCCTCGGCGAGCAGCAGCGAAGCCGTAACCTTTACTACGACCACGCCAGGTGTGTGCACGAGCGGGGGGGCAAACGGCGCCAGCATCTCGCTCGTGGGGACAGGCACCTGCACTGTCCGGGCATCTCAGGGCGGCAATGCAACCTGGAACCCGGCCACCCCGGTCGATCGATCCTTCGTCATCACGGGCGCCCCCGGTGGCGGTTCATCTGGAGGTGGCTCTACTGCTGCACCGGCACCCGCACCGGCGGAACCTGAGGCTGCTCCGACCCCAGCATCCGACTCTGCTCCAGCGCCGGCTCCGGTGGTACCCGTGGAGATCCCGGACCCTGCTGCCGTGTCCGTTGAGCAGTTTTCAGCATTCACACCTGGGCAGATAGCCCTGATCCCACCCGAAGTGTTCCAGGCGCTTCCGGTTGATGTGGTAGCGACGTTGACCCCCGAACAAGGAGCAGCGCTCACACCTGCCCAGGTGAACACCCTGCGCCCGGCGAAGGCTCGCGTACTGCAGCCCGCCAGCGTGGCAGCGTTGAGTCCAGCCCAGGTGACTGCTCTGCGTCCCGCAGCGGTTGCCAACCTGCAGGCCGCCGCGGTCGCCGCGATGACTGGGGAGCAACTCCAAGCGTTACGACCAGCAGCAGTCAGCCGGCTCACCGCACAGCAACTCAAGACACTTTCGGCGGATCAGATCACCGCACTAGACCGCGACCAGTTGCGCTCCATGCGACCAGTGCAGTTCAAGTGGCTTCGCCCAGCCACTGTCGCAGCCCTGGAGCCCGCACAAGTTCGCTCGCTGACACGGGCGGATGTGCGCAGGCTGCGCAACGCGCAGATCGAAGCCCTCACCCCTGAGCAACTTTCCTCGATGCGCCTGGCTCAACTGCGAGCGATGCGCAATCAACAGGTCCAGGCCCTATCGGATGAGCAGGTCGCGGCCCTAAGCCCTGCCCAGCGTTGCGCATTGGGCATCTAGCCGACTCCGCGAGGGGGAGCTGTCGGCGAAATCGAGAAACAATGTCGGCGCAGACCTCGCGCGCAGCCGCGCCGCCGGGTGGCAAAGCGGCCTAACCGCATCCACCACGACACTCTGCCTTCGAACGACGTGAGCGGGAGCGTGCCCGAACACGTCTCCAACGCAACCTGACGTGCCATTTCGCCGTCCGCATCCGTATCCACGCCCCTGACGAAGCCGCGCGACAAACCTTCAACAACGCATCGGTAGCCTTGCCGCGGTGATTGGTGAATTTCCGACCGAATTTCGATCCAAATAACCACCAGTCCCAGTGGACGAGGCGAAAAGCAATGGGTGAGGAATACTTGCCCGCATGAGCGATTCCGAAGCAGATGTCAGCATGCAACCGTGGCGTGGATTCGCTAGCGACAATTACGCGGGCGTTCATCCGCAAATTCTTGAGGCGCTAACACGAGTTAACTCGGGCCACCAGGTTGCCTACGGCGACGACTCAATCACCGCCGAGCTAGACGAGCGCATGGCTGAACTTTTTGGTCGCCCGGTGGAGATTTACCCGGTGTTCAATGGAACCGGTGCCAATGTCGTAGCGCTTTCATCGATTCTGAATCAGTGGGAAGCAGTTGTGTGTACGGAGAGCGCGCACATACACATGGACGAAGGTGGAGCACCAGAAAAAGTTGCCGGAATCAAACTGTGGACTGTTCCAGGTGTCAACGGCAAACTCACACCCGATCTGATTCGCTCGGCAGCACACGACTTCGGTTTTGTTCACTATGCCCAACCCGGTGCAGTCTCGATCGCCCAAAGCACTGAAATGGGAACGGTTTATACGGTCGAAGAAGTAGCTGCAATCGGCGAGTGTGCACACGAACTTGGCCTCCGCCTTCACATGGATGGTGCTCGAATTGCCAACGCAGCCGTGTCGTTGGGTGTTCCCGTTGCTGACTTCACCATCAATGCGGGCGTAGACATCCTGTCCTTCGGTGGAACGAAAAACGGAATGCTCATGGGCGAAGTGATTGTTGTCTTCAACCCCGATGTTGTCCGCGGAGTTGAGTACTTCCGCAAGAGTTACATGCAACTCAATAGCAAGATGCGGTTCGCATCAGCCCAAATGATTGCGCTGCTCAGTGACAATCTCTGGCTAAGTAGTGCCGCGCATGCCAACGCCATGGCTCAGAAGTTGAAGTCGGCAGTTGAGCAAATCCCAGGCATTGCAATCGAAGTGCCAACCGATGCAAATGCCGTATTTGCCCGGCTCCCAGCAGAAGTGGTTGAGCGCCTGCAAGAAAAGTGGCGCTTTTACACCTGGGACAGTCCAACGCTCGCGCGTTGGATGTGCGCGTGGGACACCCAGGAGTCAGACGTTGACGCATTCGTCGCTGGAATTGCGACGGAAATGGCCGCCCGCTAGTCGTGCCCGAAGGTCACGTGGTTCACCGGCAGGCAGCCGAGTTGAACAAACTTTTCGCTAAGAAAACTGTTGGGGTGACCAGCCCCCAAGGTCGCTTCTCTGTTTCTGCAAAGGCGGTCAATGGATCGGTATTGAAAAAGGCCCAAGCATTTGGCAAGCATCTTTTTATAAATTTCGAGAACGACAAGGTGATTCATATCCATTTGGGTCTCTACGGCAAATGGTCGTTTCTTAATCGCACCCCAGAGCCCGTCGGCCTGATTCGCCTACAGATTGCCACGGAAGAATTCTGTGCTCAACTGCGTGGACCAAATGCTTGCACCTTGATTACACCCGGTGAAGTAAAGACTCTGAAGGCAAAAATTGGTCCAGATCCGATCAGGAAAGATGACCCGAGTATTGCCCGCGCCAAAGTACTTGGGAGCGTAACTCCTATTGGCGTTCTGCTCATGGACCAAACCCTCTTTGCCGGTGTTGGCAATATTTACCGAGCCGAAGCACTTTTTCGAGCTGGCGTGAACCCCTTAACACCAGGTAAGGATTTGCAACCTGATCAATTTGATCAGATGTGGAGCGATCTGGTTTCACTCATGAAGAAGGGGGTGCGCAGTGGACGCATTGATACCGTTCGCCCCGAACATATGCCGAAAGCCATGAAGCGAGCGGCACGCGACGACCGCCACGGTGGCGAGGTTTACGTGTATCGGCGAAGTGGCCTTGCATGCTTTATCTGTTCGAGTGAAGTAGCTGAGAGTGATATGCGCGGACGTAATCTCTTTTGGTGTCCGAAGTGTCAAAAATAAGGATGCTTCAGGGGCCATAAATTACGTGGGGATTCGTGGACTACGAATCCCTGGGTGGTCGGCAGGAAGGCTTTTTTTAATAATTCTCCAAGACCAGAAAACAACGCCAATCACCATTACATAGAAAATTGGGCGGACGGCTGCCAGTGCCCAAAGGTCCTCTCCTTGAATCAGCGGAACTTGAACTGCGGCTCGAACGACGTTGAGGAGCACCCACAACCAGGAAGCTTTTGCGTAGGCCTTGAGTAGATCGGGATCTTTGCGCCAACGCATTCCAGTTCCGGTAATCGGTCCGACAATCACCCCAAGAAGTGGCCAACGAATCAGAATCGAAAAAGCGAACGCCAAGGCGGATGCGACATTGGCCAAAACCAGTGGCCAGAAATAGGCGACAGCGCTGCCGGTGTAGTAGGCGACTGTCGCGGCAAGAACTACTACAAGCAGTGCTCCAACAACTCGAACAGGCCTTTCACCGCGTGAAAGTCGCAAACCAGCTAAAACAAGCCCGATTACAAGTGCTGAGACCACCGCTGCAGTGAGATTGCTACTGGTCGCCAAATAGATCGCAACAAAAACAACTGGAGGGAGCATTGACTCGATCGCTCCGCGTGGTCCGCCGATTAATGCGGCAAGTGGATGCCCAGAGGGATCCCCGGAGGCCGGCTCCACAGACCTATCGCTGCTCACCCGCACAATCTACTGTCAAATCGAAAAGACCTTTCTGACACGGTGTCGGTCATGAGTGGGGGTTAAGGTTTGGAGGTGATGAACACACAAACTCAAGTTTTGGCAGATCAATGGGCGGCAGACTTGGCAGGTTGGGCATTGCCCAAGGAGATTTTGGACCAAGCGCCAGAAGTCCCTTGGAAGCATTCCGTTGCCATGTTTACGGTGGGAGCGGAGATACCTGACTCGATTTCCCACCAGCGCGCCCGCGAAGTGCTCGAACCTGGCGGCAGCGTTCTTGACATTGGGTCCGGCGGTGGCCGCGCGTCCATGGCGATCACTCCACCGGCTGGAACCTTGATCGCCGTGGACCACCAGCAAGAAATGCTCGACGAATTCCTGAAAGCAGCAGAAGCGCGTGGAGCCATTGCCCACGCCTACCTAGGTGACTGGCCAGATATCGCTGATCTTGTGCCCGAAGCTGACGTTGTGGTGTGTCACCACGTGGCATACAACGTGGCACAGATCGTGCCATTCCTAGAAGCGCTTAACGCGCACGCTCGAAAACGAGTTGTCCTTGAACTCCCCATGACCCACCCGATGTCCAATATGAATTCACTTTGGAAAAAGTTCTGGGATCTGGATCGACCGACAACCCCTACGCCGTTCCAACTCCAAGACATCGCGTTAACCCTTGGTTTCAACGCGATCCTTGACACGTGGGAAGACGAAACATGGGGTGCTCGCGTTGATTTGCCCGAAACTGAGCGAATTCGGCAGGCACGAATCCGGCTCTGTCTCACCGAAGACCGCGATGCTGAATTAGCCGCAGCGCTTCTCGCCCAAAAGGATGCAAAACCTCGCTCGGTCGCAACACTATGGTGGGATGTGAACTAAATGGAATCAACACAGAGCACATCAACGCAATACGGATCGACGCAATACAGATCTACGCCTTGGATTCTGCTGTTCTCAGGGATTATTGGACTCTTTGCCGCATTCACATTGATGCAAGACAAAGTTGCCATTCTGTCTGACCCGAACTATGTCCCAAGTTGCAATATCAACCCGGTCCTTTCCTGCGGATCGGTAATCGTTACCGACCAGGCATCAATTTTTGGCTTCGCAAATCCAATCATTGGGCTCATGACCTACTCGGTTGTGATTGCGCTTGCCGTTTTGTTGATCTCGCGCGTCGTTTTACCCAACTGGGTGTGGCTCGGCCTCAACCTCGGCGCACTCGGTGGCCTCGCATTCGTTGTGTGGCTAATCTTCCAGAGCCTTTACGTAATTGAGGCACTCTGCCCGTGGTGCATGGTCGCTTGGGTCGGCACGATTCTGATCTTCTGGGTTACTACGGCCGAAAACGCACAAGCCGGACGGTTCACGAGAAGTGGCACACCTGGCGTGATCTCTGATGTCATCAGTTCACTGCGCTGGGTATTGATCGGTTCAACATTCCTAGTAATTCTCGCTCTGATCTTTATCAACTGGATGGATTTCTGGCTCGGCCGCACCTGATCCCCACCCTTCCCCTCACCACCCACCAGACTTTCCCAGGAACTGGGAAAGTCTGTCGTTTGCTGCCTAATCGGGGGGAGTTGTGTCCGACTTTCCCAGTTCCTGGGAAAGTCGGGTTGGGGTTCGGGTTGGGGTTGGGGTGTTTGCTGCAACCCACTGTGGGTGGTGTTGCTTAGCCCAGCCGCGAGTTACCGACCCTGTGCGTAAGCCATCGCGGGCCTGGGGGTCTTTCATCGCCATATAGATATGTCCGGCAAGGGCTATGACGATCGCGAGTGTGAGCCAGTCGTGCACAAATGTCGCGCCTGTTCGAATGTCATCTGTGAACAGCGAACTGAAGAACATGACCATGCCGGTTGCGAACATGATCAGGATGGCTCCGAGACTGAAAGACGCATTGAGCTTTTGTCCAGCGTTGAATTTCCCGTATACAGAATCAGGATTGCTGACATCGATTTCCATGGAGCTACTGTCTTGGCGTTTGAGCCACGCGAAGTCATGGGAATGGAAACGATTGAGCTCACGAGCATTGATTCTAAAGATCGGGAAAAACACTGCGATCAGTAACGGAATGGGAAGCAGGAAACCGCTGACCGAATGGATCGTCTTCACTATTCCACGATTCCCGATCAAGACACTGATGTCGGGAATGTAGAGAGCTGAGGCGGTGGCGATCAGGATCAGCATGAGAAATGCAATGGAGCGGTGCGCGAAACGCTCGACCGGGGTGAAGCGCTTCACGTGACTGGTTCGTCAGAGCGACCGTTGGACTGGCCAACCCACGCGTCAATGTCGTAACCGCGTTGCTCCCAATAGCCGGGAATTACTTCGTCGATCACGTTGATATTGGACAGCCATTTAAGTGATTTGTAGCCGTACATCGGCGCAACTAAGAGTCGTGCCGGCCCACCATGTTCGCGGGAGACTGGCTTCCCGTACATCGAAGTGGCAATTAGCACATCGGGGCGGTTGGCCTGTTCCATGGTGAGTGACTCGGTATACACACCGTCAAATGAATCAATGCTCATGGCCGTTGCTGTGGGTGAAGCGCCAGCAACAGCGAGCAGATCACTCATGAGAACACCCGACCACGGGACGTTGTCAACCCGCCAACCTGTCACACACTGAAAGTCTTTGGTCATGGAAGTTTGGGGGAGTGAGCCAAGGTCGGCAAAGCTCAAGTTCAAGGGCGCGCTTACAGCGCCACCAACTGTTAGTCGATAGTCCGCTTCGGACATTTCGGGGTAGCCATTCGTGACGGTGTAAATGCGAAAACCACCAGCGGCGGGAATAACTCCGCCGAGGCCTGGAATTGTCGCTGCAACGGTGTCGCTGACAACCGAATTGAGTTGACGACCAAAAACAATACCCACCGCACCTAGCCCAACCATGCCAAGGATTACGCGCCGTCCGATTGGTGTTCCCAAATTTGCCACACCTGATGGGAACACATTTTCACTAAATATGCCAGTGCTAATGAAACCGGATTTGCGGGAATACACTTGACTCATGTGTACGAGCCTGCGAATTAACGCCCAAGACAATTCTGTAGTTGTTGGTCGGACTATGGAATTCCCGTCCCTCATGAATGCCCAGTTATCCGTTATTCCACGTGGAATCGAACTCGCGAGCATCGCTCCAGGGAACGTCAAAGGGCTGACCTGGACTACTAAATACGGCACCGTCGGTATAGACGCGTTCCCCTCAGAGATCGACGGCGGGAATTTCAGCTACACGGACGGAATGAATGAAAAGGGCGTTTACGCTGGGTTGCTCTACCACCCTGGTTTTTGCCAGTTCACTGCCACTGAGGGTAAGGCTGCAACAGAGTTGCTCGCTCCTTTGCATTTCATTGCCTATATTTTGACCACCTGCGCGAGTGTCGCTGAAGCCAAGTCCGCCCTGTCAGCGGTGACGGTCTGGGATTACCAACCACCAATTCCGGTAAAGCTGTCAGCCCACTTCACCATCCATGACTCAACAGGCGCCTGCATTGTTGTCGAGTGGGATAAAGGTGAGATGAAAACCTTCGACAACCCAATCGGCGTTTTAACCAACTCACCGAATTTCGATTGGCACCTGACAAACTTGCGTAACTACGTGGGATTGCAAGCCACGCACGCTGATTCGGTCAACCTCGAGGGCGTTGAATTAGCACCCCTGGGAATTGGGTCCGGCATGCGCGGTTTGCCAGGTGACCCGACCCCTCCGGGACGCTTCGTACGAGCGGTGGCGTTGGTGGCCGCAGCTAAGAAACAACCCGACAGTGAATCTGCGGAGAACATGATGCTGCACCTGATCAACAACTTTGATCTTGTTGACGGGATCGCGGTGGCATCTGCCCAGCCCCCAACCGAGGATCAAACACTGTGGTCAACGATCAGTAACTTGCACGAAAAGTCGTTTAGCGTCCGCATGGCGAGCGACGTCACATTCCGGCGAATCATGCTGGAGTCCGTTGACTTCGACGGTTCGCAGATTCGTAACGTGGAGCTACCGGCCGCAGCGAGTTTCCCCGAGTGGAAAATTTAGTTTTTCCGATGCCCACACGAAGCAACTGGGAATTGGGCCGCTGGATCAACCCGCCGACCGAATTTAGGGTCAGTGAACGCGGCCTTGAGTTAACAACCGAGCCCAATACCGATCTCTGGCAACGCACGTATTACGGATTCCGCAACGACAACGCCCCGGGTTACCTGGTTGACCTTGCGACCAACTTCACTTTCACCGCAACAGTGCAGGCGCAATACGAAGTCCTTTTTGACCAAGCTGGAGTTCTGGTCTGGATCGATTCGCAGAACTGGATCAAAGCGTCCGTTGAATACGAAAACGAGACTTTCTCCCGACTCGGAGTGGTAGTTACCAACCAAGGTCACTCGGATTGGTCCACGCGCAATGTCCAAACGACCAAGGGTATGAATTTTCGTGTCTCCCGCCGTGGCCCAGATTTCCTCGTTGAAGCCCAAACAACTACCACGCCAGAGTTAAACGAAGAGTGGGAGCAGTTGCGGGTCGCTCACCTAGCAAGACTTGGGGAGACAACCCAATCCATGGGTGCAGCCCGACCCCCACATGTTGAGGTAGCCGGGAGCGTGGGTGTGGGGGTGTACGCGTGCAGTCCGGGGCAGTCGTCCTTCACAGCAGGATTTACCAATGTACATTTCGGTGAGTCTGTGTGGCCCTCACATAGCTAGTGCACGTTGAAACGATGAAACGCGTTGGCGGCAGAGCGAGAAGTCAGCGAAAAAATGGGGAGAGCGGGTGACCGGGATCGAACCGGCATGGCCAGCTTGGAAGGCTGGGGCTCTACCATTGAGCTACACCCGCGAGGTGCCCGGCAAAGAGTAGCCGATCCCTTTCCACCTAGATGAGATGGCGTCAGTTCATTCCTGGGAGGGCAGCTCACCGGGACCAGATTCAGGTTATTTGCACGAAGGTTATCTGGTGGATTCGTAGAGCTGAATGAATTCAGGCACCGTGACTCGGGAAATAGCCGCACCCACTGCATCAAGGTTGATTCCATCGAGACTCTTAAAGCGAACGCAGGCTTTTCCCGCGTCAAGTTTTTGACCTGATTCCCGGTACATTGCTTCGAATTCTTTCCGGAGCGTTTCGTCGCTGTATTGGGCGTAAAGGTAAACGGACATATGGTTTTTCTGATTGGCAAGGGCCGCGAAAGACAGGGGGGCTTTGTTATAGGTATTCGGGTAGGTTTCCAGGGGGATTTCATAAGAAATCATTCCCCACCTCATTGTCTCAACGACACCTTCTGGCAGGTGGGCAATAATGACAGCACGCACCTTGGATAGAGCCTCAGATCTGTCTGCGGGGATGGCCGCTAGATACTCTTCAATGGTGCTCGCGTCGCTATTCACCTAGGCAAGTTACTACCGCCGAGGCCGTACGTCTAGGCTCTGCGAGGCCAACGCGGGGCGTAGCGTAGTGGCTAGCGCGCCTGCTTTGGGAGCAGGAGACCGGGAGTTCGAATCTCCCCGCCCCGACCATTTGATCCGTTTTGTTTGCGGATTGAGTTAGCGTGATGTTCGGTAAGTCCCCAACAAGACCTGGAGTGCGTTCATGAAGAGTGAGATCGAAACCCTCAGCCCAACCCGTATCAAACTCAGTGTTGAGATTCCCTTCGAGGAATTGCAGCCCAGCTTGGACGAGGCACTTACTCGGATTGGCAAGCAAATCAACATCCCGGGGTTCCGTAAGGGCAAAGTTCCCGCGCGTGTTGTTGAACAGCGCGTTGGGCGGGGAGCAGTCTTAGAAGAAGCAGTTAACAACGCTGTTCCCAAGGCATATGACGAACTCGTGGTTGAGAACAAGATCCGACCGATCGGCCAGCCAACAATTGAGGTCACTGAAGTGGCTGACGGGGAAAAACTAACTTTCACCGCTGAGGTGAATGTGCGACCGGAGTTCACCCTCCCGGAGTTTGACACTTTGACCGTTGAAGTTGAGCCGGTTGCGCTCGTTGAAGCCGACATTGTTGAACAAATTGACTCACTGCGTGGACGTTTTGCCAACCTCGTCGAGGTTGATCGCGCCAGCATCGACGGTGATGTTCTTTTGGTCAATATCTCAGGTGCCACCGAAACCGGTGACGAGGTTGAAGACCTCAGTGCATCGGCAATGTCCTACGAATTGGGAACTGAAGGAATGCTCCCCGGGCTCGACGACGCCGTACGTGGAGCGAGCAAGGACGAGTCGCGCACATTCGAGTTCACCCCGCAAAACGGTGACTGGTCGGGTGTTCCGCTGACGGTAACCGTTGAGGTCGCTGCTGTTCGCGAACGCGAACTGCCCGAACTTGACGCAGACTTCGTCTCGATGGCCTCCGAGTTCGACACCGTCGAAGAGTTGCGTGCTGACATTGAAACCCGTCTGGGTCGGTTAAAGAAGGTTGAGCAGGGCAACGAAGCCCGCAATAAGATCCATGACGTCCTCCTTGAGCAGGTTGAGCTTCCATTGCCGGAAGAATTGATCGAAGCTGAAGTCGAAGGCCACTTCCAAGACGGACACGACTCGGGTGAAGAACACCGAGCCGAGGTCGAGGCCGAAATCCGTACCGGGCTTAAAAGCCAATTCATCTTGGACAAGATCGCCGAAGACGAAGAACTCACGGTGGGTGAGAGCGAGCTCAGCGCTTGGCTCGTGCAGCAGGCACCGCGCTATGACATGGCACCTGATGCATTCGCTCAGGCTCTCGTTGAAGCAGGTCAAGTGCCAATGGCAATGGCTGACATTCGTCGGGCCAAGGCGTTGGCAAAGGTCCTAGAGAGCGCCAAGGTTGTTGACACCGATGGTGCAGTAATTGACCTAGCGGAACTCGACGAAGAATTGGCAGCATTGACCGGTTCGGCTTAGGGCGAACGAGGGGTAATCACTACCGAAGTGAGAGCCAATCCGGGTTAGAGTGTGGTTTCGCTTGCACATCACTTCGCTCGCTAACCGCTAGGAGAACTCGTGAACGTCCCTTTCAATAGCAACGAACTCGGCTCACTCGGTTCACCAAGCACTCACTGGATGCGCTCCGGGGGAGGCATGACCGGATTTGGTGACATGCTCGACGAGCGACTGCTGCGTGAGCGAATCATTTGGCTTGAAGGCCCGGTCATGGACGACAACTCCAACCGGATTGCCAAGCAGCTTCAGGTACTTGCCGCCGAGGATCCTGAAAAAGACATTAGTTTGTACATCAACTCACCGGGCGGCTCAATTTCAGCCGGCATGGTCGTCTACGACACCATGCAGTTGATCCCCAACGACATCACAACCGTTGCCATGGGTCTTGCCGCTTCAATGGGTCAGTTCTTGCTCACCGCTGGAGCCGCGGGTAAGCGCTACGCCACCCCGAACACCCGAATCATGATGCATCAGCCGTCAGGTGGCCTTGGTGGAACCGCGAGTGACATCAAGATTCAAGCAGAGCAAATGCTGTTCATCAAAAAGCGAATGGCTCAACTCATTGCCGAGCACAGCGGGCAAACCATCGAACAGATTGAGATTGATTCAGATCGGGATCGTTGGTTTGACGCAGAGGCAGCCTCGACCTACGGCCTGATTGACCACGTGTACAGCACCTCGGCTGACGCCCCGACCGGTGGCACAAAGAGCAAGGGAGCCTGAAAGTGATAAACCCAACGAGCCGTTACATCCTTCCTGAGTTCCGTGAGCGCACCGCAACCGGTGAGCGAGTTCACAACCCCTACACCAAACTCTTTGAAGAGCGCATTATTTTCCTGGGCGTACAAATCGACGACGCTTCGGCAGACGACGTCATGGCTCAGTTGTTAACCCTGGAGTCAATGGACCCAGACCGTGATATTCAGATTTATATCAACTCACCGGGTGGTTCCTACACGGCCATGACGGCGATCTACGACACCATGCAATTTGTTAAGCCACAGGTTCAGACCGTATGTCTGGGCCAAGCGGCTTCTGCAGCAGCGGTGTTGTTGGCGGCTGGAGCACCCGGAAAGCGCTTCGCGCTCCCACATGCCCGAATCTTGATCCACCAGCCGTACACCGAGGGCGGTGGCCAAGGCTCGGACATTGAGATCCAGGCCAACGAAATCATTCGAATGCGCGAGGAAATGGAAGGCATCCTTGCCAAGCACACCGGCCGTTCAATTGAGCAGATCGAAAAAGATATTGAACGCGACAAGATCCTCACAGCCGCAATGGCCAAGGATTTCGGTGTGATTGATTCTGTGATTTCCTCTCGCAAGGGCTAACACTTCTCGCACAATTGTGAATCTCCCATGATTCATCCTGTGTATATCGCGCGTTAGTAGCCATTTACGGGGTACGGTTGCCGAGTTGTTCATCGGAAAACTTTGATTAAGGGGCGTTGTGGCGCGCATTGGCGAGAGTGGCGATCTGCTCAAGTGTTCTTTCTGTGGAAAGAGTCAGAAGCAGGTCAAGAAGTTAATCGCCGGCCCCGGCGTCTACATCTGCGACGAGTGCATTGACCTGTGCAACGAGATAATCGAAGAAGAACTCACAGAAGCGAGTACTTCGGATTTTGGTGAACTCCCCAAGCCACGTGAGATTTATGCATTCCTCGACGAGTACGTGATCGGTCAAGAATCCGCCAAAAAGTCACTCTCAGTAGCTGTTTACAACCACTACAAGCGGGTGCAGGCCGGGGAGAACTACAAGAACAAGGACGACGCTGTTGAGTTGGCAAAGTCCAACATTCTGCTGCTGGGTCCAACAGGTTCTGGTAAGACGCTCCTGGCTCAAACACTTGCGCGTTTGCTCAACGTTCCCTTTGCTATCGCTGATGCCACCGCGTTGACCGAAGCTGGCTACGTCGGTGAAGACGTTGAGAATATTTTGCTCAAACTGATTCAGGCCGCTGAGTTTGACACCAAGCGCGCCGAGATGGGGATCATTTACATTGACGAGATTGACAAGGTCGCTCGCAAGAGTGAAAACCCTTCGATCACGCGAGACGTCTCCGGTGAAGGAGTTCAGCAGGCACTCCTGAAAATCATCGAAGGAACAACCGCCTCGGTGCCCCCGCAGGGCGGGCGCAAGCACCCGCACCAGGAGTTCATCACGATTGACACCACCAACGTGCTATTTATCGTTGGAGGTGCATTCGCTGGGTTGGACAAAATTGTTGAGGCCCGCATGGGCAAGAAGAGTCTTGGATTCACATTCGACATTGTTGAAGGGGAACGTGAAGCCGGAAAAGATATTTCAACTGACGTTTATTCGCACGTAATGCCCGAAGACCTGATCAAGTTTGGCATGATCCCAGAGTTTATCGGCCGGCTTCCCGTGTTCACCGCGGTAAACAAGCTTGACCGGGAGGCACTTGTTGCAGTGTTGACCGAGCCTAAGAACGCCCTTATTAAGCAGTACCAAAAGTTGTTCGAACTCGACAGCATTGAACTCGAGTTTGAGCCTGAAGCGCTCGATGAAATCGCCGAGTTGGCGTTATTACGCGGGACTGGTGCACGTGGGCTCAGGGCAATCCTGGAGGAAGTGCTCCTTAACGTGATGTACGACGTTCCCGGCCGCACCGACCTTGCAAAGGTTGTAATTACCGGTGAAGTGGTGCGCGAACGAGTGAATCCAACACTTGTCCCACGGACTGCACCCAAGCGCGCACCGCGCGAAAAAACTGCCTAGTTATTGCTTGGCGTTATTGCTCGGCAAGCACAATCTGCGCCTTGAGTGCAGATACGTCCGGTGCCGATGTTGTCCTCAGGGTGTCAATGGATCCAGCCGCCTTGAGGTCTGCTGCAACAAGATTAATATGAGTTTCCATTTCAGGAGTCCCAGCAAAACTCGCACTAGCCACCTCTGCACGCATGGAGAGTTTGGCTTCGGACTTTGCCTTGCGAATCATGCGGAGAGCTTCTGTTGCTGTTGTGAGTAGCGCAATCTTGCCGTCGGGTGCTAGTTCCTGGAGTGATTGGGTCTGTGGCCAGTGGCTGGTGTGAATCGAGTCGTTGTTGAACCACGACCAGGTTTCCTCGGTGGTGAAGGGTAGGAATGGAGCGAACAGGCGTAAGAGCGTGTCGAGGGTGATCAACAGGGTTGCGCGCGCGCTTTCTGCGTTCACCCCTTCGGTTTCGCCGTAGGCACGTTCTTTGACCAGTTCTACATAGTCGTCGGTGAACTCCCAGAAGAAGGTCTCGGTGGCGTCAAGTGCCTTTGCGTAGTTGAAGTCTTCGAACGCATTGGTTGCGGATTCAACCGTGAGTGCAAGTTTTGCAAGCAGTGCTAGATCAACAGGTTCCACAATCGTTGCAGCTGTGATATTCGTGCGATCAAGGTCACTTGATAGTTGGGAAAGCGTGAGGGCGAACTTGCTCGCGTTGAGAAGCTTGATTGCTAAACGCCTACCGATTTTCATTTGACCAATGTCAAACGCGGTGTCCGTGCCTGGCCGCCCGGATGCTGCCCAGTAGCGGACGGCGTCAGAGCTGTACTCGTCGAGCATGTCCATTGGAGTTACGACATTGCCCTTGGACTTACTCATTTTCTTGCGGTCGGGATCCAGGATCCAGCCTGAGATCGCCGCGTGTTGCCAGGGGAGTTCATTGTTTTCTAGGTCTGCGCGAACAACGGAGGAAAATAGCCACGTGCGGATAATTTCGTGGGCTTGTGGTCGCATGTCCATGGGGAATACGCGCGCAAAGAGATCTGGATCTCGCTCCCAACCACCGGCGATTTGAGGTGTGAGGGAACTTGTTGCCCAGGTGTCCATGACGTCGGGGTCACCCATGAAACCATTGGGTTGATTACGTTGGTCTTCGGTGTAGCCGGCGGGGACGTCGCTGCTGGGATCGATCGGCAGTTCGGCTTCGGTGGGCGCTAATACCTGGGCGTAGTCGGGGTTTGCGTCCGCGTCGAGTGCGTACCAGACGGGTACGGGGACGCCAAAGAATCGTTGTCGGGAGATCAACCAGTCGCCGTTGAGTCCTTCGACCCAGTTTTCATAGCGAACCAACATGTGAGGTGGATGCCAGGTAATTTCGCGCCCGCGGGCCAGGAGTTCTTCGCGAAGTTTGGCATCGCGTCCACCGTTTGCGATATACCACTGGCGGGTCGTCACGATCTCAAGTGGTTTGTCACCCTTTTCGAAAAATTTGACGGCATGGGTGATCGCTTTTGGTTCACCGATCATGTCACCGGATTCTTTGAGAACTTCCACCATGCGCTGCTTGGCGGTGAAGCTGGTGGTGCCGGCAATTGCGGCAAAGCGTTCTTTGCCTTCACGGGTGGTGATCCAAGGCGGGGTCTCTGAAGTGATTCGACCGTCCCAACCAACGATCGGTCGTGTTTCTAGCTGTAGTTCACGCCACCAGGTGACGTCGGCGAGGTCACCGAATGTGCACACCATTGCAATGCCGGAGCCCTTTTCCGGGTCGGCGAGGGTGTGGGCCATGACGGGAACTTCCACACCGAAGACCGGCGTAATTACGTTGGTACCAAACAGTGGTTGGTACCTCGGGTCGTCTGGGTGCGCGACTAGTGCAACACACGCTGCGAGCAGTTCAGGTCTGGTGGTCTCGATGAACACCTTGTTGGCGCGATCCTCGGTTGGGGTGAAAGCGATCCGGTGGAAAGCGCCGGGAACTTCTCGGTCCTCAAGTTCTGCTTGGGCAACTGCGGTGCGGAAAGTTACGTCCCACAGTGTTGGTGCTTCGGACTGATATGCCTCGCCCCGGGCAAGGTTGCGAAGGAATGCGAGTTGGCTCACTCGTTGAGCATTTTTGTCTATTGTTTGGTAGGTCTGCGCCCAGTCAATGGAGAGTCCCATGCGACGCCAGAGGTCTTCAAAGACAACTTCATCTTCAATTGTTAATTGTTCACACAACTCAATGAAGTTCTTGCGCGAAATCGGCGCCTGTTTTTTCGCATCTGGTTTCGCTGGTGGTGTGTAGTCCGTGACGTAGGGCAAACTGGGGTCGCAGCGAACTCCGTAATAGTTTTGAACGCGCCGTTCGGTTGGGAGTCCGTTGTCGTCCCAGCCCATGGGATAAAACACTTCGTAGCCGCGCATCCGCTTATAACGAGCGATGCAGTCGGTGTGGGTGTAGCTGAACACGTGACCCACGTGCAGTGACCCGCTAACAGTGGGCGGCGGTGTGTCAATTGAAAAGATTTGATCGCGCGTTTTGGTGCGGTCAAAAGTGTAGGTGCCGGCATCGCGCCAAGTGTTTGCCCACTTTTGTTCCACCCCGGTAAGAGATGGCTTTTCAGGGATGTTGATTGCATTAGCTTCTGACTTCGACGACATGGTTGCGAAGTCTATTCCCTCACTTAGACTGCGGACGTGAGTATCACGAGTGCCCAAGAACTATGGAACGAGCTTGAGTCTCGTTGGCCGGAGAACATTATCGAACCGTCACTGGCACGGATGCATGCAGTGGCGAATCTCCTGGGCGACCCGCAACTCACGTACCCGGTCATTCAAGTGGCTGGAACGAACGGAAAGAGTTCGGCTGCCCGCATGATTGAAGCAGTCTTGCGTTCATTTGGGCTCCGAACAGGGCTCTACACCTCCCCACACTTGGTTGACCCAACAGAACGAATCTGCCTGGACGGGGTTTCGATCTCAGGTGAACAAGCGGTCAGCGCGTGGAATGACATTGAGCCGTTTATCTCCATGGTGGACCACAATTCGATCGCAGACGGTGGGCCACAACTTTCCTACTTTGAAGCAATGACCATCTTGGCCTATTCGGTGTTCGCTGACGCACCCGTTGACGTGGCAATCATTGAAGTGGGTCTTGGGGGAACGTGGGATGCGACGAGCGTGTGCAGACCGGCCGTTTCAGTCGTCATGCCCGTTGACTTGGACCATCAGGAGTATTTGGGTGAGACGCTCGTGGAAATTGCGGGGGAGAAAGCCGGGATTATTCTCAACGCCGAGGCCGTTGTCCTTGGGCCGCAACAACCGCAGGCGGCTGCAGTTCTCGTCGCCGCATGTGAATCTGCTGAATTAATCCCAGCCCGCTTCGGTGTCGAATACGGTGTCAACTCCCAGACGCTCGCCCTGGGTGGGCAATTGATCTCGATACATGGGCTTCGAGGTGACTACGCGGATGTATTCCTGCCACTTTTTGGCGAGCATCAGGCCGACAACGCCGCAGTGGCGTTGGCGGCTTGCGAAACATTTCTCGGTTCAGGGCTCTTGGCCCCACTTGATATCGATGTTGTTCGAGAAGGCTTCGCCAGTGTGAAGTCCCCAGGCCGACTTGACATTGTGCGGACCGGACCTACCGTGATCGTGGACGTTGCACATAATCCACACGGTGCAAAATCACTTGCCGCAGCGTTAGAAACCAGTTTTACCTTTGTTGGGATAGTGGCGGTGGTCGGAATGCTGGGTGAGAAGGACGCGGTCGGCTTCCTCGAAGCATTGTCGCCCATTGTCTCTCAGGTCGTGATCACTGAACCGAATTCACCCCGTGCCTTGCCAGCGGGTGAGCTGGCAAGGTTGGCAGCCGAAGTTCTCGGCGATGAACGGGTCGTACTTGGGGGAGACCTTGCAAGTTCACTGGGAGAAGCAATCGGACTAGCTGATAGTTCCGGTGAATATGGTGGAGTGGGCGTGGTGGTCACCGGATCGGTCGTTTTGGTGGGAGAAGCCATCAGACTTCTCGGTGAATCGGACACAACAACGAAAAAGGTGAAGTAACTCATGAGGGTTCTTGGCTCAACTGTCCTAGTTTTTGAAGCGATCGTGGTTTTGCTTGCGATCCCGATTGCGATAAACGTGTCTGACGCCAACGCCACTTTTGCCCTCGTGATTGGAATTGCGCTTGCCGGGCTGTTGATTTTGACCGTCGGAGTTATCACGAAACCAATCGCGGTACCTATCGGCTGGATACTTCAAGTCCTCGTGATCGCCGCGGGAATAGTGGTACCCACCATGTTTCTTGTTGGCGGGATTTTCGCACTGCTGTGGTTCTACGCGGTACGCAATGGGCAGCGGGTTGATCGAGCTCGGGAGTTGCCCGAAAGCTAGTTGGAAGGCTCCTCTAGCATCGGGATATACATCCACTTTCTGTTGAGGAGTAACGCAATGTCTGAACGCACCCTTGTCCTAGTCAAGCCTGACGGCGTCGCACGCGGTTTGGTCGGAGAAGTCTTGGCCCGCATTGAGCGCAAGGGTTTCACTTTCGCCGCCATTGAACTCATGACCGTCAGCCCCGAGGTTGCCAAGGCCCACTACGGCGAGCATGCTGACAAGCCATTCTTTGGAGAGCTCGTGGACTTCATTACCGGCGGTCCATTGCTGGCAGCAGTCATGGAAGGCCCGGACGCAATTGTTTCTTGGCGCAACATGATGGGGGCTACAAACCCGGTGACGGCAGCCCCCGGAACTATCCGTGGTGACCTTGCCACGCAAATGCAAAACAACGTGACCCACGGATCCGATTCACCCGAGTCGGCCGCACGCGAGGTCGCACTTTTCTTTCCGAATCTGTAGTCACAAGGCAAAGGCAGGCGGCAAGCACAGTGAAGGATTTAATCGGCTCGGTCGCGGTTGGCGTGGGTGCGGGAGTGCCTGTTACTTCCGCGGCACAAGGCCCAAGTTTGGTTCCTTGGCCAGGCAAAGTGCGCGAGTTCTTTCCAGGTGTTTTGGGTGCCGGAGTTGGCATTGGACTGGCTGTGGGTTCGCAGGTATCCCAACTTCGAGGGCTGCGGGCATTGGCTGCCGGAGTTGGCGTGATCGGCGTGAGCGCTGTGGGTTATGTAGTTGCGAAGAATAAGCTGGGCGAACTTGAAGCCGACAACGCACGAATTGACGAGTGCTTTTCAGTCGCACCGACAAATACTCATCTTTCAGGTAGTGCGCACTCTGCCGTCGACTACGCCCTGCTCGGCCGCGAGGGTGCCCGTTTTATTAATAGCGTGACAACGCTGGCTCACGCGGAAGCTGTGGGTGTTGCGCGAACCCATGAACCGATTCGCGTTTTTGTCAGTATTGCCAACGCAGACTCGATTACCTCCCGGGTCTCGCTAGCCATGTCAGAACTGATTCGAAATAAGGCATTTGACCGCGAGTACCTGCTGATCCAGGCACCGGCGGGATCGGGTTACGCGAACTCGACACCGGTTGACGTCTTGGAGTTGCTCTCCGGCGGTGATTGCGCGACGGTGTCGGTGAGTTACGGGTTGCTTCCAAGTTTTCTCTCATTGACCAGAGTCAGGCTTGCGGGAGAAACCCAACTTGAATTACTCAACGCAATTGAGCACGAACTTGTTGGGCGCCGTAACAAGGGCAAGCACGTTCCGAAAATTCTTTTCTATGGCGAGAGCCTGGGCGCGCGCGTACAACAGTTCGCAATTCCGCTCGGGTCAAGTGACTTAGACAAATACTCGGTGTACCGGGCCCTCTGGGTGGGAACACCCGGCGGGCGGATCGCAGACACTTTCCACCGCCTGTGTTCAGGAGAGTCCGTGAGCATTGATCGCCCCGAGCAAATTCCAATCAACACCGACTACAGGGTGTGGTTCCTCGAACACGATGGTGATCCGGTCGTTCGGTTCCGGCCGGATCTAGCGTGGGCGGAGCCACAATGGCTCGATCCAGAGCTGCCCCGTGGGAGAAATATCCCAAGTGAGATGAATTGGTACCTAGGCGTGACGTGGGCGACAGTGTTGGTGGACACTATTTTTGCAACCAATGTGAAGCCGGGGGACTTCCAGAGTTTGGGTCACGACTACCGGGCGGATCTTGGCGCGGTCACGACCGCAGCCTTCGGTTTTACGGGGAAACTTACCCCCGAACAACACGTGAAGTTGGAGACTCTCCTACGAGAGATTGAAGTGACACGCGCTCAAAAGTTGGGCGAGGGTTAGATTTAGGGGCCACAGGGCTACGATAAGGGCTCGTGTCGAATCGCTTCCCAGATTCACGTTATTCAGACCGATTGGAGGTTCCGCGTGGCGTTCGCAGGTAACTCTTCATTCGTTGGTCGTGACATGGCAGTTGACCTGGGGACAGCGAACACGTTGGTGTACGTCCGGGGGCGTGGGATCGTTCTGAATGAACCCTCAGTTGTGGCAATCAACAACAACACCGGGGGGATCTTGGCGGTCGGCACTGAAGCCAAAGAAATGATCGGTCGGACCCCGGGCAATATCGTTGCGATTCGTCCACTCAAGGACGGCGTAATCGCCGACTTCGACACCACAGAGCGGATGCTCCGCTACTTCATCCAGAAAGTTCACCGTAGACGTCACCTTGCAAAACCTCGTTTGATCGTGTGCGTCCCCTCCGGCATCACCGGCGTTGAACAACGTGCGGTGAAGGACGCGGGTTACGCGGCCGGAGCACGCAAAGTTTTTATCATTGAAGAACCAATGGCGGCCGCAATCGGGGCAGGACTCCCTGTCCACGAACCGACCGGCAACATGGTTGTCGACATTGGTGGTGGCACCTCCGAGGTCGCGGTGATTTCTCTCGGAGGAATTGTTACTAGTCTTTCGGTTCGAGTCGGTGGCGACGAACTCGACAACGCAATTATTCAGTACATTAAAAAGGAATATTCACTGCTGCTAGGTGAACGCACAGCCGAAGAAATCAAGATCGCAATCGGTTCCGCATTCCCAATGCCAGACGAACCCCACGCCGAAATTCGCGGGCGCGATTTGATTACCGGTTTGCCTCGAACAATTGTCATTTCAGCCGAAGAAGTGCGTCGGGCGACGGACGAGCCGGTTAAGGCAATCGTTGACGCGGTCAAGTCGACTCTCGACCGCACTCCACCAGAGCTTTCTGGTGACATTATGGATCGCGGAATCGTTCTCACCGGTGGTGGCGCGATGCTTACCGGATTAGACGAACGTCTGCGCCACGAAACCGGGATGCCGATCGTTGTTGCAGACCGTCCGCTTGATTGTGTGGCACTAGGATCCGGCAAGTGTGTCGAAGAGTTTGACGCGCTCCAACAGGTGCTCGTGTCTGAACCGCGCAGGTAACCATGCTTTCGCGCCGCACCCGGATCATCCTTGCCTTTCTGGTGGTCGCGTCACTCACGTTTGTCATTCTGGACCTCCGCGGCGGTGACGGGCCGTTTTCGAGCGCTCGCTCGGCGCTCAGTTCGGTAATCGGTGGTATTCAAACCGGGGCATCGGTTATTTTTTCTCCAATCACCGGATCTAGCGAATGGTGGAGTACCCAGGTCAATCAGTCCGGGCAGATCCGAGAGCTGACCGCGGAAAATGAACGACTCAACTCTGCCCTGGTGGCTTCGGAAAATGACATTGCACGGGCAAATCAACTAGATGAACTCTTGCGAGTCGCAAGTGTGGGTCGTTACCGAGTGATTCCAGCCGAGGTCATTGCTGTCGGTCCCGCCCAAGACTTCGCGTGGACCGTGACAATTGATGCTGGCTCCCTTGACGGGCTCGAGGAAGATATGACGGTCATTAACGGTGACGGCTTGGTTGGCCGCGTCCTCAAGGTATATAACAGCACCGCCACTGTCGTTTTAGTCGTTGATCCGGTGTCCTCGGTAGGTGGCAGGGTCGCAGGTTCCCAAGAAATCGGCATTGTTTCGGGGACGGGTCGCCAGAATTCACTCGAATTCCAGTTACTTGACCCACTGGGCGAAGTCAATCAAGGCGACGCCGTTGTGACCTTCGGCTCAAGAAATGGTCGGCCCTATGCCCCTGGTCTCCCTATCGGTGAGGTAGTTGACGTAACAGGAACAGCCGGTCAGCTCGCTCGGATTGCCACTGTTCGCCCATTTGCAGACGTCTCGCAGCTCAGTGTCGTTGGCGTAGTTGTGAAACCGCCGCGCGAGGACCCCCGGGACTCGGTGCTGCCGAATGCCCCGGCCGCCACCCGCACACCGACGCCCGAACCGAGCCCGACCGCTTCGCAAGACAAAGAGACGGCTGCGACCCCTGCGCCTGACGGAGGCTGACCCGTGATTATTAGGCAGGGGATTTTCATTGGGACTTGCGTTTTTCTGGCGGTGCTATTCGAGCTGACCTTGCTCAGTCGTCTTGGAATCCCGGGTGCGACCCCTGATTTAGTTGTCGTCACCGTGGTTGCCATCGCATTTGCCATGGGTCCGCTCCAGGGAGCCATGGCGGGGTTTGCCGCGGGCGTTCTCATTGACCTTTCTCCATCTTCGGACACCCTGGTTGGGGTCAATGCAATTATTTATTTGGTCATCGGGTTTGTCGCCGGCTTCTGGGTTGACCCCAGGGATCGCACATTGCCGATCATGATCGGTATCACGGCCTTGAGCACCGGTGCCGCGGCCCTTGGCACAGCGATTGTGGACACGGCCCTGGGCAGCGATCGCGTCAATTGGGCTGAGGTGCCCTGGATCACATTGAGTTCGGCGTTGTACGGAGTTTTACTCTCAGCCTTGGTAATTCCGCTGATTGACCGGATTTCACGCCCATTTGTATCTGAAATAGCCATTTCCTAGGGGAATTATTAGGGTAATTAACGGTGTCCGAGAGGAACTAGCAAGGTGACCCGAGCGTCCTACCCTGTGGCATGCTCATAATGGTGGCGGTAAATAGGTGTCGGGCGTACCGAGAAAGGAGTGCTTATGAGTGAACGATCTAACCTGCGATTGATCATTCTTGGCATTCTTATTTTTTCACTTTTTGCCACGCTACTGTCCCGACTGTTTTATCTGCAAGTCATGGAAGGTGATGAATATCGCTCCGCGGCCGTTAATAATACGGTCCGCGAGGTAGTAGAACCGGCCGTTCGCGGGTTGATTTTGGACCAAGCCGGGCGGCCACTCGTATCAAACCGGACGTCGATCGTGGTCACAATTGATCGACAGGAACTCAAGCAGCAAGCCAAAGACGGTGACGAAGTAATTACCCGACTGGCAAAAATTTTGGACATGACACCTGAATCAATTTCCGAGCGGCTCCTGCCGTGCGGCACGGAGGGGGCACCCAAGCCTCCAGTGTGTTGGAATGGTTCGACGTACCAAGCGGTTCCTGTTGCCACAGACGTTGACCCACAGACCGCCTTGACCATTATGGAAAAACGATCCGAGTTCGCGGGTGTTACCGCCAAACTCACGGCGGTTCGAGAATACAGCGGCCCATTTGATGTCAATGCCGCGCACATTTTGGGTTACCTGGGGCCGGTAACCGAGGAGCAAATCACCGAACAGGGAGATTCCGATTCCTATGATCGGCTTCGTCGCACCGACTCAATTGGTCGGTCGGGACTTGAACAGAACTACGACACACTGCTTCGAGGTAAGCCGAGTGTGACCACGCTAGAGGTGGATACGTCCGGTCAAGTGACAAACACGCTTGAGCAAAAGCCCGCTGTCTCAGGGGACTACCTCGTGTCAACGATCGACGCGAAGCTTCAGTCGGTAGTGGAAAAACAATTGGTCGCAGCTGTGCAACGCGCACAGCGCCAGGGCTACCCGGGTGATTCAGGAGCAGCTGTCGTTGTTGACGTTCGTAACGGAGCGGTTCTGGCAATGGCAAGTTACCCCACCTACGACCCGGGGATTTGGGTTGGTGGCGTCACTCAAAAGCAATACAAGTCGTTGATCAAGAGCGATTCACTGTCCTCAAATGCAACCCAGGGACTATTTGCGCCAGGATCGACCTACAAAATTGTTAGTACCGCGGCAGCAGGCAAAGAGGGTTACTCGTTGTACTCGAATTACAGCTGCCCGAAGGAAGTGAATTTGGGAACTCAGGTTTTCCGTAACTTCGAGTCCTCAGCTTACGGCCGCATCTCCCTTGCCCGAGCACTAGAAGTTTCGTGCAATACGGTGTTTTACGGCCTTGCTGACCGAATGTGGAATGCGGCGGGTGGTAGCGACGCGAACCGTGATTCGCCCGACCCGATTGCCGATGCCGCCCAGATGTTCGGCTTTGGGACACCGACTGGAATCGACATTCCGGGTGAGTCTGCCGGTCGGGTGGCGGGTCGTGCCTTCAAAGTTCAAAACTGGGAGGCCAAGCGTGATACCTGGTGCGCGAACGCGATTTCTGGTTACCCGGAAACTCGCAAGACGGACCCCGAGACGGCCGATTTTTATACCGCACTGGACAAAGAGAATTGTGCTGACGGTTTTCGCTGGCGCGAGGGTGACGCCCTGAACGCCTCGATCGGCCAAGGTGACACGGTCGTGACCCCGCTTCAACTGGCCATGGCTTACGCCGCGATTGCCAACGGCGGAACGGTGTATGAACCCAGATTGGTCAAGGCCGTGATGAGTGCCGACGGAACCGTAGTAGAAAAAATCGCTCCAACGGAGAAATCCACATTGGACCTGCCCAAGTCAACGATTAAATTCCTTCAGAATTCACTTCCAGGAGTGACAACCGACGGATCGGGCAAAACTCCATTTATTGGTTTTCCTTTGAACCAGATTCCGGTCGCGTCAAAGACCGGTTCGGCTCAGGTTACCGGTGACAAGGTTTCGACATCATGGTTTGCCTCCTACGCTCCCGCGAATAAACCGCGCTATGCAATTGTCATGATGGTCACGCAGGGTGGAACAGGCTCTAAGACCAGTGGTCCAAGTGTTCGCAAAATCTACGAAGAGCTCTTTGGGGTCAACGGCACAACGGTCAATCCGAATAAAAGCGTGCTTGTCGGGGGAGCGCCATCCAAATCACTTCCCGTGATTCGACCCGATGGAACTCCCGTGGTGCCTAAAGGCAAAATGTCGGGTGTGGTTACCGCTTCAGGGTCAGATTAATGGCCAGGTTTTATGCAAGCACAAGCGCGGATAGATCACTCGTCGGTGCTGGTTCGCGTGCTGGTACCCGGGGCCAAGGATTCTGGCGTGATCTTGACTGGATCCTTTTAATTGCTGGATTAGCGCTCACCGTGATGGGTTCGGTTCTGGTGTGGTCAGCCAGTCGTGCCGACCTTGCCTCACCGACAGACCCTCAGTCATACCTCAAACGACACCTGATCAACGTGGCTGTTGCCTTGATTTTGGGTTACATCGCTTCGCGACTGAATTACCGATGGCTCCGGGCTTACACCCCGATAATCTATGGAGCTTCATTTTTCCTGTTGCTCCTGCCGTTTGTTCCTGGAATTGGAGTGACGGTTGCTGGTGCTCGCGCTTGGATTGACCTGCCTGGCGGCCTAACCCTGCAGCCCTCAGAGTTCATGAAGATCGCCGTCATTCTCATGATGGCGGCTCTGCTCTCCGAACGCAAAGACATTGAAACAGAACCTTCTGGTCGCGACTTTGTGTTGGCGCTAGCTGCGGCAGCGCTTCCCATTGGCGTGATTTTGATTCAGAACGACACGGGAACCGTGCTGATTTTGGGAACGGTCGCGATCTCTGTGATTGCTGTTGCAGGGGTGCGAACTCGGTGGCTCGTTGGTTTGATCGGTGGCGCCGTGCTTTCGATCATGCTGGCAATCCAACTGGGCCTGCTTAAGGAGTACCAGGTTGCACGACTGACCTCCTTTATCTCACCTGAAAGCGATACAGGCGCTTCGGCCTACAACGCGAATCAGGCGCGCATTGCAATTGGTGGGGGAGGGTGGTTCGGCACCGGGTTGTTCGAGGGCCCGCAAACCCAAGGAAAGTTCGTTCCGGTCAATGAAAGCGACTTTATTTTCACCGTCAGTGGAGAAGAACTCGGATTCCTTGGCTCGGTGATCTTGATCCTGCTGTTGGCGGTGCTTCTCTGGCGCGCGGCCATAATCGCGTGGAAAGCGGACGACCAGTACGGGCGCCTCGTTGCTACGGGTGTGCTGGCTTGGCTGGGATTCCAAACCTTTGAAAACATTGGGATGACACTTGGAATCATGCCAATCACTGGAATCCCCCTCCCACTCGTATCTGCTGGCGGTACATCCATGATGGCGGTGTGGATAGCGATTGGGCTACTTCAAACTGTTCGGTTGCATGAAGCCCGAGCAGACATTTAGCACTTTGCCCAGAGTTAGGTAACCTTTGCCTCATGACTTCCCAGATCCTTGATTCCAGTGCGAGCACAACCCGTGAACGCGGACAGAGTGTCTTTCCAGAACTCGAGGCACTTCTTCCCTTGATTGCCAAGCCAATCCAGTACGTGGGTGGCGAGCTCAACGCGGTTACCAAGCCGTGGAGTGATGCAACAGTTCACTGGGCCTTGATGTACCCGGACGCCTACGAAGTAGGTGCTCCCAATCAAGGAGTGCAGATCCTCTACGAAGTACTCAATGAGCAGGCGGACGTTTTGGCGGAGCGCACCTACGCGGTCTGGCCAGACCTTGAATCTTTGATGCGCGAGCACGAGGTTCCAGCATTTACCGTTGACGCGCACCGCAGTGTCGCAGACTTTGACCTACTTGGTCTTTCCTTCAGTACCGAGCTCGGCTACACCAACATGCTGACGGCCCTCAGCCTGGCAAATATTCCATTGCACGCCATAGATCGCGAGGATCATCCGATCGTTGTTGCTGGTGGCCACGCCGCCTTCAACCCAGAACCAATTGCCCAGTTCATTGACGCAGCAGTGCTCGGTGACGGTGAAGAAGCCGTCCTCTTGATCTCCAATATTGTGAAAGCTTGGATCAATGCGGGTCGACCAGGCGGACGCGAAGGGGTGCTCCTTGAACTCGCGAAGTCAGGCTGCGTGTATATCCCACGTTTCTACGACGTCGAGTATTTACCTGACGGCCGGATCAAGCGCGTTGTCCCTAACCGACCCGACGTTCCCTCCCGGGTCACCAAGTTCACCCTCATGGACCTGGATGCATGGCCTTACCCCAAAGCACCGCTCGTACCTTTGGCGGAAACCGTGCATGAACGCATGAGCGTTGAAATTTTCCGCGGATGCACGCGCGGCTGTCGGTTCTGCCAGGCCGGCATGATCACTCGGCCGGTTCGAGAGCGCAGCATTACGAGTATTGCGGCAATGGTAGAAAACGGGCTCGAAAAAACTGGCTTTGAAGAAGTTGGTTTGCTCTCGCTTTCAAGTGCGGACCATTCTGAGATTGGTGACCTTGCCCGCAACTTGGCCGACCGCTATGAAAAAACACAAACCTCACTCTCACTCCCCAGCACTCGGGTAGACGCGTTCAACGTTGATCTGGCAAACGAACTTTCCCGTAATGGGCGTCGAAGCGGTCTGACTTTCGCACCGGAGGGGGGCAGTGAACGAATTCGTCGCGTGATCAACAAACTCGTCAGCGAAGAAGACTTGATTCGCACGGTCACAACTGCCTACGGCGCCGGTTGGCGCAACGTGAAGCTGTACTTCATGTGTGGCCTTCCAACAGAGACAGATGAAGACGTACTCCAAATCGCCGCAATGGCGAAAGAGGTAATTCGAGCTGGGCGCGAAGCAAGTGGCCGGCGCGATATTAAATGCACCGTGTCAATCGGCGGGTTTGTTCCCAAGCCTCATACTCCTTTTCAGTGGGCAGCACAACTAGACCACGAATCAACCGATGCCAGATTGCAAAAACTCAAGGACGCAATCCGCAACGACAAGGAATTCGGCAAAGCAATTGGTTTGCGCTATCACGACGGGAAACCCGGAATAATCGAAGGAATCCTTTCCCGCGGGGACCGGCGCGTGGGCGATGTCATTGAAACGGCGTGGAAGAACGGCGCTCGTTTTGACGGCTGGAGCGAGCACTTCTCATTTGATCGCTGGATTGAGTCTGCACACTTTGCACTCGAGGAAACTGGCGTTGACGTTGACTGGTTTACCACCCGTGAGCGCGACTACACCGAAGTTCTGCCATGGGACCACCTTGACTCTGGGCTTGACTCCGAGTGGCTCTGGGAAGACTGGCAGGACGCGCTCTCTGAAGTTGCGGTTGACGACTGCCGCTGGACCCCGTGCTTTGACTGCGGAGTGTGCGACCAGATGAACACCGAGATCCAGGTTGGCCCGACCGGGGTGACTGATCTACCAATGCCAAGTGCGCGGGTGTCGGCGGTCTTGATCCAAGGGCTATGCGGGAATTAAACTCACGTGGCAAATAAACCCCCAGAGCGAGACCTTGCACCCGTGATCCAAAAATTACGGCTGCGGTATGCAAAACGTGGCAGATTGAGGTTTTCCAGCCACCGCGACTTCCAACGGGCGCTAGAACGGGCGCTTCGCCGGGCCGGGGTGCCCATGGCCTACAGCGCCGGCTTTTCACCCCACCCGAAAATCTCCTATTCCAACTCAGCGCCGACCGGTGTGGCAAGTGAAGCCGAGTACGTTGAAATCGGGGTTACCGAACTCTGTGACCCGCAGAAGCTACAGGCCGAATTGGACGCCGCGCTGCCCCCTGGCCTAGACGTCGTCGAAGTGATTGAGGCAACATCGAGCGATTTTTCGTCTCGTTTAGAAGCAAGTTTGTGGGAGATGGAGATCTGCGCCCCCGCTTCGGAAGTCATGTCAGCGGTAGGTGCGCTTATGGAGTCAACCGAAGTCCTTGTTGAACGCAAGACCAAGTCAGGTCTGCGGGTTTTTGACGCCCGAAGTGCGATCCTGCTCATGGAAAGTGTCACCGAGAGCGCTGTAACCGGCCCCGGAGGGGACCAAATGCCGCCCGAGTGTGTCATACTCCACGTGGTCGTCCGACATATAACTCCGTCGGTTCGACCCGATGATGTACTTACTGCACTGAAGCAGGTGGGAAATCTCGTGCCGCTCAAGCCCATTCGGGTCACAAGGCTGGCACAGGGTCCACTGAATGAAGTGGGTGACGTGGGTATTGAGGCAGAGATTTCGATCAGGGATCCTTTTGATCCGGATCGAGTGCTTGTATAGCTCAACATCATGTGGTGGTACGGGTAGTCGCAGCGCAACTCGCGCGAACCCGAATCGCAGCCATAGAAACTTGTAGTAGCACGCACCACTAAGTGAACGTGTTACTCACGGACCCGAATGCGGGTTAAACCGCATTCCTAAAGGAGCGACCATCATGGTCGAAGAAGTACCGGAAACAGCGCCAGCACCTGTCATGAAACGAACCCGTCGGGCGGCATCGCGTCCGGCCGGACCTGCGGTTGCCGCGGAACTGCCCGCCGCCAGTGGACCAGCCAAAATTGAGCCTGTCGAGCAGGTTGAAAAACCTGCCAAGAAGGTTGCCAAGAAAGCAGCCAAGGCCAAGGCGCCGCTGTTCCAGGTTGCCGCAGAGGTTTCTGCCGCTGCCCCCAAGAAGGTGAGTGCGCCAATAAAGGGCAAAGGTAAGGCCACCAAGAAGGCAGCTGTTGCGCCAGCCGAAGAGAACGAAGCCACAGTCGAAGCTGTTTCACCTGAACAAGCCGAAGAGGGCGAAGAGTCATCGAAAAATCCTCGCCGTAGGCGTGGCGGTCGTGGCCGCCGTCGTAAATCTGATGACTCCACCGATTCGGCAACCGCGGAAGTCGTGACCAGCGAAGAAGAAACCCAAGGGTCAGAGCCCGAAACAGACCCCGAAGTCAATGACGACGAGGACTCCGCAGGTGCGGGAACCAAGCGTCGCCGCCGCCGCCGTCGTGCCGGTCAAGGTGACGAGCCTGAAACCGACGACCCGAATACCGTCGTGCGAGTTCGCGAGCCACGCCGCAAGCAAAACGAAGACATCAAGGGCTCAACCCGCGTCGAGGCTAAAAAGCAGCGCCGACGTGACGGCCGAGATCAAGGTCGACGCAGGGCACCGATCCTGACTGAGGCAGAGTTCCTCGCCCGGCGCGAATCAGTTGAACGGGTCATGGCTATTCGCCAGCAGGGTGACAAAACCCAGATCGCAGTATTGGAAGACGGCGTGCTCGTCGAGCATTACGTCACCCGCGGCTCGGCAACATCGCTCGTTGGGAACGTGTATATCGGTCGCGTGCAAAATGTGCTACCCAGCATGGAAGCCGCCTTTGTTGACATTGGCAAAGGCCGTAACGCTGTGTTGTATGCGGGTGAAGTGAACTGGGATGCAGCGGGACTCGAAGGCAATGAAAAGCGCATTGAGTTAGCACTTAAGTCGGGTGACCACATTTTGGTCCAGGTCACAAAAGACCCTGTCGGTCAAAAAGGTGCTCGGTTAACCAGTCAGATCTCACTTCCCGGTCGTTTCTTGGTCTATGTCCCTGACGGTTCAATGACCGGGATCAGCCGCAAATTACCGGAGAACGAGCGCAGTCGCCTGAAGTCAATTCTTAAGCGGGTCATGCCAGAGGAAGCCGGCGTGATTGTTCGCACGGCAGCCGAGGGTGCACCGGAAGAAGCGCTGGAACAAGACGTTGCGCGACTCACCGCCCTCTGGGAAGATATTTCAAGTAGCAACAAGAGCACCAATGCTCCCTCAATGTTGTATGCGGAACCAGATATTGCAATCAAGGTTGTGCGAGATATTTTCAACGAAGATGTCAACAAGATGGTCGTCTCCGGTGATACCGCGTGGACAACCGTGGACGCATACATCAGCGCCGTGGCGCCCGACCTGCTGGACCGCCTAGAGCACTGGACTGACTCAAAGGACCTATTCGGCCAACTGCGAGTTGACGAACAACTGCTCAAAGCACTTGACCGCAAGGTGTATTTACCCTCCGGTGGTTCACTCGTGATCGACCGCACCGAAGCCATGACCGTGGTTGACGTCAACACCGGTAAGTTCACCGGAGCTGGTGGAAACCTCGAAGAAACTGTCACCAAGAACAACGTCGAAGCAGCCGAAGAAATTGTGCGGCAATTAAGGCTGCGGGATATCGGTGGAATTATTGTTGTCGACTTCATTGACATGGTTTTGGAAAGTAACCGCGATCTCGTCTTGCGCAGGCTCATTGAGTGCCTTGGTCGTGACCGCACCAAACACCAGGTCGCCGAGGTCACGTCCTTGGGCCTAGTCCAAATGACCCGTAAGCGGATCGGCTCCGGCTTGATCGAGTCCTTCTCGCACGAGTGTGATGCCTGTAATGGCCGCGGAATCAAGGTGTCGCTCAATGAGGAACCCCACCATGAAGCCCCGGTGCGCTACCGCAAACCGGCAAACGCTGTTGACCCGGCATCTGTCGCCGCGAAAGCGCTTGAGGCTGCCCATGCTTCTGAGCCTGGAGTGATCGCGGTTGAGCCGGAACCGGAAAGTGATCCGGTGTAGTTAAGGATTGGTAACGCCCGTATGATTCAGCAGTTGGGGCGTAGAGCCCACACAATGCAAGACTTATCAAGACCAGAATCAATTGGAAATATCGACAGGAGTTCGTGGTGTACGCCATAGTTAAAGCCGGTGGACGGCAAGAAAAGGTCGCGGTAGGCGACCTTCTAGTGGTTGACCGGGTCCCCGGGGCACCAGGTTCGACATATGAACTTCCAGCATTGCTCCTCGTTGAAGACGGTAAAGTCACCAGCGACGCGGCAGCACTCACCAAGGTCAAAGTCACAGCTGAGGTTGTCGACCATCACCGTGGAGTGAAAATTGACATTTTGAAGTTCAAGAACAAGACCGGCTACCGTCGTCGCCAGGGCCACCGCTCTGAGTTGACCAAGGTCAAGGTCACCAACATCGCAGCAGGGAAGTGAACCATGGCACATAAGAAAGGTGCGTCGAGCACCCGAAACGGACGCGACAGTAATGCCCAGCGCCTTGGCGTGAAGCGCTTCGGTGGCCAAGAAGTAAACGCCGGTGAAATCATTGTGCGCCAGCGCGGAACCCACTTCCACCCAGGCAACAATGTTGGCCGTGGCAAGGACGACACACTCTTCGCACTGAGCGAGGGAGTCGTCGAATTTGGCACCGCCCGCGGACGCCGTGTTGTCAACATCGTTCTCGGGGCGTAATTACCTGGACTCAGGAATTCGCAACGAGAAGTTGTTAACTTCTAGTTTTTGCAAGGAAGGCGGGTCCACTTGGGCCCGTCTTTTTTCGTTCTATGAACGGTTAAGGAGGCAACGCAATGGCAACATTCGTTGATCACACCACCATTCACGCACAAGGTGGAAATGGTGGTCACGGTTGTGCTTCGGTCATGCGCGAGAAGTTCAAGCCCCTTGGTGGACCCGACGGTGGTAACGGTGGGCGTGGTGGAGATGTAATCGCACTGGTGGACCCGCAGGTCACAACCCTCATGGAGTTCCACCACACACCACACCGCACGGCCACCAACGGCAAACCTGGACAGGGTGACAACCGACATGGAGCCAACGCCAAAGACATTGTGCTTCACGTTCCTTCAGGCACGGTTGTCCGCAGTGAGAACGGTGAAGTACTCGCTGACCTAGTTGTTCCCGGTGAGACATTTGTGATCGCTCGTGGCGGTCGCGGGGGACTTGGTAACGCATCCCTTGCTTCCCCCAAGCGCAAAGCACCCGGCTTCGCACTCCTTGGTGAACCCGGAAGTCACAACGACGTTGTCCTTGAGTTGAAAACGGTCGCAGACGCCGCGCTGGTTGGCTTCCCCAGCGCAGGTAAATCCAGTGTGATTGCAGCAATGAGCGCGGCCCGGCCAAAGATCGCCGACTACCCATTTACCACATTGGTTCCCAACCTCGGGGTTGTTACCGCAGGTGACGTCGTCTACACGATCGCCGACGTTCCTGGCTTGATCCCCGGGGCCAGCCAAGGCAAAGGTTTGGGTCTTGACTTCCTGCGACACGTTGAACGCTGCAGCGTGATCATCCATGTACTTGATTGCGCAACTTTGGAGCCAAATCGTGACCCGCTCACCGACTTGAAAATCATTGAGTCCGAGCTTGAGCAGTATGGTGGCCTGGAAGATCGACCACGGCTTGTTGTTCTTAACAAGATCGATGTTCCAGAAGCGCGCGACCTCGCCGAAATGGTGAAACCCATGATTGAAGAAATGGGTTACCCCGTTTTCGAAATCTCAGCGGTGTCCCGTGAGGGACTTCGACCACTGAGTTTCGCGGTGGCAAAACTTGTTGCCGAGAAGCGCGCAACCGAAGCAGCAATTGAACTGCCACGAATCATTCTCACCCCGAAAGCGGTTGACGAATCCGGTTTCACCGTCGCCCGCGAAGAAGACGGGTTTCGTGTTCGAGGCCAACGGCCAGAACGTTGGATCCGCCAAACCGACTTCAGCAACGACGAAGCTGTGGGTTACCTCGCAGATCGATTCGCTCGACTCGGTGTCGAAGAAGAACTGATCGCGGCCGGTGCCACTCCTGGCTGCGCGGTAATGATCGGGCCAGAGGACAACGCTGTTGTCTTTGACTGGTTCCCTTCCGTCGGTGCCGCAAGTCAAGGTCCTCGTGGAAGTGATTCACGGCTCGAAACTCGAACCGAGTACTTGTCGTAATGCCAACAACCCGAGCCTCTATTTCGCGAGCGAATCGAATAGTTGTAAAAATCGGTTCCTCATCCCTCTCCTCGGTCGGGGGCGGACTGAAGAAAGATGTTGTAGCGAACCTGGCCGATGCAGTGGCCAGGCGTCGGAATACTGGCCACGAAGTGATCGTTGTTTCCAGTGGGGCAATCTCAACGGGAATGCCGGCTCTTGGATTGACCAAGAGACCAAAGGACCTGCCCACCCAGCAGGCTGCGGCAAGTGTTGGGCAAGGAATTCTCTTGGCGGCTTACACGGCAGCTTTCGCCGAACACAACATCACGGTTGGGCAAGTGCTGCTAACAAGTGAAGACGTAGCACGCCGCAGCCACTACCGAAATGCGCAACTCACTTTTGATCGACTACTCGAGCTTGACGTGCTTCCCATTGTTAACGAGAACGATACCGTTGCAACTGACGAGATTCGGCTCGGTGACAACGACCGGTTGGCAGCACTGGTTGCCCACGTAACCAACGCGCAGGCGTTAGTACTGCTCTCAGACATTGATGGCCTCTACGACGGCCCGCCTCACCGACCCGACTCTCGCCACGTGCCTGAAGTTGGTCACTACTCCGAGCTGGTCAGCATGCGAATCGGCGGAATTGGGTCTGAAGGAATTGGTAGTGGAGGTATGGCAACGAAAGTGCAGGCCGCACGGATTGCCTCAGCTGCGGGTGTGCCTACACTGCTCGCCGCAACAACCCAGATCAGTGCCGCATTGGGAGATGCCAGCGTCGGAACCGCATTTGCTTCAACCGGTAAGCGCAGTTCGCTGCGACACCTGTGGTTGGCCCACGCGACGACCCCGACCGGATCGGTGATCCTGGACCCTGGAGCGGTCGAAGCCGTCGCGGTGAGACGTCTTTCGCTCCTTCCCGCGGGAATCACTCGGATAACTGGCATGTTCCTAGCCGGCGACCCGATTGATATTTGCGGCCCCGATGGAGTGGCTTTTGCTCGCGGGTTGGTCACCTATGACTCCGCCGAACTCCCAGATCTACTGGGTCGAAATACCAAGGCACTCGCTGCGGAAAAAGGCGCTGCCTACGAACGCGAAGTGATCCACCGCGACGACCTCGTACTTCTTGAGCCATAACAAATTCAGATTGCACATGTTGGGTTAAGGTGGTTTCGTGGAATCAGTAAACACAGTGAGAGAAGTCGCCCAGCGGGCCAAAGCAGCTGCACGAGAGTTGCGCATGCTGACCCGAGACCAAAAAGATGAAGCGCTGCGTACAATCGCAACCAGGCTCAAGTCCAAAAAGGAATTGATCGCAACTGAAAACCTCAAGGACCTCGAAGCTGCTAGGGCTTCGGGAACCTCCGAAGCCCTCATTGACCGTCTCACCCTGAACGGCGAGCGGATCGAAGCAATCGCCGACGCATTGATCGAGGTTGCAGCACTCCCAGATCCCGTCGGTGAAATTGTTCGCGGGTACACACTCCCCAACGGATTGCAGGTCAGGCAAACCAGGGTTCCGCTCGGTGTGGTCGGCATGATCTACGAAGCCAGGCCTAATGTCACAGTGGACGCGGCAGGCCTGTGCCTGAAGAGCGGCAATGCTGCACTTCTTCGCGGTTCATCAAGTGCCTACAACACCAATGTTGCATTGATCAACGTAATGCGCGAGGCGCTCGTTGAGGTTGGGATTTCACCCGATGCAATCGCGCTAGTCCCTGGTCACACGCACGATTCAGTCACCGAGTTGATGCAAGCCCGTGGTCTGGTTGACGTGTTAATTCCCCGAGGTGGAGCTTCGTTAATTCAAAATATCGTGAACAACTCGCTTGTCCCCGTAATCGAAACGGGAGTGGGCAACTGTCACGTGTACGTGGACAAAGACGCCGACCTTGGCATGGCTATCGACATTGTTCTCAATAGCAAAACCCAAAGGGTGAGCGTGTGCAACGCCGCAGAAACTCTTCTCGTGCATGAAGACGTGGCGGACGAATTCCTGCCCAAGTTATTCGCTGAATTCAAATCCCGTTCGGTCACCGTCCACGGTGACGAAAAAATGCAGGCGCACGCGGATTCGGTGGGTGTTAACTGGGCTCCGGTCAGCGACGAAGACTGGGCTGCGGAGTATTACTCGATGGACATTGCGGCAGGTGTTGTTCCTAGTGTGGAAGCCGCAGTTGAACATATTCTGACCTGGTCTTCCGGTCACACCGAAGCAATCGTGTCCAGCAGTGCACCGACAATTGCCTACTTCACTTCCGCAGTTGACTCAGCAGCCGTGATGGTGAACGCCTCAACCCGCTTCACCGACGGTGGCGAGTTCGGCTTCGGTGCCGAGATCGGGATCTCGACTCAGAAGCTCCACGCGCGTGGACCAATGGGGTTGACGGAACTCACCACGACCACTTTCATCGTCTCGGGCAATGGCCAGATACGAAAGTAACGACAGCACAATTTTGCTGGTAGTAGGTCCGGTAGGGTTAGGTAAAGATCAGAGTGAGGGAGTGACATGGACTTTTCAATCGCAGCGCGAGTAAGTGAAGTATTGGCCAGCGAAGAAGCCGGTGGCAGTGTCACCAGCCCCTACATCATTGGTGGTTTTGGTTTCCTCGTGCTCATCGGTCTTTTAATAGTCACCGTCATGATCAACGTGGACCGCTAAGCCTTCGTGCACTATCGGATCGGAATTCTGGGCGGTTCATTTGATCCAATCCACCTCGCCCACATCGAAGCGGCGCGCACTGCTCGCGAGTTTTCGGTCTTAGATTTCGTCTACTTGGTACCGGCTGGCAACCCGTACCACCGCGAACCACTTGCAGGCTCAGCTGCTGCGCGGCTGGCAATGTGCGAGCTGGCCGCCCAAGAACACAATTGGCTCAAAGTCACCGAGGTAGACGTAGTGAGAAGTGGAAACACCTACACGGTCGACACACTGACCGAACTCCGCGAAGAATTTGAACAACTGCAGCCAGGTGACAGTGCGGAGTGGTTCCTGATTCTGGGAGCCGATGCCTACCGGGATTTTCCTCAATGGAAAGAACCGGAATTGATTTCGCGTGAAGCCAGCATCTTGGTGGTTGCTCGCCCAGGAGAGAATCACACCCAACACGAAAGCTTCCCCTGCACCTTCATTGACATTCCTGGCTGGGAGATCTCCAGCAGCGGGATTCGTCAGCGATTGGAGCAAGGCGAATCAATTGAAGGACTTGTCACGCCATCAGTTCGCAAATACATCACACAGCACAATCTCTACGCAAGCAGTCCTAAAACTGCCAACCACGGCACAACCAACTAGATAGGAAACACCAGTACATGCCCGCATTACAAAGTGCAATTGATTCAGCATTGGTCGCAGCCCACGCTGCCGCAGACAAACTCGCAACCGACATTGTGATTCTTGACGTGAGCGAGCAACTCGTGATCACAGACTGCTTCGTCCTATGTTCGGGCGCAACTGACATTCAAGTCCGAGCGATTGTCAACGCGATCGAAGAAGCCCTCCACCTTGCGGGGGAGAAGAAATTGCGCAAGGAAGGAGCGGGTGAAGCTACCTGGGTGCTTATTGACTACGGCGACATTGTGATCCACGTTCAATTAGCCGAAGAACGAATCCACTACGCCCTCGAACGGCTCTGGAAAGACTGCCCCGTAATCCCGCTGCCCGCAACAATCAACACCGAACGCTAAGTGAGTCGACTGTGACGCTTTCTCGCAAAGTTGTGTTCTGGCGCCACGGGCGTACCGAGTGGAATGCCCAACGCAGGTTCCAAGGGCAAACTGACATTCCATTAGACGAGGTTGGCCTGGAGCAGGCAAGTGATGCGGCTCGACTATTAGTCGGAGTGAGACCAACCCGGATCATCTCCTCTGATCTGTCTCGCGCAGCCAGTACAGCAAGTGCCTTAGCGGAATTAGTGAATCTTGATGTTCGCACCTTCGCGGGTCTACGCGAGACAAACGCGGGCACGTGGGAAGGGCAAACCCGAGAAGCACTCATTGCCAATCACGGTGACGAACTCGCGGCCTGGGCGGCCGGATCCAATTTGCGACCTGGCGGGGGAGAGACTCGCACCGAAGTTGCTCAACGGGTAATCAACGTGATCAATGACGAACTAACAACGATCAGTGAGCGTGAGACGCTGGTGGTGGTTACCCACGGTGGCAGTGCCCGAGCGGCAATAGCGATGATGATGGAACTGCCACCGGAACACTGGGCAGCACTCGGTGTGCTGAGCAATTGTGCGTGGTCGGTCCTCAGCGAAAAGGATTCCCAATTCGGTCCCGCGTGGCGCCTACAGGAATACAACGCCAAGTCGCTTCCCGTTCCTGCCCTAGGAGATGACCGCTAGCAGGACACGGATATGCTTTCCCCTCGCCCAGAATCACAACACCAAAAACTAAATATCCCTTCAAGGGGCTGTGGCGCAGCTGGTAGCGCACCTGCATGGCATGCAGGGGGTCAGGGGTTCGAGTCCCCTCAGCTCCACCAATTTAAGTCGAGGCGCATTGTCCGGGCTAATCCGCTGCGTCAAACCTATAGCTCAATCCCGTCAGCATCACAATGTCCGAATGCCTGGGACAACCTCCTGCTCATTCAATGCCTGGTCAATCGGAACAGGCCATGCGCTCACTCAACAGGAATAACTCGAATCGCAAACACTCATCACAGTTTTCCCCCCTGATATCCCCTCTAGTTCTTCGTCACTCACATCCGCGTCGGGGCCGTCCTTGGGCACGGCGTAGTGCGCACCGGCTGCCTTCTCTTGACCTGCCTCTGCAGGAGTTGCATCCGACATTTTGAACCTCCTTGGTCAGCACGAGAGCAACACCCGTCTCGCTGACCGTTACTCACTGGACGGTACTCACTGAACGGTACTCACTGGCCTAGGACGCATCACCGTGAAAGCACGGTAAATGTGAAGCCTCTTACTGATGCTGACATATCGCAGCGCGCATTTCCAACAGGCCTACCGGTCCGGGCATTTGCACCTGTAGTCGCTATTTGACGAACACCGGCGGTACTCGTTGGGTTGCTAGCAATTAAGTGCGCAGACGCAAAGTAGTGCTGTTCGAATAATTCTCAGGTTACTTTGGCCGTAGGTGTGTCATCAGCTTTCCATGATCGTAGAGTTGGCTCGTTAATGTTTAGCAGTCTATGAAAGGTTTCCCGTGTCACTCACCCTCCCAGCAACCGTTCGTACCCAGGCATATATCGGGGGTCAGTTTGTTGATTCGTTAAGTGGTGAAACGTTTGACTCACTGGCGCCGGCTACCGGTCAGGTGATTACTCGGATTGCTGCTTGTGCGGAAGGAGACGTTGATCGTGCGGTTGCTTCGTCCCGAGCCGCATTTGAGTCAGGGGTGTGGAGTAAGAAATCTCCCGCGGAGCGCAAAGTGATCTTGATGAAGCTTGCAGACTTGATAGAAGAAAATGCAGAAGAGCTGGCGGTAACCGAGTCAATTGATGCCGGTAAGCCGATCACCGAGTGTCGCACATTTGATATCCCTGATGTTGTCAACACTATGCGCTGGTATGCCGAGTTGGCGGACAAAGTATTCGGCAAGATCTCACCGACAGGCCCTGATGCTCTGGGAATGATTGTCCGTGAACCAATCGGTGTCGTTGGTGCGGTGCTGCCGTGGAACTTCCCGGCCGCGATGCTGGCATGGAAGCTTGGGCCGGCGCTAGCTGCTGGTAACTCGATTGTGGTTAAGCCCGCTGAATTGTCGTCATTGACCACATTGCGTATCGCTGAACTTGCAACCCAAGCTGGCGTTCCAGACGGTGTGTTCAACGTGATTACCGGCTTAGGTCATGTTGCAGGTAAATCACTCGGGCTTCACATGGACGTGGACCTCATTGCTTTTACCGGGTCAACGGAAGTTGGTCGTTTCTTTCTGCAGTATTCAGCCCAAAGCAATATGAAGGAAATTGTGCTTGAGATGGGTGGCAAGAGCCCCCAGATTGTGATGCCCGATTGCGTGGACAAGATCGACACGATCGCAGCCGAACTCGCAGAAGGTTCGTTCTGGAACACCGGCCAAAACTGCAGTGCTGGCTCACGCATCCTGGTTCATAATTCGATTCGCACTCAGATTGTTGAAGCACTTGCCAAAGTCGCCAACAGTCGCGTTGTGGGGGATCCCTCCGACCCCGACACAGCCCTTGGACCGGTAATCGAAGAAGCTGCTTTGGATCGAATCTTGGGTTACGTGGCCGGGGCCAAGAAGCAAGGCGCCGAAGTTGCTTGCGGGGGAGAGCAACTCTTTGAGGAAACCGGTGGCTGGTTTGTTGGGCCTACGATTCTTAATGGCGTGACGCCTGACATGACCGTCGCACAAGAAGAAATCTTTGGACCAGTTGTTTCTGTGATTGGTTTTGACACAGAGGAAGAAGCAATAGAGCTTGCTAACGGCACCGAATACGGCCTTGCCGCTGTGATTTATACCGATCAGCTTGAAACCGCAATCCGCATGGCCCGTGCAGTTCGAGCCGGAACGGTCGCAATCAACGGCTACTCCGAAGGGGATATCAGTACTCCATTTGGTGGTTACAAAATGTCAGGCTTCGGTGGCCGCGACAATGGTATTGAAGCCCTCGAGCAATACACCGAGCTCAAGACAATCTGGATCACCCTTCGCAATGCCTGAGTAGGAATGCAGAATTCCGGCCTTATATTCCATGTTAAAGGCAATAACATGGAATAAGAACCCCGTTATTCCATGTTATTTGGCTTAACCAATGGGTTCACTCTCAAATGCGGGGCCCTTGCGCGTTGCAAGGAAGGACCCGATCAGGATCAGCGGGAAACCGACTACAAGTCCGAGGGTGATCGGTTCGCTGAGCACGATCACGCCCAGGATCACGGCAACGGCAGGGTTTATGTAGGTGATGACCGTGGTGCGGGCGGGTCCGACTTCGGCGACGAGGGAGAAAAACAGGATGAAAGCCAAGGCTGTGCATATGGCTCCCAAGACGGCAACGGCAAGCCAGACATTGAGCGGAACGGTCTCGGTCGGGCGACTGATAAACGCAAAAGGTGCATAGATAATTGTGTTGATCGCGGTCGCCATTGCGATTGCTGCCAATGCGGGTGCGGTGGAAAGCTTTTGGGACACAATGATCGGGCCGAGGGCATAACCGATCACGGTAATGATCAGGAGCGATGCTGACAGTAACTCACCGCCGGTGAGATCAAAGCCCACGAGGGACGCGACCCCTAGGATTCCGACGGCTAGGCCGGCTACCCGCATGCCGGTAATTCGGTCGTCGATCCCAAGCCGCCACGCAAAAATCGCACTGACAATAGGCACGGCTGCGATCAGCAAACCGGTCATCGAGCTACTTAACCGAAGCTCTGCGAAGGTGAGAGCCCCGAACGGGAAAGTGATTTCAACGATTGCGAAGACAAAAACCCATTTCCAATGACCCTTGAGCTGTCGCAAATAGCCACGCTTAATCACCACGGGCATCAAGATCATTGCAGCCAGGAGAACGCGCAAGAAGATGATGACTTCAGGAGAGAGGTACTCAACGCTCACCTTGATCAAAAGGTAGGGCAGACCCCAAATGAGACCAAGGCTGAGGAACAGGATCGCACCGCGTTTAGTCATGACGGCACACTAGGGGAGTGGATCCAAGTCAGCTTCCCCGCCATGTGTTGGTGCTGGGAGACTCACTTGCCTTCCAAGGTCCCCAAGGAATCGTCTCTCCGAGTGACCCCCGGTTGTTTCCTAATGTTGCTGCAAGCCAACTGGCTTTACGTCTTGGAGTCCCTGTAGAAATTGACCTTGTCGCGCGCGAAGGCTGGACCTGCCGTGACTCGTGGTGGGCGTTAACAAAAGATCCCGTTGTGTTCGGAAACTACCTGCCCCGCGCCAGTGCCGCGATAATCGAAGTTGGCGGCATGGACCAGTTGCCAGCTGTAATACCGACATATTTGCGGGAAGGAATGCCATATGTGCGCCCCGGCGGACTGCGTCGGCGGACCAGGCGGCTTTACCGCGAAGTCGCGCCCAAAATCATGGGTGTCACCGGTGGGCTCATGCGACAACTTCCCCAGAGCGCCACCGATCGGTATCTCACTAGAATCGTGCAGGCGGTTCGGGCGATTTCAGGGGACATTCCCATTATTGCCATGACACCTTCTCCCCATGACAGTTCGTATTACCCCTCCCAGAAGTATCACGCCGCCGCTCGAGCGTCAGCATTTAGTTGGGCAGCCTCAATGAGCGTTCCTATTGTGGACATCGAAAATATTGTTCTCGAAGGTCTTGCTAGTGGTGCCGCGAATCCCGACGGAATGCATTGGGCTTGGGACACCCACGAACGGATCGGTATTGAGCTCGCCTCACGGATTCGCTGATCCAACTGGCATGCGAGCCGACCTGTGGTCATGAATACGGCACCAGCCGGTGCTATGTCGGCTTTCGAGGATTTACGCATCGTGCCAACGGAAACCCAGGACAGGGAAAATCAGGGCAGGGAAAACAAGGGCCTTTACGGCTCGGTAGTCTTGCCCGCGCACTCGTTTCCCGTAAATCTTGCTTGATTACACCTGCAAAAGGATGGTTGAACTCCCGTGACCGACATGGCTACCAGTTCGGATCCCCGCGACGCCGAACGCTATGACTTCACCACGATTCAACAGCGCTGGCTGCCAATCTGGGACGAGTTAGCGCCATTTCGTTCGGGTGACCCAACAGATACTCGCCCCAAGAAGTACGTGTGTGACATGTTCCCCTATCCCTCGGGTGATTTGCACATGGGGCACGCGGAGGCTTACGCAATCGGGGACGTGATCGCCCGCTATTGGGTGCTCAAAGGATTCAATGTGCTGCACCCAATTGGGTGGGATGCATTTGGGCTTCCAGCTGAAAACGCTGCGATCAAAAACAATACGGATCCGGGCACGTGGACGTATGCAAATATTGAACAGCAAAAAGCCTCAATGCGTAATTACGCGTGCTCATTTGACTGGGATCGAGTTCTCTACACGTGCGACCCCACCTACTATCGCTGGAATCAGTGGTTCTTTTTAGAGATGTTCAAGCGAGGCTTGGCCTACCGCAAATACAGCGCCGTTAACTGGTGCACGCAATGTCAAACGGTGCTCGCTAATGAGCAGGTTGTTGCAGGTTTATGCGAGCGGTGTGATTCACAGGTCACCAAGAAAAAACTCGCACAGTGGTATTTGCGCATTACCGACTACGCGGATCGCCTCCTTGAAGACATGGATCAACTCGAAGGTAAGTGGCCGGAAAAAGTGCTGCTCATGCAGCGCAACTGGATTGGTCGCTCACAAGGTGCCCACGTTGAGTTCGTTATTGAAGGCCGCGAAGAACCGGTGAGCGTTTACACCACTCGCCCGGACACGTTATTTGGTGCAACGTTCTTTGTCGTTGCCGCCGACTCTGATCTTGCTGCGGAACTCGCAGCAGGGACACCGGCCGAGGCAGAGTTCAACGCTTACTTGGACAAAGTCAAGGCTTCATCGGAAATGGATCGCTTGGAATCTGGTCGGGAAAAAACTGGTGTATTCCTGGAGCGCTTTGCCGTTAACCCGGTCAACGGGGAGAAGATCCCGGTATACGCGGCGGACTACGTTCTCGCGGACTATGGCACTGGCGCGATCATGGCTGTACCCGCGCACGACCAACGTGACCTTGACTTTGCTCGCGCATTCAACTTGCCGGTGACCGTTGTCGTAGAGAGTGAAGAAGACCCACGCGAAACAGGTGTTGCAACAACCGACAACGGTGTGTTGGTCAACTCAGGACCACTCGACGGACTCACCAAAGCTGAAGCGATTCCGGCCATGATCGAACTCTTGCAGGAGCGTGAGACTGGTTCGGCTGCAACAAATTACCGCCTGCGCGACTGGCTGATCTCACGTCAGCGTTACTGGGGAACCCCGATCCCGATTATTCACTGCCAGGTGTGCGGGGAAGTTCCCGTCCCTGAAGACCAACTGCCTGTTGAGCTACCGAGTACCGAAGGTTTGGACCTGAGCCCTAAGGGTGTTTCACCCCTTGCAACCGCTGAAGATTGGGTCAATGTTGCTTGCCCCAAGTGTGGCGGTCCGGCATTGCGTGACACCGACACCATGGACACATTCGTTGATTCGTCGTGGTACTTCCTGCGGTACGCGGACTCACAAAACTCTGAGGCCGCATTTGATCCTAAGAAGGTCGCCGAGTGGTTGCCGGTTGACCAATATGTCGGTGGAGTAACCCACGCGATTCTGCACCTGTTGTATGCGCGTTTCTGGGTCAAGGTCGCCCACGACATGGGGCTTGTTGACTTCGTTGAACCGTTCACGCACCTTCTGAACCAAGGCATGGTTCTCAAAGACGGAAGCGCAATGAGCAAGTCGCGTGGCAATTTGGTTCGCTTAACCGAGGAACTCGAGATCAATGGTGTTGACGCGATTCGCCTATCCATGGTGTTTGCCGGACCACCGGAAGACGACATCGACTGGGCGGAAGTGTCGCCCTCTGGTTCGCGTAAATTCTTGGCTCGCGCCTGGCGTTTGGCAGGAGATGTCACAAGTGAAGTTGGTGCTGATCCCGCAACGGGTGACTTGGCTCTGCGCAAAGCGACCCACAAAGCGATCCGCGACGGGGAACTCAACGTTGAATCAATGAGATTCAATGTGCTCATTGCCCGCATTATGGAGCTCGTGAACGCCACCCGTAAAGCAATTGACTCCGGTTGCGGACCAGAAGATCCCGCCGTGCGTGAAGCTGCTGAAACTGTGGCGATCATGCTCTCGGTTGTGTGTCCTTACACCGCAGAAGACATGTGGATGCTGCTAGGGCACGAACCAACGGTTGCTCGCGCAGCCTGGCCAACAGTTGATCAAAGTTTGCTGGTTGAAGACTCGGTCACCTGCGTTGTTCGGGTCGGTGGAAAAATCAAAGATAAACTCGAGGTGAGCCCTGACATTTCAGAATCTGAATTGGAAGCGCTGGCACTGGCATCGACTGAAGTTGTCAAGGAACTGCAGGGTCAAGAAATCCGCATGGTTGTTGTTAAAGCACCCAAACTTGTCAACATTGTTCTTTCCTAGCAGGGTTGTTGTATGAGTCGCGTTGCCGTAGTCACTGATAACAGTGCTGGGATTCCTCTCGACCTGGCAGTTGAGCTCGGCATTGAAGTCGTTCCCGTTGACGTGATTGTTGGCGGCGAAACCCTCCCGTTGGGAGAGAGCATGGACATCGCTCAATTGATGCTCGAAGGTAAAAAAGTCACTACTTCTCGACCAACGCCTGAAGCCTTTGACCAAGTTTTCCAGGCTTTGGCAGTGCGGGGTTACGACCAAATCTTGGTGACCACATTGTCTGCAAAGCTTTCGGGAACATTCGATTCAGCGGTCATTGCAAGTAAAGACAGTTCAATCCCCGTGAACGTTTTGGATTCTGGCAGTGTCGGCCTGGGTTTAGGTTTCCCGGTATTAAATGCCGCACGTGCAGCTAAATCTGGCGCCGAGTTGGCCGAAGTTCTAGAAGTTTTGGAAAGCGGCATTAAATCTTCGCAAGTGTTTTTCTATGTCAACACTTTGGAATACCTCAAACGCGGTGGACGTGTTAGCCCCACAAGTGCTTTGTTGGGAACAGCCCTTGCCGTGAAACCGATCATGACGATCCTTGACGGTGAAATCGTTCTCAAAGAAAAGGTTCGAACACAAGCGAGGGCGCTCACCGAACTTGTTCACCTCGCGGTAGAACACGCGAAGTCACTTGGCAGCGCGCACGTTGGCTTGCAGTACTTCGGGGATCGAACCCTCGTTGATCAGTGCGCGCTGATGGTTGCAGAACAATTCCCAAGCGTGGGCTTGTTGATTACGGAAGTGAGCCCGGTAGTCGGGGTGCACGCTGGGCCTGGGCTGGTGGGGATCAGTGTTGTTCAAGGAACCTGAACACGTGAAGGTGAAAGAAATAAAAAATTACTGGCGACATATCACAAGTGGTATATCGCACACTTGATATGTTCCTAATTTTTTTCACAATATTGCGAGTTGGGTGTCAGGTAATCCACAGGTGCAATATTCCCTCTACCGCTGCGACTGGATTGATCCTAGTTTCATGGAATGTTGGGAACCCGAAAAACTACGAGTACAAAGGCATCTGATCGACTCAAGCTTGCGCTGGAGGACTGGAAGTTGGCACCGCCACCGCAGGAATTTGTGGCGCCCCCCGCCAAGCGCAGGGGAGGCCGTGGTGGTCAGGAAGAACCTGAATCCCCCCAAGACCCTGCTCGGGCCGACACCGCACCAAGGTTTCGCATGGGCAATTGGGACGGTCGGAGTATTCGCCCGCTGTTTTTGATTGTCGGGGCGATCCTGGTCGTCGTTTTGGGTTTGTGGTTTCTGGGTAAACCGACTGCCATTGCACCGGTTGCCGCGGTTGCTGAATCCGAACTCGTATTAGACGCGGGTAGTTCAAGAGCTGAAGTTGTCGTGCACGTGGCGGGCGCGGTTAAAAATCCGGGGTTATACCGGCTTGTCGTCGGTGCGCGAATAGCCGATGCGATTGAAGCTGCTGGCGGAGTGAGTAGAAAGAGTGCGGCCAACTCGGTGAATTTGGCTCGTGAAGTTGTCGACGGGGAACAGATTCTGGTTGGTGCAAGTTCAGAGCCTGGTGGTGCCGGTGGTGGGATCAGTATCAACAGTTCCTCGGTGTCCGAACTCGAGGACTTACCCGGTGTCGGCCCGGTCATTGCGGCGCGGATCGTGAGCTACAGAGACGTAAATGGTCCCTTCACTTCGATTGAATCCCTCGGTGAAGTTTCAGGGATCGGTGAGTCCATTCTGGGCAGTATCCGCGATATTGCTCGACTTTAGAAATGTTTCTTGATGGACCTACGACTACTCTTCCCAGCAATTGGGTTATGGATTGGCGTTGCGGCAACGTTCTTTTTCACGGGTCAAGATCCCGACCCCGTAGTACGAAACGCTAGTGCGAAACTAGTTTTTACGCTCTTGGTGCTGGGAATTGCTGTCTTCGTTGCGTGGTTACTTGTGATCTGGCGTATGCGACCGGTGGAAATGCAATCGAATGTGTTGCGGGTCCGTGGAATTTTTACCGTTTTTGTTTTTCTTGGTTGTGTTGTCTCAGCACTTCAGATAAGTGCGCAGAGCAGTGACCCACTCGCTTCTTGGATTAATGAAAAACCAGTTGCCCAGATCTCCGGTGTGATCAGCACTGAGGTACAAACTCGAGCAACGTCAACGGCCGCCGTGTGGAAGGCCCCAGAGATGCGGGTCGTGTCCTTGGCGAGTGAAGAAATCACGGTAGGGGAGGCCACTTACTCGATTGAGTTGCCGTTCACGGTGGAAGTTGATGCGGGTGTTGTTATTCCACCCCCGGGAACTTCGGTTGTAATCACGGGGAAGTTGGGGCAGTCCTACCGGTATGGAAACTTTGCGGCTGGTGTTAGCTCGGTTGAATTGATTGAGGTGGTTGGTGAGCCAGGGTTCGTTGATGCACTCGCCCACACAATGCGAGGTGGGTTAAGCACTGCGCTCGCCGGTATCGACGACCGAGGTGGCCCACTCGTTGCGGGCCTGGCAATTGGCGACGAGTCCGCGCTCCCACCGGAGCTGAAAGACCAAATGCGACTCAGCGGCTTGGCGCACTTAACTGCAGTATCGGGTGGAAACGTTGCGATTGTGTTGGCCATGGTGATTCTGGTCAGCATGCTGCTCGGTATCCGGCTTCTCGGTCGGGTTGCCCTTTCCTTAGGAGCCTTGGTCTTTTACGTGATCCTGGTTCAGCCCCAGCCAAGTGTCGTGCGGGCGGCAACCATGGGTGCAATCGTTGTGATTGCCTTTCTTGTCGGAGGGCGAACAGCAGGGCCATCAATTTTGTCGACCGCTGTAATCATCCTGCTTATTTTTGACCCGAGTCTGGGAATCTCTTGGGGCTTCGCACTTTCGGTGTGCGCGACGGGAGGGCTTGTTGTGCTGACCCCGATCTTGTTGGACTACGCACAAAAAACCCAGATTCTGGCTCGAACTCCGCCGGTGATCCTCGCCGCCGCGCTGTTAACAATCGCTGCACAAATTGCGACCCTGCCGGTGCTGATCGCAATGGGAACTCCAATTGGGCTTGGTTCGGTTCCTGCAAATATTTTGGCCATGCCCATGGTTCCGTTCATCACGGTCGGAGGGCTACTGAGTTCCCTTGCCTCTCTGGTGAGCCCTGAGTTGGCAGCCGGTCTAGCGCTTGTGAGTTCTTGGCCGGCGATCTGGATCGCGAATCTTGCTTCATTCTTTTCCGAGTGGCCTACTCTCAGCGGGATCGGTGTCCTGCTCGCACTTGCGGTGGTGGGGCTTGTCGTAGGTGTCGCTTGGTACCTGTCGCAACCGTTAATCGCGATTGGGGCAGTTATTGTTTTTCTCCTGTTCACTGTGTTGCAGGGTGCAGATTCCCTCCCTTGGAAAAACTGGCCGGGAGACTCGTGGACCCTCGTCATGTGTGACGTTGGCCAAGGTGACGGTTTGGTGCTGCGCGACCGAAGTGGGGCTGTCATAGTTTTTGATGTCGGAGGGGATGCCAAACTCATTGATCAATGTCTACGTAAGTTGGGAGTCACGGAGGTCTCAGCGATAGTGCTGACGCACTACCACCGAGATCACGTGGGTGGGATCGCAGGTGTGTTGCGCGGGCGGGATGTTGGGCAAGTAATCGCAACGGGTTACCACGAGCCGAAGGAGCAGTTCGACTACGTTCTCAAAGAAATTCCATTAGAGATTCCGCAATCTGAAGTTACTGCCGGGCAGGAGTATTCCCTTGGCGGCATTGACATCAAAGTCTTGTGGCCGGCTCGCTATATCCGCGAAGGCTCGATACCCAATAACGCGAGTGTGGTTGTGCTGGCCACGATCGAAGGTCGGGTAGTCCTGTTGACCGGCGATATTGAACGCGAAGCCCAAGCAGCGATCATGCGCGAGGCAGAGAAAGTGGATGTGGACATTGTTAAAATTCCACATCACGGTTCAGCGAATTTGGACCAAGGATTCGCCGACTGGGCCAATGCGGAAATCGCTTTGATCAGCGTCGGTCAGGACAACGACTATGGGCACCCAGCAGCAGAAGCATTGGCCCAGTGGAGCGAATCGCAGATTTACCGAACCGATCAGGATGGCGCAGTTTCATTCTCACTCTCAGAGGAAGGGGTCTGGAGCGCACTCACCCAGAAGTGATGCGCATGTGCCATGCTTGGGTGTGCCTAATCGGATCACCATTGCCGTCGGAAATGAAACCGTCCTCGTTGATCGCGTGAAAGTCAGCACCCTGGCTGAGGTGACAAAGTCGGTTCCAGAAATCACCCGGATAGTAGTGGACGCTTCCCACGACGAAGTTTCTGCAAATATTGCGCAAGCATGTGCCCCAACGCTTTTCGGGGAAGATGTTGTCGTTGTCATTGAAGGAATCGACAACCTCAATGACGACGGAGTTGATTCACTTAAGGCTGTGATGGCGGACCTGCCCGAAAACGTCTGGCTGTTGCTCACCCACCCTGGCGGGGTCAAGCGCAAGCCACTCATTGATGCTGCAATTAAGGCCGGCGCCGAGAAAATTGATTGCAAGGAAATTAAGCGCGGGCCTGACACCGCCTCGTTCCTGATCAAAGAGGTCACGAGACACAAACGCAAAATGACCCCGGCGGCCCTGAATTCCCTGGTGGAGTCCCTGGGCCAAGATCTACCCGCGCTGACCAACGCGATTGGTCAGTTGTGCAGTGACGTTGAAGAGGACCCAATTGACGAAATCCACGTCCGGGCATATTGCGAAGGAACTGCTCCGATCAGTGGGTACGCAATCTCAGATTCACTGTGGGAGAAAAAAACGGCAGATGCCATCAAGTTGCTCCGACAGAACACCTTGGAGTCAGATGCAGGTCGAGTGGGGGTAACCACGATCACAGCTTTGGCAAGTGGATTGCGCTCCATGATTTTGGTTGGCGGATCGGCTCCTGGGGCTAGTGACAACGAAGTGGCGCGCGAAGCCGGGGTTCCATCGTGGAAAGTCAAGACTCTACGCAAGCAGTGGTCACGTTGGAGTGGGGATCAACGTAAGTTGGCATCCCTTGTTGTCGCCTTGGCAGAAGCGGACCCAGCGATGAAAGGCGGAATCAAAATTGGTTCTGCATTAGACCCGGAGCAGAAACTTTTTGAGCTAGAAAAACTTGTGACCCGCACTCATTAGTGCGGGTCACAAAAAGTTTGGAGTAATCTATTTAGAGCGCGGCTGCTTGCTTTGAGATCGAGCTCTTCCGATTTGCAGCTTGGTTTTCGTGGATAACGCCCTTGCGAACGGCAATGTCGAGTTCGCGGTTAGCGGCCCGTGCAGCTTCATCTGTCGCGGTCTTGTCACCGGTGGCCAGAGCCTCGCGGAACTTGCGAACAGCCGAGCGCAAAGATGACTTGACCGACTTGTTGCGAAGGCGGGCCTTCTCATTGGTGAGAATGCGCTTCTTCTGTGACTTAATATTTGCCATGTGGTTCTGTGCTCTCAATTCTGGTTTTGATCTTTGGTTTTAACTCTGAACGGTCTGGTTAGTACAGCCGTCAAAGAGTACCCGTAGGGTAGGGGCAGTTGGCCACTGGCCCTGAATCTGTTCGTAGCCCTTCATTTCAACGAGTCACATGTGAGGAAACCGTGAGTAGTCCGCGCCCAGGATCCACCGATCCAGCGGTTGTGCGCAATTTTTGCATTATTGCCCACATTGACCACGGTAAATCAACCCTTGCCGACCGGATGCTCCAGCACACCGGCCTGGTGGACGACCGGTCAATGCGTGCTCAGTACCTAGACCGCATGGATATTGAACGCGAGCGTGGAATCACGATCAAGTCCCAAGCGGTCCGACTGCCTTACCGGGCGCCCGACGGCAGTGAATACATCCTGAACCTGATTGACACCCCGGGTCACGTTGACTTCACCTACGAAGTCTCCCGCTCCCTGGCCGCCTGTGAAGGTGCAGTTCTCCTAGTGGACGCAGCCCAGGGGATCGAAGCCCAAACCCTGGCGAACCTGTATTTGGCCATGGAAAACGACATGGAGATCATCCCTGTTCTTAACAAGATTGACCTTCCGGCCGCTCAGCCAGAAAAGTACGCGGCCGAAATTGCTCACATTATTGGGTGCGACCCGGAAGACGTGTTGAAGGTTTCTGCGAAAACTGGTGAAGGCGTCTCCGAATTGCTCGAAGCAATTATTGAAAAAGTCCCGGCCCCCAAAGGCGATGCAGATGCACCCGCTCGCGCGCTTATCTTTGACTCCGTCTACGACACCTACCGCGGCGTTGTGACGTACGTACGTGTGGTTGACGGTCGGATCGCGACCCGCGACAAAATCGAAATGATGTCACTGGGGACAACCCACGAACTCCTCGAAGTTGGCGTGATTTCACCTGAGCCTGTTCCCTCCGACGGAATTGGTGTCGGTGAAGTGGGTTACCTGATCACAGGCGTTAAGGACGTGCGTCAGTCACGAGTTGGTGACACCGTGACAACCGCGCTTAAAGGAGCGACGGAATCGTTGGGTGGTTACCGCGATCCAAAGCCCATGGTGTTTTCCGGTCTCTACCCGCTTGACGGTTCCGACTACCCAGAACTGCGCGACGCGCTGGACAGGCTAAAGCTCAACGATGCTGCATTGACCTATGAACCAGAGACTTCTCTGGCGCTTGGGTTTGGATTCCGGTGTGGGTTCTTGGGGCTACTGCACCTTGAAATTGTGCGGGAGCGACTTGAACGAGAGTTCAACCTCGAGTTGATCTCAACTGCGCCCAATGTTGTGTACCGCGTGGTCACCGATGCCGGAAAAGAAATAACCGTTACCAACCCCAGTGAATTCCCTGAACTTAAACTCTCCCAGATCTTTGAACCCGTTGTTCGCGCAACCGTTCTGCTGCCGAGCGAGTTTGTCGGTGCGGTCATGGAATTGTGTCAGCAAAGACGCGGCGTCCTCCTTGGCATGGATTACCTCTCCGAGGATCGGGTCGAGTTGCGCTACACACTCCCACTTGCGGAAATCGTTTTTGACTTCTTCGATCAACTCAAGTCGCGTACACGCGGTTATGCATCCCTTGACTACGAACCAACTGGGGAACAAGAAGCGGACTTGGTCAAAGTCGATATTTTATTGCACGGTGAAGCCGTTGACGCCTTTAGCGCTGTTGTCCACCGCGACAAATCACAGGCTTATGGGGTGCTCATGGTGTCTAAACTCAAAGAACTTATTCCGCGTCAGCAGTACGAAGTTCCCATTCAAGCCGCAATCGGGTCACGAATCATCACGCGTGAAACCGTTCGCGCGGTACGCAAGGACGTGTTGGCAAAGTGTTATGGCGGAGACATCTCGCGTAAACGCAAGTTGCTTGAAAAGCAAAAAGAGGGCAAGAAGCGCATGAAAATGGTGGGAAGTGTTGAAGTCCCCCAAGAGGCTTTCATTGCAATTCTGTCCACGTCTGACTCCTCACCTAAAAAGTGACGGCAGCAAGATACGCACCATTTTCGCTTTATATCCACATTCCCTTCTGCGCCAGCATCTGTGGATACTGCGATTTCAATACCTACACCGCACAAGAATTGGGTGCAGGAGTTTCCCAAGGGACTTTTCACGAACTGTTAGTCAAGGAACTTGAGATTGCTTCGCGATCATTGAACGCGCCTTCCGTGTCAACAATTTTTGTTGGAGGAGGAACCCCCACGCTTATTGGTGCACATTCTTTGACGAGCATTCTTAGGGGCATCGAAAATTATTTTCCGATAGATGCAGATGCCGAGATCACTACCGAAGCAAACCCGGATTCTGTTGATAAAAAGATGCTCACCGAGTTGCGTGAGGGTGGCTTCAATCGACTCTCACTCGGCATGCAAAGTGCGGCGCCAAATGTCTTGGCAACACTTCAACGCACTCATACCGCAGGTGCGAGTGGCCAGGCTGCGAAGTGGGCGCGCGAAGTCGGATTTGAACACGTGAATCTGGATTTGATTTACGGAACACCCGGTGAAAGCGATTCTGACGTTCGCGATTCGGTGGACGTGTGCATTGACGCAGATGTTGATCACGTGGCCGCGTACTCCTTGATTGTTGAGGAAGGAACCGCGATGGCCCGTGCTGTTCATTCGGGTGCGTTACCGCCGCCCGACGACGACGAGTGCGCTGACCGGCACGCAATAATTGACACGATGTTGGCCGGGGCCGGTTTCAGTTGGTACGAGGTTGCGAACTGGGCCAAGCCCGGCGGTGCGAGTAGACATAATCAGGTCTACTGGGACAACGCGAACTGGTGGGGGGTTGGTCCCGGTGCGCACAGTCATATTGCGGGGACCCGTTGGATGAATTACAAACACCCGTCAACCTATGCGAATGCGCTGGAGAGTGGTGCGGATCTGTACGCCGAAATTGAAAAATTGACACCGGAGCAGGTTCACGTGGAAAAGGTGATGCTAGCTCTGCGAACACGAGCAGGATTGCCCGTTGCTGAACTAAATGCGCAGGAATTACCTCGTGCGCAGACGCTTGTCAGGCACGGTCTACTTGACCCCAACGCACTGGAAAACGGAGTGGTTCGCGTCACAGATTCCCAGCGATTGCTGGCTGACCGGGTGATTCGTGAACTCCTGGGCTGACGGATCCACCGATCCAGCGTAGACTGGCACTCCTATTGCCAGAGTGCTAACACAGCACGGGCGTCGATCGTGGGAGGTGCACATGCTGGAGGAACGTAGACTCGCTGTGCTGCAAGCGATTGTGACCGACTACGTCGCAACCCATGAACCCGTAGGTTCAAAAGGCCTCGTGGACAGACATCAACTTGGGGTTTCCCCGGCCACAATTCGTAACGACATGGCTTCTTTGGAGGAGGAGGGGTATATCACCGCCCCGCACACCTCGGCAGGGCGAATTCCAACCGACCTGGGTTACCGCATGTTTGTTGACCAAATTTCCCAGGTGAAGCCATTGAGTGTCGCCGAGCGCAAAGGAATTGACCGTTTCCTCTCCGACGCTGTTGACCTCGACGACATCATGTCCCGGACGCTCCGCCTGCTCGCTCAATTGACCAAGCAGGTTGCGGTGGTGCAGTACCCGTCACTTTCTCGCAGTCATGTTCGTCGGATCGAATTAATCCCATTGAATGAACACCGGCTCATGATCATGTTGATTGTGGACAGCGGTCGGGTTGAGCAGCGAATTGTTGAATGCTCCGTGAAAATCAATGAAGAGCTTCTCGCTGATTTACGCGATCGTCTTTCCACCGCGATCGCCGACCAACCTTTTTCGTCGGTCCCCCAGCGCTTGGACGATTTAGAAGCTATTTTTAACGTGGAATCTACTTTCAGGACTGAACACCTTCCCTTGGTTCGCGCTGTAATCGCTGCAATCTTGGAAACGGTGACTGCCAAACTCGACGAGCGAGTCATGTTGGGTGGTGCCTCAAACTTGGCTCGTTACAACGAAGATTTCCCGATGACAATCCAACCTGTCCTTGAAGCACTCGAAGAGCAGGTAGTGCTACTGCGCCTGCTCGGTGAAGTCGGTACCGAAACGAAACTTTCCGTGCGGATTGGTCACGAAAACGAGGTTGAAGGCTTGAGTTCCACCTCAATAGTTAGCTCGCACTACGCAAAGGAGAGCACACCTGTGGCTTCTTTGGGTGTGATCGGGCCCACCAATATGGATTACGCAAACTCAATGAGCACCGTGCAAGCGGTAGCGCAGTATGTAAGCAGATTCCTCTCCGATAAATAGACCTTTAAACCTACAAACCTACAAACCTACAATCCCCTAGACGTTAGTGAGTTACATGAGTACTACTGCAACTGATTACTACGAACTCCTCGAAGTGAGCCGGAGCGCCACACCCGAGGAGATCAAGAAGGCTTACCGCAGACTCGCCCGCGAACTCCACCCCGACGTGAATCCGGACTTGGAACACCAGGAGAAGTTCAAGAGGGTCACGGCGGCCTACGAAGTCCTCAGCGACCCTGAAAAGCGTCAAATGTACGACCTCGGTGGCGACCCGCTGAGTAATCGTGGCGGAGGTGGGTTCTCCGGTGGCTTCGACTTCGGTGACGTCATGGACGCGTTTTTCGGTGGACGTGGAGGCGGCCAGCGTCGTGGCCCCCGCGGACGCGCCCGCCGTGGACAGGACGCACTGATCAGTATCACGATTGACCTGCAAGCCGCAGTCTTTGGCGAGGAAAAAGAGATCGCGGTGGACACGGCTATCTCGTGTGAAAAATGCACTGGCTCAGGCATGGCCGACGGCACAGAAGCGGCCACCTGCGTAATGTGTAAGGGCCACGGCGAGATCCAATCCGTGCAGCAGAGTTTCCTTGGTCAAGTAATGACCTCGCGTCCGTGCCCAGCCTGCCAAGGTTTTGGCACCACAATCCCGCACCCATGTGTGGAGTGCTCAGGTCAGGGACGGGTTCGACACCGTCGAAACCTCACGATTGAAATTCCACCGGGTGTTGACACCGGAACCCGCATCCAACTGCAAGGTCAAGGTGAGGCTGGACCCAATGGTGGACCGGCGGGTGACCTTTACATTGAAATAGTCGTTCGAGGCCATGACCTATTTGAACGCCAAGGGGACCAACTGCATTGTGTGATCACTATCCCCATGACTTCCGCCGCGCTCGGAACCTCAATTAATATCGAGACCCTTGACGGACCAGAAGACATTGCTGTGGCCGCTGGGCTGCAATCTGGTGCGGTAGTAACCGTGAAGCACAAGGGCGCATCCCGGCTTCGCAGTGGAAATCGCGGTGACCTATTCGTTCACATCAACGTTGAAACACCACGCAAACTCACTGCAGAGCAACAGACGCTCATGCAGCAACTTGCGGAAATGCGGGACGAGAAACCCAATACGGTCGTTACTCGAGCCGAGTCGCCAGGCGTGTTTTCCAGACTCAAAGAGGCGTTCACTAACAAGTGAGTCCATCCGTTTTTTTCGTTGACCCCGAGTTGTTGCGTGAGGTGAGCGTTTCGACGGCCGTGACGCTGCCACAACAGGTCGCTCACCATGTCCACGTTATGCGGATCACACCCGGCGAAGTATGCGAACTGGTCGACGGACATGGGAAAAGGATCACAGGCGCAATCAATGCCGAAGGCGCTTTCATTGTTGCTCGGGTCGCGAAGGATCCGGCACCAAAGCTACGAATTGACGTTGCCCAGGCACTCATCAAGGGCGACCGGCTTGAAACCGCGATTGACATGATGACCCAGGTGGGTGTTAGCGGATTCATTCCCTGGATAGCAGACCACTGCGTTGTCAAATGGGTAGGAGACAAAACCCAGAAACAGTTGACCAAGTGGAACAACGTCGTTGCTGCCGCAAGCGAACAGTCGCGAAGGTCCTGGTTACCGACTATTCAGTCACCCGTGACTTCTGGCGAGCTGGCGCAAAAAATGCAGAACTACGACCACGTGGTGGTGCTCGAAGAATCACATGGTGCCAACACAATTGATATTGAATCCGGTTCGGTTCTATTGCTCGTGGGACCTGAGGGTGGATGCAGTGCTAGGGAGCGCGAACTGTTCCAGCAAGGAATCCCTTTGACCTTGGGAACGAGTGTTTTTCGTTCGGAAACTGCGGGTGTTGTGGGAGTTTCCTATCTCATGACCAAGTCCGGGGAGTGGGATAGCCAAAGTGGCGGCACCGTGCAAGGATTCACCAATGCCTGAATGCATATTTTGCTCAATAGTTTCCGGAGAGATCCCGGCCGAGTTCGTGCTGCGCACCCCAGCGGTAGTTGCCTTCAGGGACCTCAACCCGCAGGCACCCACTCACATTCTGGTGATTCCCACAGAGCACCACGAAAATGCGGCAGAACTCGCGCAACGCAATCCGGGCCAAGCGGCGGCAGTGCTGGCGGCAACCGAACAGGTCGCACATGAAGCAGGTCTGACTGACTACCGGACGGTGTTCAACACCGGGGCGCTGGCAGGTCAAAGTGTCTTCCACGCGCATGCTCACGTCCTCGGTGGTCGTGACTTAGAGTGGCCACCCGGATGACAAAACGTGTTGTTGAAATTCCTGCGTCGCAACCCATGGTTGCGATCCTTGGCACCGGCGACGAGTACATCCGCTTGATTGAGGGAGCTTTCCCCGACGTAGACATTTTGGTGCGTGGAAACCAAATCACGCTTGAGGGCGAAGACAAGTCCGTCGCAACTATTGAAACTTTAGTCTCTGAAATGTTAGCCATGATCCGAACCGGGCAAGGCTTGAACGCGGACTCTATGCACCGATCCATTTCACTCATGAAGTCGGGGACTCGGCCAAGCGAATTAATGACCGCAAATATTTTGAGCACCCGCGGAAAGACCATTCGGCCTAAGACTCTCAACCAAAAGAACTATGTTGAGGCGATTGATCAGAACACTGTTGTTTTTGGAATCGGCCCGGCTGGAACGGGTAAGACCTACCTTGCGGTAGCGAAAGCTGTTCAAGCCTTGCAAGCCAAGCAGGTGACCCGAATTGTGTTGACCAGACCAGCCGTCGAAGCAGGTGAAAAACTCGGATTCCTGCCCGGCACACTCTCCGAAAAGATAGACCCGTATTTGCGGCCGCTCTACGACGCCCTGCACGACATGATCGACCCGGATTCAATTCCCCGTTTGATCACGAGTGGCACCATCGAAGTGGCACCACTGGCGTACATGCGCGGACGAACGCTCAATGACGCCTTCATTATTCTCGACGAAGCACAGAACACTTCCGCCGCTCAAATGAAAATGTTCCTCACTCGTTTGGGTTTTGGCTCCACCATGGTGGTTACCGGTGACGTCACACAAGTTGATCTTCCGTCAGGCACGACAAGCGGATTGCGTATTGTTTCTGAGATCCTGGGCAACGTTGAAGACGTTGAGTTCTGCCGGCTCGACGCGAGCGACGTAGTGCGCCACCGACTCGTTGGCGAAATTGTTGCGGCATACGCGGAGTACGACGAAGTGCAAGAGAGTAAGTTGACGGCGGTCAGAACACATACATGAGAGCCTCCTTAATCGAGATTGACAACGAAACTGACTCAGTCATTGATCTAACGGCAATCGCAGATCTTGCCGCGCATCACCTGGACTCACTTCGCATTCATGAACAGGCTTCAATGAGCATCACGTTCATTGACACCGAGCGCATGACAACCCTGCATGAAGACTGGATGCAGGAACCCGGTGCCACTGACGTTCTCTCTTTTCCGATAGACGAAATCACTCTCCCGGCTGAGGGTGAAATCAGCGAGAGTGGATTCCTGGGAGACATTGTGATTTGTCCTGCATTTTTGCCACCCCAACTAGTCGAGTCAGGTCGAACACTCCAGCACGAGTGCGAGTACTTGGTGACCCACGGTATTTTGCACCTACTCGGGCTTGACCACCAAGAAGAAGAGGAACACCTAGTCATGTTCACGTTGAGCGACGAACTGCTTCAAGATTGGCGAACTCCGTGATCGTAATCGTTCTCGCGTCAATCATCTTGGTAGTGATCGCAGGGCTGCTGATCAGTGCTGAAACTGCCATTAGTCGGATCTCTCGGTCAAGGATTGAAGACCTCGAGGACTCGAAGGCCAGTTTGCGACTGTTAAGCGTCATTGATGACCGACCTCGTTATGTCAACGTCCTACTCTTTGTTTCCACCATTGCGAGTATCACCGCCTTTGTGTTGATCAGCTACCACGGGATCAGTTGGCTGACGGATTCAACGCAGATGCCACTCATCGCAGCTTTTGCGCTCATCGCGGCAATCTTGGTTCTAGTTTCATACGTAGGATTGGGTGTCGCTCCCCGAACCTTGGGTCGGATTCACTCGGAGAGAATTGCATTGGCAAGCGGGGGCCCGGCCCGCTTCCTCGCGGCAATTCTTGGTCCAATTGCAACTCTCTTGATTCATGTCGGCAATGCACTTACACCGGGTAAAGGGTTCCGTCAGGGCCCCTTTGATTCCCAGGCTGAATTACGTGACCTAGTTGACATGGCCTCGAGCGACTCGCTCATCGAAGACGACGAACGAGCAATGATCCACTCGGTATTCGAGCTCAGCGACACATTTGCACGGGAAGTGATGGTCCCGCGTACCGAAATGGTGTTCATTGAACGGCATAAGTCGTTACGCCAAGCGCTTTCGCTTGGTCTTAGATCTTGGTTTTCTCGCATCCCTGTGATCGGCGAGAATGCAGACGACATCGTGGGTGTGATCTACCTCAAGGACATTGTGAAAAGAGTCTTTGAGTATCGCGACGCTGAGCATGCAGAAAAAGTAGAAGATCTGATGCGTCCCGCGTACTTTGTCCCTGACAGTAAGCAGGCCGATGATTTGTTGAGAGATATGCAATCAGCGCGCGTGCACATGGCAATTGTTGTGGACGAGTACGGGGGCACCGCGGGAATTGTCACGATCGAGGACATCCTTGAAGAGATCGTGGGTGAGATCGCCGACGAATACGATACCGCCGCTCCCGAAATCGAACTCCTGAATGGCGGTGGCTTCCGAGTCATGTCTCGCATGAATATTGGAGACTTCGCTGAACTAATTGACATTGATCTGGATTCCGAGGAAGAAGGCATCGACTCCGTCCTGGGGTTAATGGCGAAAAAACTAGGTCGGGTTCCAATCGCTGAATCGCGCATTGACATTCAAGGCTGGGAGTTAGTTGCAGAAGTGGGAACAGGTCGCCGAAACCGAATTAGTTTTGTCGTAGCTCGACCCTCGGAAACACTGGAATTAATCGAAGTGAATGAAGCAGATTTAGAACGTGACTCGGATTAGTTCCCAATCCGGAGTCATCTCCGTTTTGGGCGCCGCGATTCTGTTTGGGACTTCAGGCACCACCAGCACTCTGTTGATCCCTGAAGCCAGTTCGGCCTCAGTTGCTGCGTGGCGGTTGATCATTGGTGCAATCGGGTTGGTATTCCTTACTCGCGGGATCGCTTTCTTTAGTTTGTATCGACTACCTCTGATCTGGGCCATGGGGCTTGGTGTCGCGGCGTTTCAGTTCTTCTTCTTTCTCAGCGTGACACTTTCCGGGGTTGCAGTCGGTACCTTGGTCACGATTTCGGCGGCGCCCTGGTGTGCTGGGCTACTCGGGTGGGCGTGGAATCACGTACGTCCAAAGCGCACCTGGTGGATCGCAACAGCCATTGGGGTTGTTGGTCTGGCGTTACTTGTGGGCAGACCCCCAGAAGGTGAGGTCGCGGTTGGGGGAATTGCTGCTGGTCTTGCAGCGGCCGCGAGCTACGCCGTGTTCACCAATATTGGCACCCAATTGACCCATGTTGGCTCCCAATCAACTTCTGTTCTGGCCGCGGCCTTCGCAGTCGGGGCGGTGATCCTGCTCCCATTCGCGGTGACTTCTGGTTCCTGGATTGTGAGTGGCAGCGGTTTCGTCGCAGCATTGTGGTTGGGGTTGATCGTGACTACCGCTGCATATTGGTTGTTTGGGAGAGGCATGCGCGTACTCAACGCCGGTACAATTGGCACGCTGAATTTGGCTGAGCCGCTTGTGGCGACTATCTTGGCAGTAGCCGTCTTGAGCGAAGCGATTTCACTTGTCGGCTTAGCCGGATGCGGACTAATACTCCTTGCGTTGGTTCTTCTGGCGCGATCGGTTTCCCATCAGGATTCACCAAGTGAGAGAGCAGATGCAATAACACCATGACAAAGGCCGATTTCACGAGTGGATTTGCCGCGATAGTCGGTCGGCCTAATGCCGGCAAGTCGACTTTTCTCAACGCGGCCATGGGAACCAAGGTGGCCATTACCTCGGATCGGCCACAAACAACGCGACGAGTAATTCGCGCGATTATTACCAGGCCTGACGGTCAACTCATTTTGGTTGATACTCCTGGGATTCATCGTCCCCGAACACTCTTGGGACAGCGACTAAACGAGGAAGTGAAGGACACGTATTCCACCGTGGATGCTGTTGCCCTGTGCATCCCGGCGAACGAAACGATTGGGCCGGGTGATCGGTTTATTACCGAATCAATTGCAGGCCTTTCAAAGAGCATCAACTTTGCGTTGGTGACCAAAACTGACCTGGTTAACCCGGAGCAACTGGTAAAACAACTGATCGCTGTTGAAAAACTCGGCACGGAGCTCGGAGTGAACTGGAGCTCAATTATTCCCGTCTCTGCCAAGTCCAATGATCAAGTGGACGTTGTGATTGACGAACTCATGAAAGCCATGCCGCAGGGGCCGCAGTTCTTCCCCGAAGACACTGTCACCGACGAACCCGAGGAAATCTTTGTCTCTGAACTGATCCGTGAAGCCGCGCTCAAGGGTGTGCAGGACGAATTGCCCCATTCGATTGCTGTTGTCATTGAAGAGATGTCACTGCGGGAAGACCGCCCGGAGAATTTCCCATTGACTGACATCTACGCGAGTTTGTTTGTGGAGCGCGACAGTCAGAAAGCGATTGTGATTGGTAAGGGTGGATCTCGACTCAAGCGAGTGGGGAGTGAGTCACGCGCGGAGATCGAGAAATTTCTAGGAACGGCGGTCTTCCTTGACCTTCGCGTCAAGGTTGCAAAAGACTGGCAGCGCAACCCCAAGCAACTCCGACGTCTCGGGTTCTAGTTCAGGGTTCAGAGTTCTGAATCAGAATCTGGCTTGGATTGTGAATCAGAATTAGAATCAGCCCGCTCGCGCCTCATTTGAACTGGTGTTCGCATCCGTCGGGAAACTGTTCGTTCCTCAACTTCAGGGTGAAGGTCATAGCGGTGGACGTAGGCCTCAATCACTGCAATCGCAATTGCGACCAGCGGGATTCCAATGATTGCTCCGATCGGGCCAAAGAGTGCAGCGCCAACGAACACGGATCCAAGTGCAACACCGGAATTGATATCCATAGTCGCGGTAGAAATTCGTGGAGTAAAAACGTAGTTTTCAAATTGCTGGTACACCGTTGCAAAGAGTGCGATCCACAGAATGTCAATCGGCTGATCAAATGCGGCAAAAAGGGCTGGCAGCGCAACTCCAAGGTAGGTGCCGATTGTAGGGATGAATTGGCTCACGAGGCCTGCGAAAATTCCCATGGGTAACCAGTAGGGAATGTCGATCAGGTAAAAGAAAGCTATATGTGCCGCCGCTGACAGTGTTGCGAGTGCGAGTTTGGAGATCAGGAATCCTCCGGCCTTGCGAACTGAAATTTCCCACACGTTAATAAAAACGATTTGCCTGTTGTGTGGGAGCCACCCAGCAATAAACCGTTTGATCCGTGGGGAGTCCGCCGCGAAATAGAAACTGAAAACTGCCACGGTTAATAGGCTGAAGGCGACACCGAGAACACTGAATACAACCCCGAAAATCCCACCGGCCAGTGAAGAAGCAATAGTTGTAATTTGCTCCGTTGTCAGATTCAGATTAGACGTGATTTCAACCGGATCAATATTTGCATCAAAGGTTGAGTTGAGCCACTGAACCAGGTCCAAAATCAAGGCGGGCATCGCAGCAACTAGTTCCGCAATTTGCGTTGCGAGTGCGCCACCAAAGAGAGCGATGAATCCGCCGATTAAAGCGATTCCAGAGACGACAACGATCGTGGTTGCCAAACCTCGTCGCATGCCTTTATTAGCCAGACCTGTCACGATTGGGTCGATTGAGATTGCGAGCAGCCAGGCCAGTAAAAGATTGAACAGGAATCCAGCGAGCAGTGACAATGACCAAGTCACCAGCTGAAATATCAGTACACCGATCAGAACAAGCAGGATTGATTTGCGCAGGAATCTTGGCTCAAGCGCGAAAAGTTGAATTTCACGCTTCTGCCCGCTGGATTGTTCCTGCGCGGGCTCGTCATTTTGAGACATTCCGCTCCTGACTGGAATTTTGAAGCGGATATCCGGTGCGTAGCCGCCTAAGATGTAGTGTGCCAGTTTATCGCGATGAAGCAGTGGTGCTTCGAGCCCAAAAACTTGGCGAGTCTGATCGAATTGTCACATTGCTCACGAGAAGCCACGGTCGTGTTCGAGCGGTCGCCAGAGGAGTTCGCAAGACTTCAAGCAGAATTGGTGGGCGGTTAGAGCCATTTGCGCACGTAGACATTCAGCTGTACACGGGTAAATCCCTTGACAGTGTCACCCAGGTGGAAAGCATCGCGGCCATGGGTGGAGCCCTCACATCAGATTATGTTGCTTGGACTTCTGGAACCGCCATGCTGGAAACAGCCGAAAGGCTCACTCCCCAGGAGGGCGAACCCGCCGTCCCTCAGTTCGCTCTGCTGGTGTCGGGTCTGCGTTCGCTCACTGCGGGGGAGCATGATCCACGACTGATTCTTGACAGCTACCTATTGAGATCACTGGCAGTTGCTGGTTGGTCACCGTCATTTCACGACTGTGCTCAATGTGGGAGTGAGGGTCCGCACCGTGCATTCGCCATACCTGCAGGGGGGATCGTCTGCGATAGTTGCCGCCCGCCAGGTTCGGCGGCGCCTAGTGCCGAAACCGTGACCCTGCTGGGCGCATTGCTCTCGGGTGAGTGGGATCAAGCGGACATAAGTGAGCCGCGTTCGCGAACTGAAGCGAGCGGGTTAATTGCTGCGTTTCTCCAGTGGCACCTTGACCGGGGACTGAAATCATTGCCGCTGGTTGACCGCAAGACCGTGGGAGGAGTTGCATGAAGAAGAAGTTTCCAGCCCCACCGGCTCACCCAAGCGGTGTGGTTGCGCCAAAGCTCCCGAAGGAATTGGTCCCTAAGCATGTTGCACTTGTCATGGACGGCAACGGTCGTTGGGCCCAAGAGCGTGGTTTGCCGCGGACCGCAGGGCACGAAGCGGGTGAAGCCAGCCTGTTGGACTGTGTCCACGGTGCACTGGAAATAGGAATTGGGTGGATCTCCGCGTACGCTTTCTCGACGGAGAACTGGCGCAGATCGCCTGAAGAAGTGCGGTTCCTTATGGGATTCAACCGCGATGTAATCAGACGTCGCCGTGACGAAATGCATGAGCTGGGCGTTCGAATCCGTTGGGCCGGTCGCAGGCCCAAGTTGTGGACAAGTGTGATCAAGGAACTTGAAGCGGCCGAGGCGCTTACGGCAAAGAACAACAAGTTGACCCTCACCATGTGTGTCAATTACGGAGGCCGAGCTGAGATCGCAGACGCGGTTCAAGCAATCGCGGAGAAAGTCGCCAAGGGGCAAGTTTCGCCAAAGAAAATTACCGAGCGCATGATTGCGGCGAACCTAGATGAACCCGACATGCCAGACGTTGACCTTTTTGTGCGCAGTTCAGGTGAACAGCGCATGAGTAACTTCTTACTGTGGCAGTCCGCATACGCGGAGTTCGTCTTCCTTGACACGCTGTGGCCAGACTTTGACCGGCGGCAACTATGGGAGGCCTGCGAGATTTACGCTTCGCGTAATCGACGTTATGGCGGGGCCGTTTAGCGGCATCACATTAGCTGCAGTTGGCGCATAGCCCGAAAATTTCCAAGGTGTGGCTGACCTCGGTGAAGGCGTGCTCTTGTGACACGGCCTCGGCCCAACGTTCAACTGCAGGTCCTTCTACTTCAACGGTGAAACCGCACTTGCGGCAGACTAAATGATGATGATGCGCGTCACTACAAAGTCGATAAACGGATTCACCATCCTCGCGGAGAATAACGTCTACGTCTCCCACCGAACTCAACGTCTGCAAAGTCCGATAGACGGTTGCAAGACCTACGCTGTCGCCCCGTTCCTTCAGGTATTCATGGATCTCTTGGGTTGAGCGAAAGTCATCTAGTTCGGTCAGGGCCTCTGAGACGGCCGTGCGCTGTCGAGTTGTTCGGACTCCTACCGTTGCCATGGAACGACCCTAATGTGAGTGATCATCTAGGTGGTGCTCGGTGGGCAACATGAGATCCGAGACTCGATGCTCATGCAGAGATCCCAGCCCATACGCATGTGTGAGATTCTCATTGGTCAAGACATCTTGTGGTTTTCCGCAAGCCATAACACGGCCCGCGGTCAAAATCACGTGGTCGGCCGCCCTGGCCTCCTCGAGATCATGTGTCGTGAGAACAACGGAACAGCCGCGACCTGGTTCGTCGTGAATTATCGAATCGATAGTTTTGGCTGAGTTGATATCCAAACCGGTGAGTGGTTCATCGAGCAGGAGAATCGAGTGGTCTTGTGCAATTCCTTGGGCCACATACACGCGCTGACGTTGACCACCGGAAAGCTCGTTGAGGTGTCGCTTCGCGAGGTCGGTAATTTTGAGTCGCTCCATGGCTGAAGTGACAACTTTCTTATCCTCTTTTGTGGGCCGCCCGAATAACCCCAACTTCGGATAGCGGGCCATTGCGACAGCCTCGGCCACGGTGAGTGGAGTTCCCGTTGGAACAGTCGTGTATTGCAGTACATAGGAAATCTGTGACCGACTGATCACCGGAGTGTTGTTCAGTACGGTGAGTTTCCCACTAACAAGGGGAAGGAGTCCTGCGATTGCGTGCAGCAGGGTTGACTTCCCACTTCCGTTGGGACCAATAATCGCGGTTATTTTACCCTGTGGAACGGTGAAGTCGGAGGCGGAAATTGCCACGTGCGAGCCTCGGGTCACGACAACCTGTTGACCAACTACAACGTCAGACACGGGCTGCCACCTTCTTGTTTCGGACCGCTCGTAGTCGCGTCACGGTCAGGACAATAAAGAACAGGACCACCGGGACGATCGCCATGGTGGCCGACCCTGCGGTGTTGAGATGGTAACTAAGGGTAAGTCCAATCCACACCGAAAATACTGCAATGAAAGCTGCCGTGAACATCATGCGGGGAACTGTTCGAGAGACCAGGGCCGCGGTTGCAGGCGGGCCAACGAGTAGGCCAAATACGAGCAGCGTCCCTACGGACTGGAAACTCCCGATCACCGCCGCAGCAATAAGAATCAGCAACGCGATATGGGCTCGCCCTGGATTTAATCCCCAGAGTTGAGCTTTGTCAGCGTTGAAAGATAGGGCGAGGAGTGGTCGATAAAACAGGGAGGTCGAGGAAATGACCACAACGGCCAGGATGCCTTGGGTGATCAAGTCTTGGGTTGTCACGCCCAGGGCGTCGCCGAACAGAATTGTCGTGAGGCTGCCTGAATATGAGTCAAGTCGGGAGATGATGATTACACCTAGGGCCAACATTCCGACAAAAAGTAAACCGATCGATGTGTCTTCACTCAACACTGTTTGTCGGTTAACTAATTCAATGGCAAGAACCATGACGAGTGCCGCGGCAGCGGCTCCGAGGAGTGGATTTATGTCAAAGACCACCGCCGCTGCAATACCCGGAACTATTCCATGAACAAATGCATCTCCAAAGAAACTCATACCGCGAAGAACCAACCACGTGCCGACAACCGCGGTCATGAGTCCGGCGAGAATCCCACCCGCAAGCGCACGTTGTTGAAACCCGAGCGCAAACGGGTCAAGAAACCATTCCATTGAGTCAGCCTTGCAGACCCTCGGCTATCAACTGTGCATTGGTACGCATCATGTCGATATAGGTTGCTGCGGGTGAATCAGGCGCTCCAAGGCTTCCAACATAAAGCGGGATCACTGAGATGTCCATGCCGGTCTCGGCGGCAACAGCTTCAGCGAGAACGGATGGCTCTGCGGTATTCGCGAAAATTGCGGTAACCCCTTCAGCTTGGATGGTCGCAACTAGTTCAGCAAGATCCGCCGAACTTGGTGAAGCCATGGTTGTCCCAGCAGGGATCACCGTACCGGCAACCTCGTAGCCATAAAGTTCCGCTAGGTAGCCGAGAGCGTCATGGTCGGTGACCAGAATTCTATTTTCAACCGGAACTGACTCCAGGGCCGCACGAACCTCACTTTCCGCATCGCGGATCTGGGCTGCCGTTGTTGCTGCACATGTGGTGTACGCCTGATTTCCCGTTGCGGTTGTCAGTTCTGCGCCCATGAGCTCGGCAGCAGTTGCCATGCGATTCATGTCGAACCAGAAGTGTGGGTCTAGGGATCCGTGATCATGATCTTCTTCTTCTGCATGGTCGTCTCCATCACCATGGTCGTCCCCATCACCATGGTCGTCCCCATCTTCCGAGTGCGAAGCAACTCCAAATTCAATGGGGTCAATCAGAGGAGCGACCTCAAAAATATTGGCTCCGTCACTGGCTGCACCCTCCAAAGAGTCGGTTAATCCAGCCTCTAAGTCGAGCCCGTTTGCGACAACCAAGTCCGCGTTGACCAACGAGGCAATTTGAGCAGAGGAAGCTGAGAATTCGTGCGGGTCGACACCGATTGGCGTGAGAACCTCGACCGTGCCACCGGCGCAGTCAACAATGTCCTGGGCAACGTCTCCCAGCATGGTGGTGGTTGCTACAACTGAAGCGATTCCGGTGGCTTCGTCGAGCTCAGCGGTTGCCGTGGACGCTGGCGTGGTGGGCGAACTCGCTGTTTCAGTGGTGGAGGAATCCCCACTTGAACACGCAGACAAGATCAGGGCGGAGGATGCTAGGAGGCTGAGTAATAGCTTTTTTGTGGTTGTCATGGAGCGAACATAGTCTTAATGATAATGATTGTCAAGTGCAATAAGACTTAAAATGATCCGCCGAATTTGAGGATCGCAAGGCCAAAGAGTGCACCCACAACCAAGATCCGCATGAACCTTCGACCTGAGCTCAATAGTGGCCAGGATAGAGCGAGCAGCCAGCCAAGGAAGGCGCCAACGATTAACAGAAATATGGCACCGAGCCATGCGAAAGTGTCACTGAGAATCAGGCCAAGTAGAAGTGAGGAGCCAAGTCCCACAACTAAGAGCCAGCGAGGGGCTGAGGTAACGACCGCAAGGATCGGGTAACTCTTGCGCTCAAATGCTGCGCGACGTGGACTGGAAGAGTATTTGGGAGATCTAGGCACACCAGGTGTTGCGGGCTGGTTACTACCGGACTGAAATTGTGGGCCACGTGGGCCGCGGACACCACCAGAACCTTTTGGGTCCTTCTTGTTCTTGGCCACATTGGTCCTTTCAGGTGTAACTCTTCCCGAGTGAAAACCCGGCGCAACCCAAACTCTAGTGCGCGTTAATCTTCATGGGTGAGCCTCCCAGATTTCATGAATGTCAAAGCGAACGCTATTGCCGTGATTGCGCAGCTCGTTGTTCCAGAGGGGGATCGTGCCCAGTTCGATCAAGGATATGCACGAATAGGTGAACTCGTTGCCCAGTCACCGGGTTTTTTGTCCAGTGAACTTGGGCAGTCAACCGACTCACTGCAGGACCTCACTTTGATCCACCGCTGGGAAGGCGTGGGCGCCTACCGCAAGTTTTTGAGCAGATATGAGGTGAAGTTAGAGGTGATTCCGTTCCTGTCCAAGTTCACCAAGGAATCGGTTACGGTTGAAATTATTAGCGACTCACAATCGGATATGAGCCAAAGTGCTGCCAGCTCACTCGCACCCGATGCTCAAACTTTTGATCGCGGGAGCATCCACGGTGAGCGCTAAGTTTGAAAACCTTTTCGACGCAGGGATTGAACTGGGTTCGCTCTTGCAGGAGCAGTATTCCGATTTAATTTCCGATGCCCTAATTGCGTGCGTCATGCCTAACGGTGTTCCGGTTGCATTAGGCATTGAAAGCGTGACCGGCGCACGTGAGCTTTTCGGCATTCACCTAAGTCGAACGAGTGAGTCCGCAGAATTAGATCAGAAATTTGTGGAAAATTTTGATGCGGGCAAGGTTAATGGCAAGCGAGTGATCATGGTCGACGACGGTGTTGAAACCGGGACGGCGGCGCTGTTGTGTGGGCAGTGGTTGCGAACACTTGGAGTGAGCGAACTGGTCCTAGCAGTGCCCGTGTGCCCACGCACGGCCATGAACCAACTGCAGTTCCTGTTCCCCACTATCGTTTCTGTTCAGTCGCCTTTGGGTGCTCGATCCCTTGCTTGGCATTACACCGACTTTGACGTCATTGACCTTGATAGTGCAATTGCACTCCTTGAGCAGCGATCGAAGGCGATGGGCGCTTAAAGCTCACCATTAGACTCATGCCATGGATCGTGTTGACGCAGTCGTAAACCTTGCCAAGCGCCGTGGATTTGTATTTCAGTCCTCAGAGATTTATGGCGGTAGCCGCTCGGCCTGGGACTACGGCCCCAACGGGGTTGAACTCAAAGAGAACGTGCGCAAGCAGTGGTGGCAAGCGGTGGTGCGTCAGCGCGAGGACGTTGTCGGCCTTGACTCCTCAGTGATTTTGGCCCCGCAGGTATGGGAAGCATCAGGCCATGTCAACGCTTTTGCAGACCCACTTACCGAGTGCAAGAACTGCCACAAGCGGTACCGCGCGGACCAGTTGATCGAAGCGTACGAAGAAAAGCACAACAGGCTCCCAGCCAACGGTTTGGCCGACATTAACTGCGCCAACTGCGGAACAAAAGGCGAATTCACCGAGCCACGCGACTTCAACGGCATGTTGCGCACAACGGTTGGTGTCGCCGAAGACAGCGCCGCCATTCACTACCTCCGACCAGAAACCGCACAAGGTATTTTCGTGAACTACCTCAACGTAATGACCGCGGCCCGCAAGAAGCCACCGTTTGGCATCGGTCAGACCGGAAAGAGTTTCCGCAACGAAATTACTCCTGGCAACTTCATTTTCCGTACCCGCGAGTTTGAGCAAATGGAGATGGAATTTTTCGTTAAACCGGGCACGGACGAAGAGTGGCACGACTATTGGTTGGACGAGCGCTGGAATTGGTATGTAGACCTTGGCATGAATCCAGAGAACATGCGGCGCTTTGAGCACCCCCAAGAAAAGCTCAGTCACTACTCAAAGCGAACCGTCGACATCGAATACCGGTTTAAGTTTGGTGGAAGCGAGTGGGCTGAACTTGAAGGCGTAGCAAACCGCACCGACTTCGACCTCAAAACCCATAGCGAACATTCCGGTGCCGATCTGACCTACTTCGATCAAGAGTCGGGGGAGCGTTGGACTCCTTTTGTTATTGAACCTGCAGCAGGATTGAACCGCGCCATGTTTGCATTCTTGCTCGACGCCTACGACGAAGACGAAGCACCCAATTCAAAGGGTGGCGTGGACAAGCGCACGGTCCTGCGTCTTGACCCACGCCTTACGCCCGTGAAGGCAGCGGTTCTTCCGCTTTCCCGTAATGCAGACCTTGGGCCAAAAGCCCACGGGATTGCAGCAGAACTTCGCAAGCGTTGGAATATTGACTTTGACGACGCTGGTGCGATCGGTCGCCGCTACCGCAGACAAGACGAGATCGGAACCCCGTACTGCATCACGGTTGATTTTGATTCACTCGAAGACCAAGCCGTAACAATCCGGGATCGGGACACTATGGCGCAAGAACGCATTGGTATTGATGCGCTCGCCGGCTGGTTAAGTGAGCGCATCCCGATCTAATTGTTCCAATCCTCGATATGTCCTTCGGGACGATCTAATGGGCACGGGGCTGTGAGCAAGCTGCCACAATCCGCGCATTCTGCATCGAGAAGGTAACCCGCTATTTCGTAGTCCTCAAAGATGACTTTCACCACCATCACATTGCCGCCACAAACGACACATGCATTGGTAGGAATGCCCCGTTGGTCGATTGTGTCGGAGCCCTGCGGGCTCTTCTGGCCTCGATGGTTGTGGTTCACGGCTAGTTGCCGGTAGCAGGAATACCTGCAACAGCCCGCTTAAGTCCATGACCGGCGGCGATACGAACGGCCTTTCGCGCGGAAATTTCCAATGGTGCGCCGGTCTTTGGGTTTCGCCCGGTTCGCGCGCTACGTTCGACAACGTCAAGGGTGAGGAATCCAGGAATGGTTACTTTTTCTTGGTTCATCAGTGACTCGATAACAACGGCCTGAATACTGGTGAGAACCTGCTCGACGCTGGCGGTGGGAACTCCACTGTGAGCTGATGCGGCGGTGATGAGTTCAGAACGGTTCATATGACTCCTTAGTGATAATGATTTTCATTACCATAACATATGAGCCTATATTCATCAGTTTTGCCGGTGATGGGTGACACCCGCGTGTCGCGGGAATCACTCTCGAGGTGGTTTGTAACCCTCAGACTCAATGCGTGCGGCATTACGCGGAAGCATGAAACTCAAAAGCAATCCAAGGAATACGAAGATTCCGGCAATGATCGACACCGATTTAATCGCGGTGACAAATCCGTCCGATGCCCCAGCGACGAGCACGTCACCATCAGGTTGCTTGGCAAGGGCGGGGATTGCTTGACCGGCGCTATTGGCGACCGCGTCACTGACCTGTTGGGCTTCTGCAGCTGGGATGCCCCGGTCTTCAAGGTGTCCGGCGGTTGATCCAAGGCCAATCAAAAGGGTTGTTCCAATAATTGCCGTGCCAATCGCCGCACCTACTTGGCGTGATGTTGATTGCACCGCACTAGCCGAACCCGATTCGGCGACGGGGACTTCGGAGAGGATTACGCCGGTGAGTTGGGCGGTGGCGAAACCAACACCCATTCCGTAGATAAAGAGCCACGGAGCCATTCCCCAACCTGTGACGGTTTCGGAAATAATGATTCCCAGACCAATAATTCCAATTACTTCAAGCACCATACCGAGTTGGAGAACGCGAACCGGGCCAAAACGTTGGGACAGTGGTGCACCAGCGCCGGACGCTGCGAAGGAACCAATTGCAAGTGCTAGCAAAATGAAACCGGTCTGCAATGCGTCGTAGCCGCGGGTGGCTTGCAGGAATAGCGGGATAGCAAAAAGCAATCCGAACTCGCCGAGGCTGACAACGAGTGCGACACCGTTACCGGCACCGAAACTTTTGATTTTGAACAGTCGAAGATCAAGGATCACTACCTTGTCAGCGGCGATTCGGCGCTTTTCCACCAAGACCATCGTTAGTAACGCGATGATTCCTAAGACACCGGCGACAGTGACAATGGAGATCGAGCCAAGGGGCCAGGTCCAGCCGCCTACCTTGAAATCAGCGATAGGTGCGAGCCAGCCATAGCGTTGGCCCTCGATCACTGCAAAGACTATTCCGACCAAACCGAGGGTGATCAAAAGTGTTCCCGGAATATCGAAGCCCTTACGCGCGTGCATGTCCCGAGTTTCTGGGACAACGGCAATGACACCAATAATCACAATGATTCCGATGGGAACGTTGATTAAGAAAGCCCAATGCCAGGAAGCATAGGTGGTGAGCCAACCGCCAACGAGTGGCCCAAGGGCCGCCATGCCACCGATCGTTCCACCCCAAACCGCAAATGCGACCGCGCGTGACTTACCAACAAAGACGGCGTTAATGACCGCGAGTGATGCGGGCAGAATCATTGCCCCACCGATTCCCTGCAATGCACGGGCACCGATCAGGGTCATCGAAGAATCAGAGGCGGCGACGAGTGCGCTGGCAAGAACAAAGGTGACTACACCAATAATGAACAGGAGTTTGCGACCAAAGCGGTCACCTAGGCGACCAAAGAAAATAAGCAGCGATGCAAAAGTCAGTGAGTATGCCGCGTTAATCCACTCGGCGTCGTTGGTGGTGAGGTCAAGGTCGGTGACCATGGTGGGAATCGCGACGTTCACCACGGTTGCGTCGAGAATAATCATGGCAACACCAAGTGCTAGGAAGATCAGTGCGACCCAACGCTTCTTGCCTTCCAGCACAATATTGTGTGCGGGAGGCGTTGTTGGAAGTGGTTCGCGTTCGTTCTCAACCGATGCCATGTTGCTCCTCACATGTCAGGTTCCACGTTATCGGGACCCTTTTGCCACAACGCAGTCTGCCCTACGCGGTGCACATTGCTGAAATAGACATGCGAAACTTGCGCAATGTCAGCACAGCTTGCAATTGGATCCTATGTAGTTGATCCACCTGTTGTGCTAGCCCCAATGGCGGGAATCACCAATCGAGCATTTCGCAGGCTGTGCCGCGAAGAAGGTGCCGGACTCTATGTTTCCGAGATGGTCACCTCGCGGGCACTCGTGGAACGCAATGCGGCAACCATGGACTTGGTGACTTTCGCAGCAGATGAATCTCCACGGTCAGTGCAGCTTTATGGCGTGGACCCGCATGTTATGGCTAAAGCAGTCTCAATAATTGTGGACGAAGACCGAGCTGACCATATCGATATGAATTTTGGTTGCCCAGTTCCCAAAGTCACCCGCAAAGGTGGTGGCAGCGCCTTACCGTGGAAACGTGATTTGTTCACCGAGATCGTTGAGCGAGCAGTTGCCGCAGCAGACGGCAAAGTTCCCGTTTCGGTAAAAATGCGAAAGGGAATCGATGCGGACCACCTGACCTACCTGCACGCGGGGGAGAGTGCGGCGCGAGCGGGTGTTGCCTGGGTTGCCCTGCACGGGCGCACCGCTGCGGATATGTATAGCGGCAAGGCAGATTGGGATGCAATCAAAAACTTGAAAGACCACCTTCGCCAATTCAATGCGCCTGTTCTGGGCAACGGCGATATTTGGACCGGCTCAGACGCACTCAACATGATGGCTCAGACCGGAGCAGACGGCGTGGTTGTGGGTCGTGGCTGTTTGGGGCGACCGTGGTTGTTCTCCCAGCTCACCGCTGCCTTCGCGGGTGAGGAACTTCCCACAGAACCGCGGCTTGATCGCGTCCTACAAGTCTTACGCCGACACGCTGAACTTCTATGCCTGGATTACGGCGAGGCTAAAGGCATGCGAGATATGCGCAAACACATGTCCTGGTACCTCAAAGGTTTCAGTGTTCCCCACACGGTCCGTCAATCATTGGGCACCGTGGAATCACTCGCAGAACTTGACGCCCTGCTATCCCAGATCTACCCCGATCAAGCATTCAATTCAGAAGTAGGAGCCGGCCCGCGCGGTCGCACCTCAGGTGGTCGCAAGCCTTCACTACCTGATCGCTGGCTAGAAACCTGTGAGCTCACCTCCGAAGACCGAGCCAATGTTTCCTTGGCTGAGCTCTCTGTCAGTGGTGGGTAAAAGATCACACTTAAAAAGTGATAAAGCATAGAGATACCTGACAGACTCTTGGCTATGACCAAATTTGTCTACTCCTTTTCTGAGGGTGACCGTTCCATGAGTGAGCTTCTTGGCGGCAAGGGCGCAAACCTGGCCGAGATGGTCTCCATGGGTCTGCCCGTGCCGCCAGGGTTCACTATTACAACCCGTGCGTGTCAGGTGTATTTGCGAACGGGTGCACAACCTGATGAGTTGCAGGGACAAATTGATCACTCACTCATTGAGCTTGAAGAGTCCATGGGGCGTGTTTTGGGGGACCGTGGCGACCCGCTCTTAGTATCGGTGCGATCGGGTGCGAAATTTTCGATGCCCGGCATGATGGAAACGGTGCTCAATATCGGACTCAATGACCTCAGCGTTGTGGGTTTGGCACGGGTGTCCAATAACGAACACTTTGCGTGGGACTCCTACCGCCGGCTAGTGCAAATGTTTGGCAAGACCGTGTTGGGTATTTCCGGTGAACCATTTGAGGAACGGATTGACGCTGCAAAAGAAAGTCAAGGGGCCGCCGCTGACGTTGACCTCAGTGTTGCCGCGATGCAAACACTCGTCACCGAGTTCAAAGAAATTATTGAACAAGAAACCGGCACTCATTTCCCCCAAGACCCGAAAGCGCAACTCGCAGGGGCAATCCACGCGGTGTTTGACTCGTGGAACACCGAGCGGGCCAGGATCTACCGCCGTCGCGAACACATTCCCCACGACCTAGGAACCGCGGTCAATGTGCAGGCCATGGTGTTCGGTAACGCCGGTGCTAGCGCGGAAGGCTTGGGCTCGGGTTCGGGGGTTGCATTCACGCGCGACCCGGCAACCGGTGAGCGGGGGGTGTACGGGGACTATCTCTCTGACGCCCAAGGTGAAGACGTTGTCTCTGGTGTGCGAAACGCCTTGCCGTTGAATTCACTCGACGAGATCGACCCTGACTCGTATGTGCAACTCATGGGTCATATGAAAAACTTGGAGGCCCATTACCGAGATTTATGTGACATTGAATTCACCGTAGAACGCGGAAAACTCTGGATGCTACAAACCCGGGTTGGTAAGAGAACCGCTGCCGCCGCATTCCGAATCGCAAAGTCCCTAGTAGACGAAGGCATGATTTCCCTCGACGAAGCTTTGCTGCGCGTGACCGGTGAGCAGCTAGCGCAATTGCTCTTTCCACGCTTTGACGTTGACGCGGAGTCAACCCTGATCGGGCAAGGGACAAACGCCTCCCCGGGTGCTGCCGTTGGTGAAATTGTTTTTTCTTCAGAAGCGGCGGTGGCGAAAGCGGCTCAAGGAACTTCGGTAATTTTGGTACGGCGTGAAACAACGCCCGAGGATCTTGGCGGCATGGTTGCTGCAACAGGAATTCTCACAAGTCGTGGTGGCAAAACCTCACATGCTGCCGTCGTTGCGCGAGGAATGGGTAAGACGGCTGTGTGCGGGGCAGAGTCACTTCGCATTGACGTGAAAAAAGGCGAGATGACAACCAGCCAAGGGCAAACCCTTGGCGCGGGTGACGTTGTCTCAATTGATGGCAGTACCGGCGAGGTATTCCTTGGTTCGGTTCCCGTCACCGCGAGCCCGGTCGTCACCCTCTTTGAATCCGGTGTGCGCAAAGCACTCGAAGGTGCAGACGAAGAAACGGCAGAACTTATTGCCGCGGTAGATCGCTTAATGGCCCACGCCGACAGCAAAAGGCGCATGGGTGTTCGCGCCAATGCTGACACCGGACCCGACGCAGCGCGCGCTCGCCGTATGGGTGCCAGCGGGATCGGGCTTTTGCGCACCGAGCACATGTTTCTTGGGGAGCGACGGCAACTCATTGAAGACTTGATTTTGGCAAGTGAAGACTCCGAACGTGAAACTGCTTTACAAGCTCTCATGCCTTTGCAGCGCAGCGACTTCACCGAAATCCTTACCGCCATGGACGCCCTGCCCGTCACAATAAGGTTGATCGACCCACCACTGCACGAGTTCCTGCCCGACCGAGTGGAACTCGCGGTCAAGGTCGCGGTGGACGCCGAGCGTGGAACAGCGAACGAATCTGACATCAAACTTCTTAACGCGGTGAACAGGCTCAGCGAACAAAACCCCATGTTGGGCCTGCGTGGTGTGCGCCTGGGTTTGGTTCTTCCGGGGCTATTCGCCATGCAGGTTCAAGCACTCACCGAGGCTGCATGTGACCTGTTGAAAAAGGGTGGCAACCCCAAACCTGAAGTGATGATCCCGCTGGTGGGTTCAATTGCCGAACTCTCAGTGATCACAACCGAAGTGCAGCGGGTGATTGACCGGGTATTAGGGGAGCGAGGGATTAACCTGAAAATCCCCGTGGGCACCATGATCGAGTTGCCGCGTGCCGCACTCATTGCCGGTGACCTGGCTGAACTTGCCGAGTTCTTCTCATTTGGCACCAACGACCTGACCCAAACGGTGTGGGGATTTAGTCGCGACGACGTAGAGGCAGCATTTTTCAGTCGCTACTTGGATCTTGGGATCTTTCCCGTGTCTCCTTTTGAGTCAATTGACGTGGAGGGCGTTGGCCAGATGGTCAAGCGTGGGGTCAAAAAAGGTCGGGCCGCGCGCCCGGGCCTTTCTTGCGGGGTTTGCGGTGAGCACGGCGGCGACCCAGCGTCGATTCACTTCTTCGACTCGATCGGGCTGGACTACGTCTCGTGCTCACCTTTTAGGGTCCCCGTGGCTCGCCTTGAAGCCGGCCGGGCAAGTGTCGCACCTGCGAACTCGCATCTAAACATGTGAACATGGGGCAGTGGCTCTGGAACCGGTAACTTCACCAGCGCGCATTTTTACCTTCGTTCTCACAATCGGCGTCAGTCTGCTGCTATTAATTCCGATCGGTGCCGTGGTTCAAATTGTTCTCACCTCGCAGATTGAAGACGAAACCCCCACGCAGGTAATCGTGGTCATGGACCCCACCGGAGCATGGAATAACCAGAAAGCCGCAAAAAACGAGCGACTTGAGCGGGTCGCGCAGTTATATAAGAGTGGCGTGGCCCCGGTGATCATGGTGACCGGCCCGCAACGAGCATTTGAACGATCCCAATCCGAACTTGAAAAGCTGGGAGTTCCGGCCAACGACGTGATCTACCAACCCACCGGCACCGACACTCTCGGATCCCTGGCGGTTGTAGCAACTTTGATGAAGGACTTAGGCTGGACTTCCGCCACCATCGTGACCGACCCGGCCCACTCGGCTCGGGCACAGGTCACCGCGGGCAAATATGGAATCGATGCCCACATGGCGCCTTCCTCCGGGGAAGGGTCTTCCACGCTGACCTCGGAATACGTTGCACGCGAGGCAATCGCGTTGGTGCGCTACTACCTCTACAACCAATGGCAGGTCCCCGAGATCCTCAACGGACAGTAAAGTCACACTCGTGGCGATTCCAACGGGTTACAACGAGCACGACGTCGCGCGACCCGTTACCGAACCGGTCAAAGAAAATATTCGCAGTGCATTTGCCCGTGACCGCGCCCGTGTGTTGCACTCCGCAGCACTTCGTCGTCTTGCAGCCAAAACCCAGGTGCAACTCGCCGGTGTCGCAGACTTTCCGCGCACCCGACTGACCCACACCCTTGAAGTCGCCCAAATCTCCCGCGAACTCGGTGAAGCACTCGGTTGTGATGCGGACCTGGTCGAAGTTGCCGGTCTCGCCCACGACCTTGGTCACCCGCCGTTCGGTCACAACGGCGAAGAGGAGCTTAATACTCTCGCCGACTCAATTGGTGGTTTCGAGGGCAACGCTCAAACCCTGCGGGTTGTTAGTCGGTTGGAAGCGAAAGTCTTTACCGAGAGTGGCGAGTCGGCCGGCCTGAACCTCACCCGTGGTTCACTTGACGCTTCGTGCAAGTACCCGTGGGCCAGGACTCCCGGTAACCCAAAATTTGGTTACTACGAGGACGACGCCGAAGTTTTCGCTTGGTTGCGCGAAGGTGCCCCCGGAACCACCACTTGCCTTGAAGAACAGGTCATGGACTGGTCGGACGACGTCGCCTATTCCGTTCACGACTTTGAAGACGCCGTTCATTCAGGTTTGGTTTCGATCCTTGAATTTGGTGACTTAAATATTACCGATGAACTCTGCGAAATCGCCCAACACCGTTACCTCCCCGACATCTCGATCCCACAGTTGCAGGAAGCAGTGCTACGCCTTCGCAACTTGGATTACTTCCCGAGTTCATTCGACGGTTCCATGCGAAGCATGGTGATGCTCAAAAAATTCACCAGCCACCTGATCGGTCGGTTCAGTGTGTCAGCCCAAATTGCAACCCAGCAGCAATTTGGAGACCAGCCTTTAACACGTTATGACGCAAGCTTGATTGTTCCCCAAGAAGTACGCGACGAAGTCGCGGTTATGAAATCCGTTGCGGTCAAATGGGTCATGAACCGCCCGGGTGCTGACCGCGCGTATGCGCGTCAAAGAGAAGTAATCGCCGAACTCGTGCACTCACTCGTGTTGGACGAGGGTCGCAGCCTTGAGCGTTGGCTCAAGCCGACATTCGAGGAAGCAACCACTGACGCAGAACGCTTCCGCGTGATCATTGACCAGGTGGCAAGCTTGACCGACGTCAGTATTGAGCAGTGGCACTCCCAGTTCTGCCGCTGACTATTTCAACGCACCGCTCGAGTTCTTCAACCGTATTGAATACGTGTGGTGACACTCGAACGAGGGAACTCACACCGTGCGCAATGTAGTCAACCTGCGAGTACTCCGGGGTGCCCACTGACACGTTGATCCCAGCATTTTTCAACGCAGCAACAATTTCCGCCGCCTCAACACTCTCGTGGTTGAACGTGACGATCCCGCTCTTATCAACCCCTCGGTCCAGGACCGCAACCCCAGGGACTTCAGCGAGCATTGATCGCAGCGCACCAGAAAGGAATTCAATGCGCGTGGAGATCGCATCCATGCCGAGAGCGAGTGAGTAGTCAACCGCAGCACCAAGGCCCAGGACCGCCGCGTAACTTTTCTCCCAAGCTTCAAATCGCCGCGCGTCACTTAGCATGGTGTAACCCTCAGGGGTCCATGTCGTTCCGAACAGGTCAGCGGGGAAAGGCTCCAACTCGGACAGGGCCCGTGGAGAGCAATACATGAACCCGGTGCCACGTGGTCCGCGAACAAACTTGCGGCCCGTCACACTCAAAAAATCAGCGCCAACCGCGACGGCATCCACGGGCAACTGCCCAACCGACTGGCAGGCGTCAACCAGATACCAGGCATTTGATTGCGCTCGCGCGAGTGCATGACCGATCGCGGCCACCGGGTTAATCAATCCGTTTTGGCTCGGGCAGTGATTAATTAAGACGGCGGCAACGTTGTCGTCCAGCATCGATTCAAGGGCCCCGACGTCGGTCACCCCTGTTTCGTCATCGGGAATAAATTCGAGTTGCACCCCAAGGTGACGGGAGAGTTGCATCACGGGCAACACATTGGACGCGTACTCCGAGGAGGAAGCCAGGATTTTTGTGTCGGGTCCGTAATCACTGGCGAACTTGATCGCAACGAATGCCCGATCCCACGAGTCCGTCGCAGAGGTACTCAAAGCAATATTTGACCCACTCGTGTCCAGCAATGCACCGATCGAGTCACGAACCGTATTGATCCGGTCCCCAGCGCGCGCATGTGCCTCGTACCCACCGATCATCTCTTCAAGCCGCAGATGCTCGACCATGGTGTCTATAACAACGGAGGGGGGCAACGCGCTCCCGGCATTATTCAGGTGCACAACTTCAGTGCACCCAAGAGTGTCAGCGCGAAGCTGAGCAACATCAAGTCCGGATTTGTCCTGCTGGTGTGTGTCGAGAGCCATGGGAGCATTCAACCTTGGATCAACGGACCTGCTCACACCGGACGTGGACGACCCTCACCGGACGTAGACTGCCCACATGGCAGGCCGGATCAGAGACGAGGACATTGCACTTGTCCGCGAACGCGCCCGGATTGACCAGGTGGTCTCCGAGTACGTCACCTTGAAGTCCGCCGGAGGGGGATCCCTCAAAGGTTTGTGTCCCTTCCATGAAGAACGCTCACCCAGCTTCCATGTCACTCCAAGTCGCGGTATGTGGTACTGCTTTGGTTGTGGTGAAGGTGGAGACCTGCTCAGTTTCGTGCAAAAGATCGACCACCTCAGTTTCGCGGAAACGGTGGAGAAACTCGCGGACAAAGCCGGTGTGCAACTTCAGTATGTGGACGGCGGGGCAACCCCTAACAAGCAGCAGGGCCAACGCAAACGTTTAATCGAAGCGCACAAAAAAGCTACCGAGTTCTATGAAGCGCAACTCCTCACTCCAGAGGCCCAAACCGGGCGTGAGTTTCTCACCCAACGCGGATTCGAGTCAGAAATCTGTGCAACCTTCAGTGTGGGTTACGCCCCTAAAGGTTGGGATGCACTGACAAAACACCTACGCCAAGCAGGTTTCACCGACCAGGAACTACTCGCCGGCGGACTCGTCTCCCAGGGAAACCGGGGGATCTACGACCGTTTCCGCGGCAGACTGGTGTGGCCTATTCGTGAACTCGGTGGTGAAGTAATCGGGTTCGGCGCCCGCAAGCTCTATGACGACGACGAAGGCCCCAAGTACCTCAACACCCCTGAAACACCTATCTACAAGAAGAGTCACGTGCTCTACGGACTCGACGTTGCCAAACGTCTGGTCTCCAAAGAACAGCAAGCCGTAATAGTTGAGGGCTACACCGACGTTATGGCAGCTCACCTCGCCGGAGTTGGAACAGCAGTGGCAACCTGCGGCACCGCATTTGGCTCAGATCACATTCGAGTCCTTCGAAGACTGCTTATGGACGACGACAGAATGCGAGGTCAAGTCGTCTTCACATTCGACGGGGATGCCGCCGGACAAAAAGCTGCATTACGTGCATTCGAAGAGGACCAAAAGTTCGTATCCCAAACCTTTGTCGCGGTTGAACCCAACGGACTCGATCCATGTGACCTGCGACTTCAGCACGGTGACGCAGCAGTTCGCGCTCTCATCGACAATCGAGTACCGCTCTTCGAGTTTGCCATCAAATCGGTGCTCGCCTCCCACGACCTGAACACGAGTGAAGGACGGATCGCAGCACTGCAGGAAGCCACCCCGATTATTCGTAAAATCCGTGACAGTGCACTGCGCCCGGAATACTCCCGCAGGCTCGCCGGTTGGCTCGGCATGGACACTGCAACGGTGGCCAAAGCAATCGGTGGTAGCGCACCTGCAGGCAAAGTCACTAAGCAGTCAACAATCGGTTCAAGTGTTGAACGCGAGTCACTCAAAGCAGCACTTCAACTTCCGGGTGCGGTGAGTGATTGGTACGCATCCGTTGACGAGTCCACCTTCATTCACCCTAAGGCCGCTTCCGTTCACATTGCGATCGAGAAAGCTGGCGGGCCAACGAAGGAACTTGACGGCATGGCCTGGATTGACGCTGTGCTCAAAAACGCCGAGAACGACGAAGTGCGTTCGACAATCCGTGAGCTAGCGGTGGAACCAATGCCGACAGAAACCGGTACCGAAACCCGATACGCGGTCGGAATGATCGCGCGACTGCTAGAAATTGACTCTTCCAAAAAGATTGAGGAACTCAAGGGCCAACTCACCAGATCAGAAGAAAGTGGAGACCCAACTCAATTGTTAAATCAACTTGTTGACATGGAAACCTACCGCCGCTCGCTGCGTGAAATCTCTTTCGGGGAAGCTTGATGTTCGGGCGCAATGAATTCCAAAAGCAACTGGAAGTAGATGCAGCCCTACTCGGTGTTCCTAAATCTGAGCGAATCATGGCCACAGCCCTCGGGCCCAAGGCTTATGAACCACCGGTAGTGATCGCAACCGACAAAGCGCTCTATTTCGCGACCACAACCCAACCGGACCGAATCGAATGGCCCGAGATCGCCAAAGCGACCTGGGAGGACCCGTGGCTGGAGGTCACTACCAACCAGAACGTCCTGATCAAGCTTCACCTTGACCCATGTGGGGACGTCCCCCCAACAGTCCGAGACCGAGTTACCGCCAGCGTGCTCTTCCGCGAGAAGCTCGAACTCGATACCGGCGGCAGCATCACCGCTGTCGGTCGGCGTGAGCCCGAGAGCACCGCGATTTCCTGGTTGATCGAATTCCACGGAGATCTTGACCCCAGCGACCCATTGACCGCTGCCAGTGCCGATCGGGCTTTGGGTGAACTACGAAATACCCTCGGCGTGTAGCACGCGGCCGCTCACTTGATAGTGTTCGGCGGTCATTCCCCCATAGCTCAATTGGCAGAGCATTCGACTGTTAATCGAAGGGTTATTGGTTCGAGTCCAATTGGGGGAGCGTCCTTGGGGCTGTAGCACTTAACCGTGTTGCAGCCCCATTTTTTATGACCAGATACCAATTCCAGTAGCCGACAAAGAAACTGACCAAAGTGTTGAACGTGGTGTGCCCTTCGGATATTGCTGTGGGCCTCGCGTGGCCACGGAAGTGAGCCTCGGGATTTCCTGTCGGATGGCAGGGCCCGGGGTTTCGCGCTGTTCTGGCACGAAATTCAAGACTTTAGATCTCAATCAGCTTGCTTTGGGAATGCGTCACGAGTTTCTCCCAATATTCTGATTGCCCATTTAGGTGTGCGAAAACGGCGCCACACACGATGTCGGCAGTCCATAGGAGCGGTTCGATACGCCCTCGGACATGCGTTATCTCAGTCATGATGTCAGTCTTAGAATTGCGCCGTAACATTGAAATGAAGTCAATATCCTTTCGATCGTCGCCTGCTCCCCTTGACTCTAAAACTACTTTCTCAGCGCTGGGGGAAGTCGATTCAAAAAGTAGGCGTTCGAGGGCTTTTCGGCGTTGACGCTCGGTACGTTCCGATGTCGTTGATAGGCGGGCAACGGTAATGTTGGCCAGCGAGAGATCTGCCAGCGAATTTATCAATAGGTTTTTGCGTTTAGACGAAGACTTTCTCCAATGAACTTTGAACTCTGTGGGCAATTTTAACTCCATCATGATTGCCCGGATAGAAATTTCGTCATGAGGTTCAATCCTTACAGCACTCAGGACATAAGACGAATTGAAATTTACTCGTGGGAGCGAATACGACTCGTCAATGTACAGGCTCACGCTTTGTGACTCTATAGAGGAATTTGACGAATGTGAATGCTAAACAAACACCTGTGGATTAATGAGTTGGGCTTGACTGTCGTACCGGTGCGTGGTGTAACATTGGATTATTGCTGTGGGCCTCGCGTGGCCATGGAAGTGAGCCTCGGGATTTCCTGTCGGATGGCAGGGCCCGGGGTTTCGCGCTTTTCTGGCCCGAAGTTATTTGCCACTGAAGTGAGCCTTTGGCAGAAATGTTTCTACGAGACAGAATTCCTGCTTGTGCAACCAGTGCAGTTCTAGTGAAGAGATCGCAGACATATCAAGTGTGCGATATACCAAACTTGATATGTTGCGAATCTGCGACGAAGTCACGGCCGAAGTGAGTCCTGCTGACTTAGCCCTCGGGGCGGAGGCGGTGACAACAACCGCTGCCACCGCCTGACTCACGCGCGAACTCGATTTATGAGCGCAGGGTGTTAATGAGCCACCGGAACGATTCTTTGACAAAAACACTTGCCGTGAAAAGTCCGATCCGTGTTATGATCTGCATGTTGAGTGTGGACCATAGGTGCTTGACCATTTTTGCAACTGGGCAAGCACTTTTTGGTGGGAAAGTTTGATTTGCCAGCGATCCTGACCGGGCCGTGAGGCTGTGGGTTAAGTGGTGCGAAACCGTGTGATAAAGAATCGGCAGCCAATTAGCGGTTGCGGCCTAGTTGTTCGTGGCCGGTGACCCAGTCGCCGGCAAGGACAGCCGAGGCCAGGGAGATTTCACCGGCGAGAACCGTTGCCGCTGCGATTTCGGCAAGTTTTTTAGCGGAGCCAACACCGGTGCACCCCAGGAGTTCAAGGCATTCGCGCTGGGTGGCAAGGCCGGTTCCACCACCGAAGGTCGCGAGGATGAGGGATGGCAGTGTGATTGACCAGTAGTAGTCGCCGTTGTCCAAGATTTGGCTGTACAGCAGACCGCTGTGTGATTCGGCGACATTTGCCACGTCTTGCCCGGTTGCAATGAACAGTGCGGTGAGACCATTGGCCGCGTGTGCTCCGTTATTTGCTGAGCCTGCCATGAAGGCGCCGGCCTGGGAGATCTGTCGGGCTTTGAACAAGGCTTTGGGTGATACGCCAACGAGCCGCTGCAACGTCTCCGCGGTTGTTGTTACTTCGGCGACAACGCGCTTGCCGCGGCTCAAAAGTGTATTGATCTGGGAATGTTTCTTGTCGGTATCAATGTTGCCGGACAGGATGAAGTCACAAGCGGAGGAGTAGTTCGCCTTGATCCACTGGCATGCTGCAAGAGTTGCTTTGCTGACCATGTTTTGCCCGGCGGCATCTCCCGTTGAATAGTCAAATCGGCAGTACAGATTTGGTCCGACTGTGAATTGCGTGATTCCTTCAAGCTTGCCAACACTCGTTGTGCTTTGCGCAACCTCGCGGATTTTCTCAAGTGACTGGTCTACCCAGGTACCAAAGTCACGTGCCTCACGAGCACTGGCGAACAGGAATGCGGGGGAGCGTTGCATGTGGTCCTGGGAAATGGTGACAGTTGCACCACCGGACTCGTGAATCACGCGCATGCCCCGGTTGTAGCTTGCGACGAGTGCGCCTTCGGTTGTGGCAAGTGGAACGTAGAACTCACCGGTGGCATGTTCGCCATTGACCAGCAGCGGGCCTGCGATACCGATTGGGACTTGGGCTGTTCCAATAAAGTTTTCGATATTGCCGCGGGTGCTTTCGGCTTCAAAACTAAATGAACCCACGTGATCTAGCGAAGAACCAACCTGCTCTCGCAGGAACTCACGACGAGTACTGGCAGCTTGGGCGGAGTGGTCGTTCTCCCGGTCACGCGGGATTGAGTTTCGAGTCATGTGAGATTTCTCCAAATGTGATCAAGTAGTGCGCTAGTGGAATCTTGAGCCTGCTCGGAGTAAGTGCCAAGTGCTGTAACGAGTGGTTCGTAGTCTGATTCGCTCACACCAATTGCAATCGCCATGCGCTCCAAGGTTTCTGGTGTGAGCTCAACGTGCGGTTGCACGCCCCAGGCATTACCCGCATGAAAAATCAGGAGTGCTTCGTCCACGCGTGAGTCGATTACTGCACTAGGGGCTTTGATAATAAAGTCTTCCTGCCAACGAACCCAAGGTCCTTGAGTTCCCAGGCCTGTGACGTCAAGGGGAACAACGGCCTTGTAAACGAGAGGTTGTCGCTGCACTTCACCACCGAGGGCAACGGCAAGAACCTGAGCCCCAAAGCACAGCCCAACGTAATTGTTGCCAGCAGAAATCCAGTGACCAACCTTGTCAATTTCGCGCTGGGAGTTTTCGGTGATGTAACCGGTGGCAACCGAACTCAGGGAGCCCATGTTGATTAATAGGTCGGCGGCGGGGAATTTGAAGTTGTCGGTGAGTTCATCTCGGTAAATCCGTTGGACGTTGAAGTCGCGTGAGTCCAGCCAGTCCCCGACATAACCTAATTCGTGGGCGAGGTTTGCCTCGGAAAGGACAATGGCGGTTGGCACGTGCCGAGCATAGGTGGTGCGCGTAATGGCGGGCAGGTGAATCGTGGCAAATTAGACTACGGCCGTGACTCAAACACCGAACACCATCATGTTCAGCAGGCACGGAGAAAAGCCAAGTGAGAGCGGTACCCCTTTTGGGGTTGACCAACATGGGGAAAAGGACGACCACGCGCTCAGTGTTCGCGGTTGGCAGCGGGCCGGAGCGCTGGCCGGGTTATTCCAAATGAACGCTAGTGCGAAGTACCCGGGGGTGGTCAAGCCCGGAGTGATTTATGCGACCGCGCCGAGTTCGGAATCACACAGCACCCGCGAGTTCAACACTGCAGAACCACTAGCAATGGCGCTGGGGCTTGAGGTGAATACCGACTTCGAGCATGGACATGAACATAAACTCGCAAAACACGTCTTGGAGCAAAGTGAAAACGCGCTCGTGGTGTGGCATCACGGTGAAATTCCAGAGGCGTTGAGCTTTTTCACGATTTCAAATATTGCCGATGTACCGAAAGAGTGGCCGCTGGATCGATTCGATCTGATTTGGGTACTGACGAAATCAAGTGAAGTGGACGATTACCTTTTTACGAGCGTGAACCAGCAGTTGCTATCGGGGGATTTGCCATCGTAAACCTATAGGTTGGTCACGTGAGTAGATTTGCAATCCACCGACCAAAACTCGCGTTACTTATTTGGCTGGTGGTAATAGTCGGGCTCGGTGTGTTTGCCACCAGTTTGGATTCCAAGTTCAACGACAGTTTCTCCCTGCCAGGAGCGCAGTCGACCAAGGCCCAGGACCTGCTGGAGAAACTGAACGCTGGTGAAAACAACGACGTCAGCATCAAAGTGATTTGGTCCCCCACGCAAGGGAAAGTGACCGACGAAGCCACAAAAAAAACTGTCGAGCCGGTCTTGAAAGAGATCTCGCAACTCAACAAAGTGAAGTGTGTTAGCAACCCGTATGGAGATAACTTTGGAGCCAAGTGTGCATCAAAGGTCAACGTGTCGGCTGAAAAAGCACTCATGCACACGATCCATAAAGAGCTGCGAAAAGTAACCGGACTCACCAACAAGGAAATCGATCAAGCCTCAAAAATTCTCGCTCAAATCGCGCCGATTGCCGAAGCAAATGGCTCCGATCTTGCACAAGTCGCCAAGGCGCTCCCGGCTATTGCTCAACTCTCCCAACTGCCACCAGACGTAATTGCCGGTTTGCGCAGCGTCGATCAAGCAGTCGCAGACGCGAGTACGGGACTCACCAAGAAGCAGCTAGAGGAAGTTGATCAGGCTCTGGGAGGCCTGCAGGAGTTTGCGAAAATTCCCAGTGATATCCGCGATGAATTGGCTAAGGCTGATCCGAAAGAACTCGCAGCGATTGCTAAAGCTCTGCCGAGCGCAGTGGGAGAGCTCAATAAACTTGAAAAAGAATTCAACACCGAAGTCACCACACTGCAAGACGCTGCGAAAGCAACAGATGCTGCGCTGAGTCCTATAGGACCTAAAGGTGAAGTCGCGTTCTCTACGGTCACATTTGACTCGGCAACGTTAACACCTGCGGAGGCCACTCGGATCACAAACACGATTGAGAGAGCAAACTCACCAGCACTGCAGGTGGGCGCAAGTGGAGCAGTCCTTGAAGGAGCTGGAGCGGGAGGCGATAACAGCGAAGCAATCGGACTCCTTGCCGCGGTAGTTATCCTCTTGATCGGTTTCGGTTCAGTCGTTGCTGCCGGACTCCCTATTTTCGTAGCCATGGTTGGGCTCGTTGCGGGGCAACTGCTCGTACTAGTCGTAGCCAAGTTCACGACCGTGGCAAGTTTCGCGCCAACGCTGGCGGCCATGATCGGACTTGGTGTAGGAATCGACTACGCACTGTTCATCACTAATCGTTACCGCCAAGGACTCCAAGACGGACTCTCACCGAAAGAGGCGGCACTCAAGTCAGTCGGCACAGCCGGCCGTGCGGTTCTTTTCGCTGGCAGCACGGTGATTCTTGCCCTGCTGGGCATGTTTGTTCTGGGGATTCAGTTCTTCAATGGTCTCGCGATCGCGGCGGGTGCCGCGGTTCTCATGGTCATGATCTCCGCACTGTTCATGCTCCCCGCGCTACTGAGCTTGCTGGGAACAAAAGCTTTCAAGCTGCGCCTACCCTGGGGTAAGGACCCCGTCACTACCCCGGACAACCCCAAGCGCTGGCGCTCATTTGCGCACCTGATCCAACGAAAGCCACTTATCCCGTTGATCCTCAGCCTTGTCTTGGTGGGCGGGCTAGCTGTCCCAGCGCTCTCACTGCAGCTGGGTTTCCCCGACGACGGCAGTCAGGCCCAAGGCACACCGCTGCGAACCGGTTACGACCTACTCGCCGAGGGTTTTGGCCCGGGCGTGAGTGGCCCATTCTTTGTGGCGGTGGAAACCAAAAAAGAAAATGACTTCGAAGCGCTCAAGGAAACCATTCGCGCACTAAACAAGACAAAAGGTGTTGAGAGTACGTTACCGAGTATTGACATGTTGCCACTTGTTGAATTGAACAAGGACACATTTGGTTCTGGAGGAAAGATCACTTCGGTATTGGTGCAGCCAACGACTTCACCCCAGGACGAAGCAACAGGGACACTCCTTGAGCGAATCAGGTCAACAACCGCTCAAGAAATAAAGAAAAAAGACGGAACAGTAATTTTGGTTGGCGGAAGCCAAGCCGTCTCAACAGACTTTACCGATGTACTGATAAAAGTCCTTCCACTGTTCCTATTGCTCGTTGTCGGCATGGGCTTCCTCGCATTGACTTTGCTGTTCCATTCATTCTTGATCCCGTTGACAGCAGCAATCACTAGTCTGCTGAGTTTCGGTGCGGCGATGGGTGTCACCGTCGCCGTATTCCAGTGGGGGTTCGCGGATTCATTACTCGGGGTCAGTGGAACTGGTCCGATCTTGCCGTTCCTACCCGTCATGGTGTTTGCAATCCTTTTCGGACTTTCAATGGACTACCAAGTTTTCCTGGTCTCCCGCATGAAAGAGGAGTGGGAGCATTCCCACGACAACCGCAAAGCAGTACTTGATGGGCTCGCGGGTAGCGGCAAGGTTGTGGTGATCGCGGCAACAATCATGACGTGTGTATTCCTGTCATTCGTTCCAACTCCGAACGACACGATCAAGCTTTTTGGGGTTGCCCTGGCAGCCTCGGTAATAATCGACGCATTCATCGTGCGACTCGTACTGGTCCCTTCGATTATGACCCTGTTTGGCAAGGCCAACTGGTGGCTGCCGAAATGGTTGGACAAGGCGCTACCAAAAATTACCCTCGAGTAAGTGTGTGCACCGGCGTGTCACGGTGCGTTCGAGGGCATGAACCCCGATACATTAAGAAAGACCCCTCAAAGTATGAGTTTGAGGGGTCTTTCATTTGGTTGGTGCGTCCACCATCTAGTTTCCCAGGGCCTTCGCGTACCTTGCTGTTCCGCGATGCTCGCCTGATGTTGCCACCAGACCGGCTTGTCTTCCAACCTCAGATTTATCTACTCTGCCGACCCCACCAGCATGTGGTGTCTCCGGATCTACCCCGGACCAGCTTTCGTTTCCTTACCTGACCTTCGCATTGCTGCTCAGTGGTCTATTTCTACACCCGAAGCAAATAGGCGCGCAAGCGTTTTTGGAAATTATTTTTTTTATTTTTTCTGATTATGCATCACAGGTAACACGAGTAACACCAGTCTCTTTAGTGCTCTTTGGCAGGAACACAATTGGGACAGCTACTGCCCATCTGAGGAATCCGTGAGTACCGCGGTTCCGCAGAACCATTCGTCATGTGTTTCCAGTACTTCCCTGATCCCTACGCTGCGAATATGGATATTCGAAGTAGTGGCATATTGAGGCAAGTAATTACTTACGTGTCAGGTTTCCCACCACGATCCGATAGTCATTAGATGGTTCCGCTGCAGGTGAGGCTGTAAGGGGGACTGCAGGGGAGACTGAGTAATACACCCGCCAAGTATTGGCACCTGTTTGCACTGCGGTCGGGTCGAGCGAATTCACGCGGCTGGACGTGAGCGGCTTCGTCTCAACGTTCCAGGTGAGTCCGTCGGTGGACGTTGCAGCGTACAGTCGCTGAGGTGGTGCGCCAGGCCCGGTAGAAACGAGCGCGATCCAGTTACCTTCGGAAACTTGAATGATGTCGGAGTCAACGTAACCACCGGTGAATCGGTAGCCGGGGTCCTGAACGAATGTGGTGCCCGAAGCGTCTGTGGAAGTCGTACTCAGAATCACTTCGTCTGCGCTCCCACGGGATGCGCTCAATATAGAGCTTGGCACCTTACATTTTTTTAATGCCTTTTTGTCTTTTGCATTGGGCTTGGCGCCATTGGAAAGTGCCGCCACTCGCTTCTTGCCCAGTTTTTTTCCGAGGCAGAGCAGTTTTTTCTTGCTGACTACGGTCGGTTTCGATGCACCAGCGTCCTGTGATCCGCCCACCCAGTACAGGCGCACGCGCCCATCGGATAACACAACCGAATCAGGTACCCCCCAAGCGCGTTCTTCGGGAGCAGAGGAGATTCCTAAATCGGTTGTGGCGCCTAACTGCGGAGTACCCGTGGCGTCGTAGGTGACACTGGCGGTGGCAATCGACTTGGATCCACCAGCGCCGGGCTGAACAAAGTAGGCCCGCATGCTCCCGTCATTTAGGGTCACCTGGGTGTAGTCGGTCCCGAACCCGAACGGTAGCGCGGTGCCGGTGCAACTACCCGCGGGTGAGCACAGCGACATTGACCAGCCCCCGCCGGTCGGTCCACCGCTATAAAACACCCGGTCAGTTGTTCCGCTGACGTTCATGGCGAACGGGCTCACGCCAAGGAGACCGGTGTCCTGGTCTCCTTGAAGTACAAAGGAATCGGCGGCGACTGGCGCGGCGAAGCCGCCACCAAGAAGAGTTACGGCGGTCAAGGTGATCAAGAGTTTGCGCATGTACTCAATTTAGTGATTGAAGGGCCGCCAGAGGCCCGAATTGAATTTTTTCTGTCCAGAAATTTCACTTCTTCGGGGAGCTATCGCGGCGTGTCAGCGACTATGAAGGCTCGAATGTGGGCTATAAATGCGGAAGACCCCTCAAAGTATGAGTTTGAGGGGTCTTCGCTTGTGAATAGCGTCCGTTACGCCTAGTTTCCTAGGGCCAACGCGTTTTTTGCTGTTTCGCGCGACTCGCTCCGTGTTACCACGTCGCCGAATTAACTACCATTCTCAGACCGACCTTCGCAACCAACTCCACCAGCAAGTGGTGTCTCCGGATCTTCCCCGGACCAGTTGTCGTGTCCTACCTGAACTTCGCCTTGCGGCTCCGTAGGAGATTTATATCCCGCAGGTCAACGTGTGCGCAAGCGTTTTACAAAAATAAATATAAATATTTTTTCACAATTACAGTCACCCGTAACATCAATAACTCCAGTGCTTTTCTGTACCAGTCAAACACCGACTTGGCCGAGTTCATGAAGCCAATTGGGGTGGGTAGAGTTGTCCCACCGCAAGGGGCGGTAGCTCAGCTGGTTAGAGCCCCGAACTCATAATTCGGTCGTCGTCGGTTCGAGCCCGACCCGCCCTACAACTGGCACCACACGGTTTTTCGCACGTAGTCCCTGCGAAACCCCTAGCAAGGCTTTGTCGCGTCGTGGTGCGGCCAACGCTTAGCTGCCTGGATTAACGGATACGTTCACGAGGTATTGCACTATTTCGAACGTACAGTTTGATCGCGCGGCCATTGGGTTAACTAAAGATGCTGTTCAGAGTCAGAGTCTTGCTGGGCAATACTGGGGTGGCATCGACAACACGATGAGAGATCCAATCTTGAGTGGACTCAGCAGTTGGATACTGGCTAAGTGACTGATAAAACTGTTCTACGGTCATGTTGAACGTGTTCACGAAAGCTTTTTTCCAATCGGGCTCTTGTGCACTTTCGGCTTGAAAGTCCCTAAGGATCGCTGTGAACGCGCGTTCTTCGGACATGCCCTGCTGCTGTAATTCCTTAGCGAGGGCTAGAGCTAGGAACGCGGACCCATTGTAATTCATATCTTTTCCACTGCCGTAGTCCTCGAAAATCTTTGGAGTTTGCACCGCCGCTGCATTAACGGGCATTAATTGGGAGTCGAATTGACTTCTTCCGTAGTACTGCTGACTATAAAGTTCCTCAACTACTTTTGCGCCTCCTTCAAATAACCACTGGGCACCCTCGGCATCGCGCGACATTGCTATTTGATACACGTGAAAGTACTCGTGAACGATAACTGAGTAGCGATGAAGATCGTTGAAACGAAACTCGTTCTCAGGAATCTCTAGAACCATCCACGTGTTTAAGCCATTCCCGGAGACCGATGCCCCTTGGGCGCCAGGAATTTGGGGAAACGGATTGCTGACAGCACTGTTCCACGCATAGATATTCATCGGGGACTGCACCCTTGGCACTTCATTGATTTTCTCAGAGATGGGCATCAACTGCCCAAGATTGGACATGACTTGATTGAACTCGGCGACCCAGTCAGCAGGTAAACTCGCGTCAATATTTTTTGCAAAAGAAAACGGCTCAGCTTCAGTAGGCAGCTCAGCCTTCTTCTGCTCACATATGATTCCGTCATCGTTTTTATCGAGTCGCTTACTGTTTTTTTTGTATAGCCCTTTTGACACCTTGGGTTTTAAAAGGCCACTCTTGAGCGCCTTGTTTTGGACCTTTTTATTTTTGGCGACGCCATTAGGATATTTCTTCAACATGTCTGCGCAGGAGGAATACTTCTTTGCTGTTACTTGTGAAGACTGAGCAGGGCCGGCAAAACCCGCCAAAATAAAAATACTGACGATAGCGAATATCAATTTCTTCACGTTAACCCTCAGCCTCTAAAAGTTTTTCACAACCCATAATGAGGCTACATGCCCGAATGCTCCTTGGCTGCGCAGGGGAGCCGTCAAGCAACCTGACGTCCACCGATGCCTATGGTCCGGGCTTTGAAGTCATGCTAGACACCATCGATGTGGACAGAAACAGGCTCCTTGTTGAGCGAGGTGTCCGCAAGGCACGTGTTACTACATGCCGCCAGATGCGGAACCCATCTTTATCCTCGAGCCTGGCTACCTCGGTGGGCCCGAAGAGCGAATGGAAAACTAATGCCTTGCATTTAGCCCTGGACTACGCTACAACAGAGCATCGCAACCGGCAATGACACACACATGAAAACGGCACGAAAGCCATGACAGTTCAAATACCCCGAAACGAACGATAGGAGTTGTCGCATGCAGCGTTCAAGAAGAGGGCTCTATCCGGCCGTGGTTGGTTGTACGGCTGCGCTCGTGATAGTCGGCGGAGGAGTTGCAGCAGCATCTCTGTCAACAGGCACCAATTCCACCACCGATGCGGTAGCAACCCAGTCGAATCGCGGTGGCCCAACTATAGAGAAGGCCACCGTAGGAACCGGTGACATAGAGGATTACGCAGTCACCCAAGAGAAACTGTCAAAGAGCGTGTGGAAGAGAATCAAAAACTCGGGAACACAGGGTCCTGCCGGTCCAGCCGGTCCAGCCGGTCCAGCCGGTCCAGCCGGTCCAGCCGGTCCAGCCGGTCCTGCCGGTGCTGCCGGTGCTGGGGGTGCTACCGATGCTGGAGGTCCAGCGGGTCCTGCCGGTCCAGCGGGTCCAGCGGATCCAGCGGGTCCAGTCGGTCCTACCGGTCCTGCCGGTACTGGTGGTGCTTCGAGCGTCTATGTTGCGTCAGCCAGTACGGTCGGAATTAACCCTGCTCTCACGGATATTCTCACGACAACCATTCCGACCGCTGGATCGTTCCTTGTCTCCTTCAGCGGCTACCTGAGCTCTTCCTCTGCGTCCCAGCAAATCTTGTGCCAGGTCACGACCTCTGCGGGCAGTTTTACCACGCAGCCGAGTACAATCATTTCGATACCGAATGCTGCTTTAAACACCAGCTATATTGGCGCCACCGGGTGGATCACTTCATCGGCTGGTACGACGCTCACGCTCCAATGCGGATCCGTTGATGCGAAAGGTACGGCGCTTTTCGGGAATCCGACCCTTACGGCGCTAGAGGTCGACTCAATCTCCTAGTCTCCCGCTAGCTGATCCCGCCAGTGGTAACTCATTCCGGTCGAATCTTTTACGACCGCGTGAAGGGCTTCTTTAACCTGCCGAAAATCCAACGGCGCATTCAGCTGTTCGTCGCTACGCTCCTGCTTTGGGAGTCTTCGTAATGGGCCTGAACCGTGTGCTTTGTGCACGTGGTTGACTTTGACAATTCCATGTGGTTACCTGCCTACATGAGAAAATTATCTTTAGCCCTAGCCTCGGCATGCGCTCTATCCAGTCTGGGAATGATTGCGCCTGTTTACGGAGCCGAATCAGCCACTTTGAACGTGAAGTTCGTCGGATCCGATTGCGAAGGGTGTGAGGTGTCCTACTCGTCCTTGCCCGACGACGCACCACAAGTGAAGATTAAGAACAACGCCGCCACTTTCGATTTCCCTGAGGGGACTATCGATCCGGGATACTTCATTATCTCGAATCCAAAATTCGGATTCATTGATGCAGCAACGGTGACGGTAATGCAGTACAAGGGGAAATCCGCAGGTCAAAAAGTTCTCCGCAAGCAGGCAAAGAGTGCCAAGCGAGCTCGGGTCTGTTGGGAAGGTTCACAGTCGGTGACCGACTCGATTACCATCCGCTTGAGCATGGTCAAAGATAAGGACGTGAGTGGTAAGACCACTCAATCGATCCTGTCGTGGGCTCGGCCAACACAAGACGCGGTTGGTCCTTACTCACGAACCAGCAAGGGCCGCGTGCTTATCAACGGCGACGTTGATTGCTCCTAGCCACTCTGCTCAAGGCGTATCAATTTTCACGTTCAGCCGCTCGAAACGATCATGTATCGCTGCTGTTGCCACATTGGATCTGGTGGCGGACCCGCGAACTCTGATCCTGGGAATCGCGTGACTTACACGGAGTCGGGGTCGCTGAATGCTGGAACTGTAAGTCTCATTGGGGCAAGCACTGGAAGTGCTCCAGCGAATTCCGTACCAGTTGGCTGGGAACACAACTTGAAGCTGACATTGCCAAACTTTTTTGCGAGGGACAGCAAGTGGGGGTCCGGTAGTTGGCACATACCTGCCCTTCAAGGTTGTACGTCACTACCGTGTTGTCACGGTGTTGCGTGCGTGGGGCGAGACTTTAGAGTCGTTCTTGTAGAACGTACGACAAAGAAACGGACGGAGATGTAATGGCTAATTCGAATAGCCCTAAACCCGAAACCGATCCTGCTACCGAGGACGTAACAGAGGAAGACTTAGACAATGTGTCTGGTGGTGGCGCTGCTGGCCGTGTTTACACGAATACCCCAACCATCCCCGGCTGTTATTGATGCCCATAGTTGCCGCACCACGCGTTGTTAAGAGTTGAGGAGTAGTCGTGACATTTGGAGAGTCCGCACCAGAGAATGCCGACAGCACCGACACCACGCCGGAAATTGAAGTCAGCGAAACTGAACTCGAACGAATTTCTGGTGGTGGAGTAGACGGCCCGGTGTACACCACCAAATGCTGAGCCGGCTGATCTTCCCGCCAAGGCAAGGCTTTTTCGACACTCTGGGGGCGTGAAATTGGACTAGGTGGCGGGGGACAAGTCTCGCCTGACTTGGGTGGTCACCCAATGCGTTGTCCATGCTGGCGCTCCCACTTCCCATTTGAATTTATTAATGGGATCCCCGTCGTCTGGTAACCAGGAAATGACGGAGTGACCTGCATCTAAGTTTTCGTTGACTGCCTGGGACCAGGCGGCTAAACGCATGAGAGATCTTCTGCGGGGTTCATCAGAAAATAGTTCAGGATCATGAAGAACACTATTGATTATCACTGAGTTGTAGTTTACGCGATGAACGGGAATCCAGCCGCGCATTTCGCCGTGCACAAAAATTTCGTAACAAGACCGTGGCTCAAGCCGGGGGTCGGCGAGCGCAATTGGAGAACTTCGGTGCAGTGCGCGTAGAGCAACGCGGCTCCGATGCTCCAAACCCAGTTTTAATTCAACACCTGAAGGTATGCGAATTTCGCGACGTTGTGAGGGGCCTGGGACAAGAACGCATTCCCACCCTTGACTCGTGAAAGGGGTCTGGGTCCACTCCCTAAGTAGCGAGGTAAACGATTGGGTTGCGACATGGTGAACGGAAACGAGGTCGTGCGATCCCGCGGTCGTACCGGCCAGCGCTTCGATTAATTCAGCACGCGCGAGCTCGCGGTCAGGATTCACTTGCTGGCAACGGACCGTGAGTGCTTTGCCACCAGCAACCGGTCGAATAGTTAGACAGGGCACAGCAATTCCTTCCTCAAAGGCACGACATTGCATAGATTGCTTGAGCAAGTACAGGTGAAACACCGTGATAGCACGGTTTTTACTGAGAGGTTTATGAGCTTAACTCTGTCTTGATGCGGTAACAAGTCACCTATTTGGAGGTTGAAATGTCGACACCAGAAAACAATCCACTCGCGCTCGTTGAAGAGTTATGTAATCGTGCGAATCAGGATGCAACACTCAAAGCACGACTTCTCGCTGATCCACGCGCGACGATTGAATCTGAGACGGGTCTCCAGATTCCAAGTGGGTGGATCATTGCTGCAACATCACTCGCTGACGGAACGGTGAATGTGGATTTGGCTAATGAGGATATTCCAGACGAGTATTTAGAGCTTGTTTCCGGTGGATTGCCCGAAAGTTCAACGAACGGCGGTGGCGGGAGCTTGTGCTAATGAAATCTGGCACAGTTCCGACGCCCGTATCTCGTCTTGGCAGGTCGCTGGTGGTGGCCCTGTTCACCGTTGGGGTGCTCGCCGCGGCCCCAGGTGCGCCGGCCCAGGCTCATGAAAATGACCATGAGTCGGCCAGCGTAGAAACCCGAGCTCAACCGACAAAAATTAAGGCCGGCGCTAAGTGTGCAAAAAAGGGGAAAACGAAAGGTGCGTTCACCTGCAAGCGCGTTAAGGGCAAGCTGGTTTGGGTTCGCACTGCACAAAAGACAGTTCAACAAGCAGTCGTACTTGACGCGCTGTGCTCCAAGTCCACGTACACCAGCCAGGTCAGTGGATTGAAGTGTTCCAGTACGACCATCACTTTTAATTCAAGCGGTTTGCCCAGTGCTGGCACGCCCATGATGGTCGGCATAACTGCCACTAACCAGCAATACCCGCGCACCCACAATTATTCGCTGAGTTTCCCTCGAGTTGCTCAGTCTTCAACTACAACCGTCACTCCTGACGCAGGCGCAATCGGTGTTGCGATTGATGGCGTTCCACTTTTTAGCCCATGGACCCAAGCGGCTCTGCGCGAGCACACGCTCGACATGGGTGAACTTGATAGTTGTGGTGGACATGCGGGGCGTGGTGACGACTACCACTACCACATTGCCCCGAAGTGTCTCATCGAAGAATTGGGCAAAACCCATGTGGATGTCAAAAAACTTCCTATCGGAATTGCTAATGACGCGAATCCGATTTTGGCACTTGGTTGGTTTGACAAAGCCAATGACGTCGAGTCGCGACTTGATTCCTGCAGGGCCATGAAGGACACAAGCGGAAAATACTTCTATAACGTTCAGCACCAAAGCAAATGGGATATTTTGAATTGCTTTGTGAGTAAAGTGCAGAAAACATCTCGGGACAGTTGGACCCAACGCACGGACTCAACGGGGGCTGAAATCGTCGGAGCTAAAGTTGCTATGACGATCACGGCGTCTTCCACCGTTAAGGCGAGCGGAACTGAATGCTCTGTCATGCAGGGAACCTTGCGGGATCAAAGTGTGATTAACACCGATCAGTCGGTCACTAAATCCTCTGCAAATACTGCAATTTTCTATTGCGAACCGCTGTGTTACGCCGAGTTCTTTGAACCAACCGGCAACTTCCCGGGCCGTTCGGTGTACTACGAGCGCGTTACCAGCAGATGTCCGGCAGGCTTCAACCCCAACTCGCTTCCGCTATTTACTCCTTACCAGGGGCCTAATCTTGGTAAGCGTGCTGCAAAGTAATCGCCGGTCTAGTTGCGTACTTCTCCTCGCACTTCGCGGTATCCCACAGCAATGACCGTTTTCACAGGTGTCGAGTCACGGCCGGTCATTCGTACTTTGTAGGTTCCTTGAAGACCCCTTTCATTTAGTCGAGACAAATAGAGGTAGTTGGTGCCGCTATATGGCTCGAAAAAATTGGTTCGCTCATTGAACTTCATTCGAATTACTTTGCCGTTTGGGTCGGTAACTGTGATGCGCGGCAGTTGCGAAGGCCGCAATTGATTTGCGGGTTTTTGATCCACGATCAGCAGTTGAACTGCAAGGGTGTCATTTTTTTCAAGCTGGAATCGAAATCCGCGTTTGTCGCCGCGAGAGAGATCGGCATTGACGGCAAAGGAGACGGTTCCGTCAACCAAGAGGGGTCCTTGGGCTGGAGTTCTGTCGCGTTCGTTGAGGTTTACCGGCTGGTGAGCGCTTGCGAGAGGTGCCACAAAAAATCCGACGCCCATTGCACACGCAAAAGCCGCAACCATTAGTCGTCTTGCCATATCCGCATACTACGTCTTTGATCACAGAGCGCCACTTCTTGGACGCAATTTTCAGGTCACGTAACTATCGCGATTTTGCCAATAAAATCTTTTTCGATGAAACGCTCCTGAGCTGCATGGATGTCGCTCAAGTCATAGCGCGCTGCGACCAAGGGTTGAATTCGTTCTTGTTCGACATAAGAGATCAGGTCGGTGAAGACCGACTTGGGGTGAAATGTGCACCCATAAAAAGTGAGGTCTTTGAGGTAAAGGTCGCGAAGATCCAATGCGACGTGCGCCCCGGCCACTGCTCCGGCAGTTGCATAACGACCACCTGGGCGAAGTATGCGAAGCAGGCTCGCGAAGTTTGGCCCGCCGACTAGATCGATGACAACGTCAACACGCGACTCACCTAATTGGTCGAGTAGGTCACCATCCCGATTAACAATCTCTGCGGCTCCGATTTGTTTAACCTGATCAGCGTGGGTGCGGGTTGTTACTGCGAAAACCGTCGCACCGCGCATAGCCGCGAGCTGCACCGCGGCCGAACCGACTCCACCCGAAGCACCCGTTATGAGAACCCGTTCGCCACCCACCTGCGCGCGCTGCAACAATCCCTCAGCCGTGGAGTAAGAACATGGGAATGAGGCAAGTTCAGCATCGTCGAGTGAACTGTTAATTGTGAAGGCTTCACTTGACCGCACGCTTACATACTGCGCGAATGCACCATTAATTTCCGAGCCAAGTGTGATCGGTGTCAACTTTCCATTAAGAATTGCAGGTTCTTGCATTGTGCGCACAAGAACGCGCTCGCCAATTCGTCCTGGATCAACGTTGCTACCCACCCGCGTGATTTCACCGCAGCAGTCGGCTCCTTGAATCCGCGGGAATTTCATAGGGCTTCCCGACCACGATGTATCTCCACCTTGATCACTTTGCGAATACCAACCTACGCGCGTATTGATATCGGTGTTGTTGACCGCGCTGGCGCCTACCCGAATAAGCACTTCGCTACTGCCGGGTTGAGGAATTGGTATGTCCTCGCGAACCTGCAGCTTGTCAATGTCTCCATGGCCTTGAAGTACGGCCGCTCGCATACCGCCGGTGTCATTCACAGCCGATACCCTAGTCAAGCCCCAGCACAACGTCTTGAACCATGAGGTCGAGGGTTCCATCTTTTTCTGAACCCCAGAGATACACGATTCGGTTATTGCCCATGTCATTACGGCCGGGTTTATTTGAAATTGTTTGCATACTGTTTGGAGTGAGTTTCTCACGTGTACCCGAACGCACTATGCGAATGTTGTAATCGCCGGATGGAAGGCCGGTGGACTCTGTCTCACCGTTTGCAACGGGTTTCATGAGAAGTTCACCGCGAGAGCGAATCCCGACGGTTGGTGCCTGTGCGATATTCCGGAAAGTCATGAGGCCCATGTTTTGGCCAACAGTTCGGGTTCTGTTGGTGAAGACGGTGCTAGCCGGGCGATTGGCTGCTGTGGTGTGGAGTGCGAGAGTTCGGTTCTCGCCAGACTTTAGAGTGAGTTTGGGGATTCGAATCAACTGGTTGGAAGTCTCTCTAGATTGGCCGGTGGGAACCACCACGATCTGGTAACTGCCTGGCTTGATTGAGCGGGTTTCAATTTCTCCAGCGTTGAGGTCGCGGGCAATTAAAGTTTGATTCGCGTACACGTCCACTCGTTTAGCTAAGGGGATTGAAGAAATTCCATGTGCAATTGACATGCTAACTAGATCTTTGGATCGTTGGTCTGCATTCGCGGTAGGAACTACCAAAGCCAGCGCGCACGCGCAGATACCAATGAAATTTCTACCTTTGCGCCAATTCATTATCTCAGTATGCCAGCGTTTTGTGAATCTTCAATTCTAAGAACGATGCGCTTTCACTCGGACGTTTGCACTGGGACGTAGAAAAGAAAATACCAAATATAGAAAATTCCAAGGGCCGGTCCGCCGATCACCATGAGATAGGGAACCAATGCGCCGACGCCGTCAGAGATGTAATTGATCCCCTGAAACACGAAGGCAGCTGTTATGACAAGGACAATTGCGCTGAGTAAAAAATTTCGGGGTGTCCATTTCTCGCGGTAAGACTTTTTAGGAACTATCGATGCTCCGGTTTCACTCACGTTCATTGCCTTTCCTCGCGTAGTAGCGGTGTGATGTCATTGAGAACCTTAATGTCCTCAATCGTACTGGGAATTGGTTCATCGCGACCGTCAGCGATTGCGCGCATAGTGCGTCGGAGGATTTTCCCAGAACGGGTTTTGGGTAGCGCCTGCACAACCACTACGGACTTGAGTGCTGCAACAGGGCCGATCTCATTACGGACCGCAGCAATTATTTCAGCGGAAAGCTCCTCTTGCGTAATCGTGCTTCCCGCCTTGAGCACCACGAGTGCACGGGGAATCTGGCCTTTTAATTCGTCGTGGACGCCAATGACCGCGCATTCGGCGACGGCTTGATTCCCACCGACAACGGCTTCCATTTCTCCGGTAGAGAGTCTGTGCCCGGCGACGTTAATAACGTCATCTGTTCTCCCCATGATGAAGAGGTATCCCTCGTCGTCGACGTAGCCACCGTCACCGGTGCTGTAGTAACCGGGAAACTCTGTGAGGTACCCGTCGATATACCGCTGGTCGTTACCCCACAGGGTGGGCAGGGTTCCCGGGGGCATGGGTAATTTAATTGCGATCGCACCTTCACGCAGTGCTGGGAGTTGATTCCCATTTGAGTCCAGAATGTGTACTTCGTAGCCGGGGACCGCCTTGGACGGTGATCCGGGTTTAATCGGGGAGGGATCTAGTCCGCGAAGGTTGGAAGCAATGGGCCACCCAGTTTCTGTTTGCCACCAGTTGTCAATAACAGGAACGTGTAAGCGATCAGAGGCCCAGTGGTAAGTGTCAGGGTCGAGTCGTTCACCGGCCATGAACAATGCACGTAGGCTGGATAGGTCGTATTTTGTTACTTCACTTCCCAGCGGATCAACGCGTTTGATTGCGCGAAGCGCGGTGGGGGCGCAGAAAAGTGCATTGACTTTGTAGTCAGCGATCACCCGCCAAAACGCGCCCGCGTCAGGGGTTCCCACTGGTTTTCCTTCGTAGAGAACCGTGGCAGCCCCACTGATCAATGGTGCATAAACGATGTAGGAGTGACCAACAACCCAGCCAACATCTGAGGCGGCCCAGAACACGTCGGTGGGACCCATTCCGTAAATATTGGAAAAGGACCAGGCCATGGCAACTGCGTGACCTCCGTTATCGCGCACGACCCCTTTTGGTTTACCGGTGGTTCCCGAGGTGTAAAGAATGTAGAGCGGGTCGGTTGCTTGAACAGGTACTGGGTCGTGGGGTGTTGCATTCTCTAGTGCATAAGTCCAGTCAACATCTCGTTCGTTCATCTCCGCTGGTAACTCCGGTCGTTGCCATACCACCGTGTGATCGGGAGTGTGACGCGCAAGTGTGATCGCTTCGTCCAAGAGGGGCTTGTAGGCGACCGTGTGTGTTGGCTCAATTCCGCACGAGGCCGTGATCACAATCTTTGGGCTTGAGTCGTCAATACGGGCGGCGAGTTCAGCCGGTGCAAACCCGCCAAAAACAACCGAGTGGACTGCTCCAAGGCGCGCGCACGCGAGCATGGCAATTACTGCTTGGGGGATCATGGGCATGTAGACGATCACGCGGTCACCTTTAGTGACACCGAGTTCTGCTAACACCCCGGCGAAACGCGATACCTGGTCTAAAAGCTCCCCATAGGTGATTCTTTGTTTCGCTCCGGTCAACGCGGAATCGTAATAGATCGCGGTGCGATCCCCATTCCCGCTGATCACATGTCGGTCTACAGCGTTGTAACAAGTATTGAGTTCACCGCCAGCAAACCAGCGGAACAGGGGAGGGTTGCTGGTATCGAGTACTTCTATTGGCTCTTTCGTCCAGTGGATCAACTGGGCCGCTTCACCCCAAAACAATTCAGGGGATGCCTTGCTTCTATCTCTTGCAATCGAGTACTGGTCCATAGATACCTTTCATGAACGGTAAGTCATGAAAAGTAAGTATGGCGGAATTCCAGACTATGCGGCATTCATATTCGGCATTCATTCGTGTGCGAAGTGTTTAGACTTGGTTGGTGGATAAACCAGAAGGCCTGCAAACCGGCTTCACCGTGAACATGATGCTGAGCAACTATGCGGCGGTGGCTGGCGGTCTACTTCACATTAGTGGCGGTGGCTGGACTCAGATTGATACCCCGTGCCCTCAAACAGCAATTGCATTAATTCTCGGGATCCCTTGGAGTGAGTCCAATAGAAGGATCCCTTTCAGCTTCGTGCTCGTGGATCAAGATGGTCACCCGCAACAACAGGTAGGTGATGACCCAAGCACCACGATCAGAATCGACGGGGAGTTTGAAGTCGGCAGACCGCCTGGTCACCTACCCGGAAGCCATATTGAGTGGTCAGTCGCACTGCTGATCCCTCCGCTGAATCTGCCACCCCAAAGTCGAATGGCCTGGATTCTCACAGTGGACGGTCAATCCCACGAAGACTGGAATCTTGCGTTCTCAACTCGGTGACGTATCTGGACATTGGATTACTGGACATTGGATTACTGGGCACTGGATTAACTGTGCGGATTTTGCCTCGGTTTTTGACCATGAGCTGCCAATTCCCCCATGGAAACCGGGTAGGAGCGCACGTCCCCCTGACCTGGGAACGCAAGTATGCATATTTACAAGTATGCATATCTAGAGGCACTCGAAGGCTGCATTTGCCTGCACACCAACGCAGTTAGACATAGCGTTACGACGGTTAATGTGCGGATTTCGGTCCATCTTTCATTCGCTTAATCGCCACTGCGTAACGGCTTGAGTGCCACCCATAGCGAGGTCGGCCGTAATCGCTCCGATTGCCGGCACGTACTTGAATCCTTGACCAGAGCATGGCGAGCACACGGTGATCGGTCCTTGACGGTCAAGAATGAAATCTTCGTTGGCATCGGTGGTGTAAATGCAGGTTGTTGAGTGTGCCGAGTTCGGGTCAAGACCGGGTAACCAATCTGTGACGTACTGCTGGGTTTCCTGCTCGTGTTGGGCGTTGACTTCAAAACTGCGGTCTTCGAGGTCAAGCGGATCGAGTACGTTGTGGGGTGCAACTTTTACGCCTTCGCCAGGTGTCCACAGTCCATACCACATTGTGTCGTTCTGTGGCTCTGAACTGATTCCGCGGTGAATGAAAGTGGGCCATAGATCAATATCGTCGAACTCTGGGTTCGGTGTGAAATGTGTTGGCTGTGCTCGCATTGGTGTCAGTTGGCGCATATTGACCAAGCCTGCAACTAGGAGTGGAACCCATGCACCCGCTGCAACCACAACAGATTGAGTGCGAAATGTCTGGGTTGCGGTTTCCACGAACGCGTTGTCGCCTTCAATTTTGATTTCGAGAACTTCAGTGTTGGGAAGGATTTCTCCGCCGAGTTTGACTATCTGTTTCCAGAGTGTGTCAACGGTTCGCTGGGCGTACACCCTCCCGCCGTCCGGGCTAAAGAGCACGTGCGTGTCAAAAACCATTCCGGGCCAACGCTCTGAAGCCGCATCTGGGCTCATACGAGTGGAGTCGAGATTATTGGTGTTAAGAACTTCTTCAATGTCAGCGATCACTTCTACAGGGCCGTGATCAACGTGACCGATCAATTCCAGCAGTGAAGTATCAGACTCGGCTTCAAGTTCACGCCACAACTGCAAGGCTGAAATACCGAGCGAGGTATACACCTCTTGCTGGTGACCCAAACGGAAAATGCGGGTCCCGCCGTGTGAACTACCAACTAAGTGCTTGCTTGTGAATTGTTCAATGAGTAACACACTGCGACCGCGCTTAGCGAGTTGCCATGCGGTCGCAGAACCCATTGCACCGCCGCCAACAACTATGTGGTCGAAGGCAAAATCCGATAGTCGGGGCACGAGGTAATGCTACGCAGTGGAGTAGTGTGCTCGAATGCATGATGACGTTCTGGCTGCCCATCGATACTCCAGTTTTAGTGAGATGGGTGAGGTGGTGCAGCCGCGGGGCGCGGGTGCGCTATTTCAAGGTGACTACTCAACGAGTGTGACAGTGGGAGACGAATTCGACGGGAGCCGACTTGGGCTCGGTGTGATGCACGATCTCGAAGGTGAAGTGGTGAGTCTGAACGGGGTCACCTGGGCTGTTCCAGTGGACGGGCAACCGCGCGTTGTTGCATCACATGAAGGGATTGCCTTTGGAATTGCAGCACGCGGGGGAGTTCAGCACAAAGTGGCAGTGAACGCTGGGGTAAGTCTGGAAAATCTTATTCACGTGGTGGATGCATACCTTGAAATTGCTCACGTGGATCACGAGCAAGTTGTGTGTGCAATTGAAATTGTGGGGACCTTCACGGACGTGGTGCTTCGTACCGTGGCTGCGCCGACCTACGCCCACGAACCTCTGGCAGAAGTCATTGATCATGAAACACGATTTCCATTCGATGTCTGGAGCGGGTCGCTTGTCGGTTTCAGATTCCCAGACACAACAAGTGCAGACCTGATCCCCGGCCTGCACTTGCACGCAATCGCCCAAGACACCAACTCAGGCGGTCACGTTCGAGCGGCAACGACAGGGAAGGTTGTCATGCATCTGTGGGTTGACGAACTGCACCCATGGAAAAGCGGTTTGGCAACCTCACCGGGGTGTTAGGGTCAAGAGGTGCTTACAGCGAAAATTTTTGGGAAATCGGTACTCGCAGCAGCATTAATTGTTTTCGCAGGATCGGGGCTCTCGGCTAACGCTCACGCAATTATTGAACTTAACGGAGTCGACGCCGTGGCCGGCAAACGAAGTGACATGACCATGGAGATTCAACACGGCTGCACGGGATCCGGGACAGGTACCATCCAAGTGATTGCCTACGTGGGCAAACCATGGGGCAAGATCACACCCAAAGAAGTTGACGGCTGGAAGTCTAAAGTGAAGCGCACGGCCAAAGGTGGCCAACAAATAACCTGGGACAACCTCGGCGCGCCGCAGCCGTTTAATCAGCCGTTCTTTCTGCCCATGAACATTTCGTGGCCCAAGAAAAAAGGCACGTACTCCATGAAAGTGACCCAAGTGTGCCCCGACGAAGTAATGGTGTGGGGAACGCCGGACGGACCAGCAACGGCCAACAAGCCTTCACCGCCGTTAACCCCGTTACCTCAAGTGCAAGTCGTAGAAAAGGTCAAGGTTTCTTGAATCGCTTTAGAGCGAGTTGATCCCAGAGATCACAAGGTAAATCGTGAGTAAGGTGAACACGACACCCATGATTATGAATTGCCGGTTCATGGTGAAAGTGTAAATTTTCGTCAGCAATTCTTTGCCAGGGTTTCCAAGTGCTGTGCGCAATAGTGGCGGCAGAGTAAGCGCAGAGAGGGCGAGGGTAAAAACAAGTAATGTCACCGCTGCCTTAATCGGCCAATCAACATTGGCCACCGCAATGTCGTGCATAGCGGGGATTATCAAGATGAATGACGAGAAGTCTTTGATACTCAAAACAAAAGTGATTCCAAAGAAGTCGATGGGTGTGGCGCGGGTGACTCGGTGCTCGATACTCGCCCGTACTTTTGATTGCACTCCAGGGTGGGGAATGAAGAAGTAAATTGCGGCTGCACCAAGTAACGCAGCTGCGACAAGCCGGATTACTCCGTCGAGTAGGTCCGTACTGCTCTCAGTGGTCGGTAACTGTGCGAACCCGAGCAGAAGGATGGTGACCGCAATCCCGAATGCAACTGCAGAGCCAAGGAAAGCGGCGAGGGCTTTCGTGCGCCAGGGGTCATTTCCTACGATTAAGAGTTGAAGCGCGAATAGCGAAGGAGTGAACGCTGCTCCGATCCCGAGCGGGATTACGGAAAACAACAGGTCGGCCACTGCGCTATTTCATCAGATGACACCGTTTGTACATCAATGACCGGTCATGGTCGCGTTCCCAGGGCTATTGGGTGCCGTCACGAAGGTCGTAATCCCGATGATCATTTGTTCCACAACCGAAATGCCAAGAGCGCAAGTTGTTGGTTCAGGACGCGAATAAGTAATGCGTGAAGCCCCGTTACCAGTAGATCGGTGACGGGGCTTCACAATGTGAACTAGGCGTCTGCGTTACTTCTTTCGCGCCACGATCTGCAAGTTCAACTGGCGGTGGTCGACCTGCGTGTACGACAGAACGAGCTCACCGTTCTCGGCAAGCTTGCCAACATAGGTTCCATAAAGGTCGGTTCCAGCGATGTAGTACTCGCTCTTACCGTCATAGGAACTGGTGAAGTAACTGGTTAAGTGCATCGGGGTCTTTTTACTCCACTTGTCACCGACGTGGCGGCTTTGCCAGTATCCCTTAGCAACACCACCATGGACAGCAGTGATGACCATGCGTTGCTGCCCGCCCTTAGCCTTCCCAGAACCTTCAAATCCACCATAGGTGCCAACCCAAGTTCCCTTGAGCTCTTGGGAGGTCGGGGCTGCAGTTGCTGTGGGAGCCACGAACGCGGTGGCTGCTAGAAACAGACTTGCAAGAATGGCGATTGTCTTTTTCATCGGACTACTTCTGGACCTGGTAGGTGCCGTTGTTGTCGACAGTCAAGATGTACACGGGAACCACTTCGCGATTACCCGTCTTTTTATTGATCGTGGTCACACCGCTGGCACCCTTGTAGTTTTTTGTCTTCTTCAGTGAATTGAGGTTTGCGGCAAAGGAAGACTTGCCAGTTTTCTCCATAGTTTCAAAGAGCAGTTTTGCTTCGTCATAGGTGAAGATTCCCCAGACGCCAGGGGTCTTCTTGTATTTGCGTTCGTATTGTTTCACGAACTTTGCTGCTTTGGCACCTGGCATTTGACTTGCAGCTGGAATGCCACTGAAGGAACAGCGCTGTGATGCGGCGACGCCTGCTTGCGTGACGAATGCGGGATCAACGTTGGCGAGACCCATGAGGCATTTCGCAGAACTGTTGGATGCGCTGAGAATTGTTGCAATCTGTGAACCTTCTGGGTAGTAGGTGCTGCTGTAAATCAGGTCTGCACCTGTCGCAATTGCTTGAGTCACTTCACTTGTGAGATCGTTCGTTCCTTCTGGAACTGCAATCTCCGTGACGGTGACACCTTGGCCCTGTAATGAATTTTTTAGCCGATCTGCCATTCCTTGCGTATAGGTGGAAGGATCGACCAACATTGCGACGGACTTAACTCCAAGACCTGAGACGTAATCAAATTCAACCGGAGCGATTTGGTCGTTTTTCGGGTTAAGTGTCACGCCTTCGCCGTCAGTGTCATTACTTGAGGTCATGTGCAGGGGCACGATTTTGGCCTTGAGGTACTCGCTGAGATTTATCACTCCAATTGAAGAGTTGTAGATTCCAATTACGGCTTTAGCCTTCGCTTTTTTGGCTTTCTTCACCGAGCTTAGGGCAAATGCCGGATCGCCTTTGTCGTCGATTGCGACGATTTTCACCATTTGGCCGTTGACACCGCCCTGAGCGTTGACCTGATCTGCTGCCATTCGCACGCTGCGAAGCATGTCGGTTCCAAGTGAAGCCAGGTCTCCGGTCAGAGGTGCTTCAACGGCGATAATTAACTTATTTGTCTTTTCCACAGACGAAGCAGCGGGAGCAACGAGTGCTGTGCTCCCCAGGGCGAGTGATGCCGCAACAACTGCGGTAAAGGTGTGACGAAGCATGAATTCCTTCTACTTTCCTATTGATTGAAATGCAATTACAAGGTAGCGTGTTCTAGGTTTGTGCTTGGCGCTACCGTGGAATCACGGTGAGCACAGACTACCGATTGGGCTAAGTTCCCCAGTTGTGAACCTGCACAACCAGCAGTTGGATACTGAACCCATGGAGGATTTGCGTTTGGTTGTGGTGGAAGACGAACCACTCTTTCGTGATTTACTCGTGGGAGCGATCGTGTCCCGCATTCCTGGGACCACCGTTGTTGGTTCATTTGCCACCGGCGAAGAGTGCCTAGCGGCAATGCCCAATATTGAAGCCGACGGCCTACCTACTCAAAACGAGCGTGTCGAATGTGAACCAGGTTGGGCGCGCGGTCATGAATGCAGCCCAAGGAAACAGAATGAGGTTCATGTGAAAAGCACCAAGGCAACTGTCAAGGTTATTGCAGCATTTGTGGGTCTTGCGTTTGTCGCCACAATTTCAGTTGGTCCTGTGTCGGTCCAAGCAGACACTTCACGGGCGGGCGCTCCTTTTGTGCAGCAAATTGGCACCTATGACTATCTCGCAGGGCCGAACTACCAAGGCTTACTCCCTATAAAGGAAATCTCAGAATCTGCCGATATTGGTTTAGGAACATTTAATAACCTCGATGGCGAAATGGTCGTACTTGATGGAACCGTCTACCGGGTGGGAACCGATGGGGTACCAAAGAAAGTTTCGACCAAGCGGCTTACCCCCTTTATGCAGGTCGTGGACTTTGATCCCAAGGCATCTATGCGAGTGGCCCCAAACACAGCATGCAGTGCCTTGCCGGAGATTGTTGACACGCTCGTTAAGTCAACCCAAGGAATTGTGTCGGTCAAGCTCAGCGGGGTCTTCTACGACCTCGAACTGCGAAGTGTTCCGGCCCAGCTAGTTCCATTCCCTTCCCTCATGGACGCGGTCGGTAGCCAAGTGAAATTCCCGCTGGGAAGAATTAATGCCACGCTCGTTGGTTTCCGGCAAGGGCCCGATGCGAAAGGGCTAGGTGCACCAGGGCTGCACCTGCACGGTCTTTCCAAGTCGAAAGCTTCTGGCGGCCACGTGCTTTCCTGTGTCACCGGTCCTCGAGTCCTCCTGGAAGTCCAACAAACTAGCGGTGCCTCGGTCCACATGCCCCACGATTAAAAGCAGTTTAAAAAACAGTTTCTGCCGCGAGGGCCCTCGGTGCTTCACCACATGGCGCCCAGACTATTGATCACGTTGATAGGCACTTCCATGGTCGTTGATCAGAATGTGCGGGGTCACACCAAGTGCAATGATGGGCGCGGTCCCATGGAGGAAGGGCAGATCCATGATTACTGCGAAACTGATTACATGAGCTCCGGTAGATTGAACTAATTCAATTGCTGCGGCTGCTGTACCACCGGTAGCAAGAACGTCGTCTACGATCACAACTCGATCAGCCGGAGTGAGCGAGTCTCGGTGTAATTCCAGAGCAGCACTGCCGTACTCCAATTGGTATTCCCGGCGGTGCACGGATCTGGGAAGTTTGCCTTCTTTGCGAAGTGAGATGAAACCGCACCCGAGCTCGTATGCCAGAGCCGCACCCAGGGGGAATCCGCGGGCCTCGACTCCAACAATCAAGGTCGGAGATTCAGGGCGAACGGCGTGCGCCCATGCGTTAACCGCCATGCGCAAGGTCGCGGGATTCGCAAGAATTCCTGACAGATCTTTGAAGGAAATTCCAGGAGTGGGAAAGTCTGGAACAACGACAACTTCACTCCACAGGGCGGCGAGGTCGGGCGTGGTGGATCCATGTGAATTTGTCATGTTTGTTGCCTCACCAAGACAAGTCTAATGGCATGCTTTGGAGTGGAACCCGGCGGAGATTGTGGTGCACACCCCCCCCGTTGCATCTGCTTCGTCGGGTTTCACTCTTATGGCCTGACCCCTAGGCCTGACCCATAGGCTGGACCCATGTCAGAAAAACAGTCGCTGGTCGCGGGAATTGATTCCTCAACGCAGTCGGTCAAAGTTGTCGTTCGTGACGCCTACACCGGTGAGCTGGTGCGTGAAGCACGGGCAGCTCACCCTGAGGGAACTGAAGTTGATCCACGCGCATGGTGGAGTGCGCTCGAGTCAATCCTTCCCCAGACGCTTGAAGGTGTCTCGGCGTTAAGTGTTGCAGGACAGCAGCACGGCATGGTGGCTTTAGATTCACAAAAAGAAGTTGTCCGTGATGCACTGTTGTGGAATGACACTCGGTCTGCTCAAGCGGCCGAAAATTTAGTACAGGAACTTGGTGGCCCTTCCGCGTGGTCCACCGCTGTTGGGAGCGTTCCTGTTGCTGCATTCACTGTTTCTAAATTGAAGTGGATGGCTCAACACGAGCCGGAGAATGCCAAGCGCACCGATAGTGTTGTGTTGCCGCATGACTACTTGACCTGGCTGTTGGCGGGAAAGCCGACAGATCCAACGACCGACCGGGGCGATGCCAGCGGAACTGGCTACTGGTCACCGATCACGGGTGAATACCGAACCGACCTCGTTGAACTTGCAATTGGTCACACACTTTTCCTGCCTAGAGTCGCAGGGCCAAGTGAAATTGTCGGAACCGCGATAGGGATTGGACGGCCAGATATTGTGATCGGGCCAGGAACCGGAGACAACATGGGAGCGGCCCTTGCCTTGGGTGTTCAGCCTGGTGACGTTGTCGTGTCACTGGGTACTTCAGGAACGGCATTCGCCGGGTCAAGCACCCCGACGCAGGATTCCACCGGGTTTGTAGCTGGCTTTGCAGACGCAACGGGACACTTCCTGCCATTGGTGTGCACCCTCAACGCTGCTCGGATTCTCACCGCCACAGCGGCAATGCTCAATGTCGATTTTGACGAGTTCGCGCGTCTCGCGCTGACGGCAGCGCCAGGTTCTGGCGGGTTGAGTTTCATTCCTTACCTTGACGGTGAACGAACACCGAATCTGCCTGACGCTCAAGGCTCCTTGCACGGCATGACGAGAACAAATATGACCCCCGGGAATCTTGCGCGAAGTGCGATTGAAGGAATGTTCGGCGGATTGGCAGACGCTGTTGACGCTTTGACTCGTGCCGGTGCCCCTGTTAGTCGGGTGATGTTGATTGGTGGGGCAGCCGCGAATCCCGCTGTCGGGGAAGTAGCAGCAACCATGTTTAGCGCACCGGTTGAGGTGCCACCCGCTGGTGAATATGTAGCCGATGGTGCGGCCAGACAAGCAGCGTGGGTTCTTACCGGTGAGCTGCCGAACTGGACGGACAGCGGTTCTGGGAGCACACGATATTTCGAGCCCGAATACCACGGGGAGATTCGCGAGAACTTTCGCGGTGCGTGGGAGCGTATGTACGGCTGACCCCCTAAGTTTGCCCCATGGACTTCCTCACCGTGGCGCTCTTCGGATTTGTGGGAGCGGCCGCCCAGTTCGTTGACGGACTGCTTGGCATGGGGTTTGGAATTACTTCTGCTTCCCTGCTCACAATTCTTGGCTATAGCGCGGTGGCAGCCTCGGCAGGGACTCACGCCGCAAAGGTAGGAACAACCCTGGTTTCTGGGGTGAGCCACTGGCGTGAAGGCAATGTGGACTGGCGCGTGTTGATCACGGTGGGCCTTCCTGGTGCAATCGGTTCGTTTGTCGGTGCGGTGGTCCTTGTCAATATCGCACTAGATGGCGCACGGATCTGGATGGCCGCGATCCTGTTCCTTTTAGGACTCACAATTATTGCTCGCTTCGGTTACGGTAAATCGCTCTTTCCTGCCATGAAACTTCGCACCAGAAACTTATGGCCCATTGGTCTTTTTGGTGGTTTTGTCGATGCAACAGGTGGCGGAGGTTGGGGCCCGGTTGCGACACCTTCATTGATGACCGTCACAAAACACAAACCGCACCGGATTGTGGGAACGGTGAGCGCGGCTGAATTCCTAGTGGCGGCTTCGGCATCTCTTGGTTTTCTATTCGGTGCGGGGGAGTCGGGAATCCCGTGGCTTGCGGTATTGGGTCTGGTGATCGGTGGCGTGATCACAGCTCCCATTGCGGCGAAACTTGCCAAGAAAGCACCCACCGCGCCACTGGGTGTTGCTGTAGGTGGCATGGTGTTGATAGCGAACACGGCAGTGATTGCCTCGGTGCTTGGCGTTCCGGGTGTTATCGCAGCGTCAATGGCCGCGGTGGAACTCCTTATCACCATTTTGATTGTGATTCGGGTGGTTAAGCGGGCTGCTGCACCAACGTGAATACCTGGTCGACAATTTTCGCGACCTGAATCGATTGCCACGGATTGGGAAGCCAACCGCCGTTTCCGCGGGTAGCGTTACTGACGTTCTCGAACATGAGTTGGTATGGATCCACAGGGGCAAAATTTTCGGTGGTTGTCTCACCGTTCGCCGTAATGGTCAACTCGCTGGCTTGATTGTGACTGGTAAAGGCTTGGTCACCCGGGAGGGAAATTTCACCGTGAGTTCCTTTAAGCACTAGACGCTGGGAAGAGTGCATGGCGAAGGATGCAACAATCGCACCGCTTCCTTGTGTTTGTGGATTCTCGAAACCAAATTGGGCTTTCATTGTCATGTCGACGTGCTCCCCGAGCTTTTCCTCATCTGCCTGAGTGACGCTGTACTCGGTTTCTTCCGCGAGTAGGGCAACGAGAGCGTGCAGCGGGTAAATGCCAACGTCGTAGAGTGCTCCACCACCCATCGCGGGGTCCAAGCGGTAGTTGCCCGGTGTTACCCCGTCAAATGTGAAAGTACCGAGGTAGTTTGTGGGTGAACCGATTGCACCACTTGCCACTAGTTCCTTGACGCGTTGTGCGCGTGGATGCCACAGTGACCATACCGCCTCAACTAGGTGCAAACCTTTTTCCTGTGCGTGTGCATAGGCGGTGACGGTATCACCCGCGTTCATGACCATGGGCTTTTCACACAGTACATGTTTGCCAGCATCGAGTGATTTAAGGATCCACGGGAGGTGCGCGTCGTTGTTCAACGAGATGTACACCGCGTCAACGTTTGGGTCTTGAATCAGTTTTTCATAGGAGTCGTACGCGACTTCGGGAGACAAACTCCGCGCCCTATTTGCATCACGCGCTGCCGCGGCGTACAACTTCCCATTCTTTGAATTGTGAAGCGACTTTGCCGTCGTACCGGTTGCAAGTCCGCCGGCGCCAATGAATCCCCAATTAACCATTGTGTTGTCAGTCATGTTCTTAGTCTCTACGATCAATTGTTGAGAAGCGCAGGCGATACCGGAATGCCGTTATTGGCCGCTGAAGTTTCTGCGGCTTCCATGATTGCCACGACATCCCGTGAGTCGACTGCCTGAACCTGCATTTGTTCGCCGCTGGTCAAGAAAAGAAACAACTCGCGGTGGAATTCGAATGGTTCAACGTGGTCAAGTTCGATTGGGGTCTTAATTCCCGATGCATCGACAAGGAACAACTTGGCGGGTAGGTCAGCAACGGCTGGTTCGGCGGCAGAGTCCCACTCACCAACAATCGCACCGGTCGTTCCCAAAGCGTAGAACTTTGGCTTGCGAGCTGCTGCCAGGTCAGAGTTCACGAAACTCGCGGTTCGACCATCTGCGAAAGTAATGTCAACTTCAGCATGGTCCGCGTTTGTCACGTGGTCCCAGTGACGCTTGTGATTGTGACCGCTGACGTGAGCAACGTTTTCTGGAATCAGGTTCACGATCTGGTCGAGGTAGTGCGAACCCCAGTCGAAAATTGCACCGCCGGACACGTCCGACATTGAGTGCCAGTAGTCACACGGCCGCGAGTAACCTCCCACGAAAGATTCATAGGAAAACAGTTCCCCGATCGCGCCGTCATTTATCAAGCGACGCATGGTGACAAAGTCCGGATCGAATCTGCGGTTTTGGTACACCACCAAAACCCGTTCCCTCTCGGTGGCCAACGTAATGAGTTCGTCGCACTGCGCCGCGGTGAGGGCCATTGGTTTTTCCAAGATCACGTGCAGTCCACGGTTCAAAGATTCTTTTGCCCACGAGTAGTGGCTATTTGGCGGTGTGGAAATCACCACGATGTCGATCAGGCCGCTGTCGAGCATTTCCATTGAGTCGGTGAAAGGCGTTGCCTCGGGTGCGAGCTCAAGGGCTGCTGCTACCCGCTCAGGATTGAGGTCGGCAACTGCACGTAATTCGAGCCCCGCTGTCCCAGCAACCGCGAGATTGTGCTCGTGGCCAATAGCGCCGTAGGCGAGAAGCCCTACTCGCAAGGGAGTGGCCGGGGTTTTTGCGATCTGGTTACTTGTTGTGGAGGAATTAGACACGGCCTAAATTTAGTAGGTGAAAGGTAAGTGTGCAGAACTGCGGGCAAAATGGTGCCATTCACGGTAACTTTATCTCTCACGGATCTGTGCAAGAACGATTCGGGTAAAAACGATCCGGGTAACAATCCAAGACTCAATGAGTGGAGTGCACATGTCTGAACAGGTTCTCGCAGGAAAAACCGCGCTGGTAACGGGTGCATCTCGCGGAATCGGTCGGGCAATTGCCCTGCGTTTCGCACATGCTGGTGCAGATGTCGCGATTGTGGCTCGAGACGCCGAGAAACTCAGCTCTCTCGCTGAGGAGATTACCTCGCTTGGGCGCACAGCTCAGGTGATCACGGCTGATTTGTCCGCAGAGGACGCAGTCGAGTCGATCTGTTCCGCCCTTGATTTTGACTCGCTCAATATTTTGGTAAACAACGCCGGTGGCAACTCATTTATGACCTCCACCGAAACAATGCGACTCTCAGGTTGGCGCAAGACCCTGAATCTCAACCTTGACGCACTTGTTGCCTTAACCCAGGGTGCAATCCCTCGTCTCGTGAACTCGGGCAACGGCTCGATAATCAATGTTTCCTCGGTTGCAGGAGTCCGCGGATCGCCCTTCATGTCCCACTACGGCGCTGCGAAGGCAGCAGTTATCAGCTTTAGCCGAAGTTTGGCAATTGAGTTGGCCAGTCAAGGCGTCCGGGTCAACTCACTGGTTCCCGGTTGGATCGAGACCGATCTCACTGACTTTTTACGCACCACACAGGAGGCCGAAGCCGGTGCACTCTCTCGGGTTCCCATGGGTCGCTGGGGTCGCGCCGAGGAGATAGCGGACGCCGCACTCTTCCTTGCGAGTGACTCCTCAAGTTTCATGACAGGTCAAGAATTGGTGATCGACGGCGGCTTGCTGGCTATGCCGTAGGCCCGACGAAAAAATGCTTGCGAGTGGTTGCCGTAAAGCCTGACAAATTCGAGTTCCGGGTGCAGAATGGAGTTATGTAACAAATTGATAACTGCGCCTCACGTGGGTAGGACAATGTCTGACAGGTGAGGGCACCAACTGGGAAGGAACTGCCGTGAGCAACAACGTAACCAGTCGTATCAGCAGCCGTACAAGCCGGATTGAGGCTAAGTACAAGGGCCACCGGAGCGAGGATCGCTTTTTTGCGGCTCGTAACGATGCCAAACAAGCGTGCGAGAACTTACGAACGGCAATTCGAAAATCTCAGATTCATACCGTGATGCGAGATGAACTCTTGCAAGCGGCGGACCGGGCTGAAGCATTAGTCAAAGGAGTCGAACCGACCCAGATTCACCCTGGTGCAGAAATTCGTCAGCTGGCGAAAGAGATTGAGCACCTGCAATTGGCGGAGCAGTGGGTTGCCGCAGCTGATCGAGTGTTGAATCGTCTCCGTACAGAAGGGCCGGCTGCGGCGCGCACCGATTTAGAACAAGCGCAGGACGCAGTGATGTGGTGTGTGCGAGCTGGTGAGTGGAATGGTCAACTCACTGCCGCTGGAACACAACTGCAGAAAGTAGTTGCCGAGGGTGAAATTCACGCAGCGCGAGTGAATTGAGTGCTTGATACTTGAATTATCTTCGGGAGGAGGCCGCTGGGATTTTTCCAGCGGCCTTTCCTAGCTTTGTATTCCCGTGCAATTCCTCTGCCATGAATTCGCGTAACAGATCAATCGCACGAAGGACTTTCTTGCTGCGTAGTGAATAGACAACATTGAGTCCGTCACGTTCAGAGGACACGATTCCGCGGTCACGCAGTACGGCAAGATGCTGGCTTGCATTCGACTGACTGATCTCTAATGCGAGGGCGAGTTCGTTCACAGACATAGGCCCGCCACGCAACTCGGTGATAAGTAGTAGTCGTTTTGGGTCGGCGATTGCTTTGCACAAGCGTGCATGCAGCTCGTGGATTTCAATTGAGAGTTCGCGGTCCATGATTTGAGTAGGTTAGCCGAGCGTCGTTGAGGCTGCACACTGGTTCTTACCTATTTCGAGAAATTCGATTTCCTCGGCACTGACGATTTTGCCGGCATTGACAGCGCGAATCGTGTCGTAGGTATCAGGTGCACTGGGCAATGAACCGACGATTTCATGAACAAATGTCACAAGATCTTCTTCTTGCATGAGGGTGGAGGCGAAAATGTGTTCGAGGTCGGTTGTGACCAGGCCGTCAGATCCCACTTCAGCTGCCATGGACCAGTGGGCCGGAAGCACCATGGTTGCGGGGGCGAGTGGGCGTAGCCGGTCGTGCACGGTATGGAACAACTCTTTTGCCAACTCGTCTGCGCTGCCGGTGAGGTCGGGTCGACCAACACCACGGACGAATACGGTGTCGCCGGTGAGTAGAAAAACCCCGGGTAGGTGGAGGCAGATGGTGCCGGGTGTATGCCCGGGCATTTTGATCGCGAATGCAGCGACCTTGGCGGTGCCCAAATCGAGCTCCTGACCGTCCGCTAGTGGCTCATTGGGCCAAGGAACTTTGGGGCCGGCGTCCTCGATCGGTAGGTGGTAGGTGGCGCCCGTGCGTGTGGCCAGTTCTGGGCCGCCAGAGATATGGTCAGCGTGTACGTGGGTGTCCATGACATGAGTAATTTTCATGTCGTTTTGGGTCGCCAAGTTTTCGTAGAACGCAGGGAAGCGTGCGGGGTCAACAACGATCGCGTTGCCGCCCTTTGCGCCAAACATGTAGGAAATACAAGCTTTCGACGGGCGAAGAATTTGCCAACCCAGTACCGAATCCGGCATATTCGGTAACTCTTTAGCAATTAAGAGCTCTGCCCAAGCCGCCGTACCACCGTCAAGGTTGCGAACTTTTCTACCTTCGTCGGCAAGCATTTCAATGAGAAGGCCGCTGCCATTTCCGTGGGCGCAGACGACAACCGAGTTCTCAGGTATTTCGGCGGCTAAGCTTTCAACCTCTTCAACCGCAACCCAGATTGGCACGTTTTTCATTGGTACAGGACTCGGGCCTTCAACCTGCCAGAGGGCGAATTCTTCCTGGTTACGGACATCCAGAATATAAGGAACACTTCCGGTCCCGATTCCTTCGTAGAGTTCCTTGGGAGTGACGCTGCCAGGATCCTTGTGGGTTTGTGTGTGTGGTGAAGTTGTCATGTTCCCTCATTTGACTGATGAACGTTTGAGTGATTAATTTTTTGATGTGAGTGAAGGCCAAGTCACTTGAAAAAAGAGTCGCTTTCGTGTGTATATGCGCAGACGCTAATACAGTTTCTGTTTTTTTGTAACGTTTTTGGCATTTTTTTTATTTTTTATTTTTTTTCTGTTTTCCTTGTATGAAGTCGCGTGGGGGTCTAATCTCACATCAGCAGCCACTGTGTGAGGACCGCTGTGAATCTGTCTACGGAATGGGGAAAGAGTGAGTGACGAAGCGCAAAGCATGACGATCATCGCTTTCAGCGGCGATTTAGACAAGTTGTGGCCGACCATGATTCTCAGTTCAACAGCGGCAGCAACAGGCATGGAGGTCACCGTCTTTTACACCTTCTGGGGTTTGTTCCCCTTGGTGAAAGACGATGTCCGCATCACGGGCAAAGACTCTATGACCAAGATGCTCTCAGGAATGAATGCACCAGGTTTTCAAGGAGCAAAACTTTCCAAAATGAACATGGGCGGAATGGGTCGTCGCATGATGCGAAAGGTTGCCAAGAAAGGCAACCTGATGCCACCTGAAGAACTCTTCGCAATCTGTGAGGATATGGGAGTCAACATGTGGCCGTGTCAAATGACCATGGACCTTCTTGGAATCAAGTCCGAGCAAATGCGACCAAATCTGGGAACACCGGTTGGTGCCGCAACGGCACTGCAGAAGATGGCCAAATCAGACATCAGCCTTTTCATCTAATTAATCAGTTCATCGAAAAAAAATATTGAGTAATTAATTAAGGAGTCATAATGGAATTTGATCGCGCAGTAGATGCAAAAGGTCAAAGTTGCCCAATGCCGGTGCTCTTGACAGCCAAGGCTGCCAAGGAAATGACCTCGGGCGAGGTAATGTTCCTAGAAGCCACCGACGCCGGTGCTCGCTCAGACATTCCAGCTTGGGCGGAGCAAACCGGCAACGAACTTATTGAGTCTTCAGAAGAAGGCGACGTTCTCTCGTTCTACATTAGAAAGAAGTAACCTACGTGCGCTACGGATTCGCCATTGACCAACGAACCTGTATCGGGTGTCACGCGTGCACGGTCGCATGCAAGACCGAGCACGACGTACCTGTCGGACAATTCCGCACCTGGGTGAAATACGTGGACAAAGGGGAGTACCCCACCACCACCCGTGAGATGGGCGTCATGCGTTGCAACCATTGCACCGACGCTCCGTGCGTGAAGAGTTGCCCGACCCAGGCTTTGTTTATCCGCCCCGACGGGATCGTTGACTTTGACAACGAGAGTTGTATCGGTTGCAAAATGTGCATGCAGGCGTGCCCCTATGACGCGATTTATATCGATGAAAACACCCACACCGCGGCCAAGTGCAACTTCTGTGCCCACCGAATTGATCAAGGACTCGAGCCCGCCTGCGTTCAGGTGTGTCCCACTGAATCAATTTGGATGGGCGACATCGACGATCCCACGAGTGGGATCAGCAAATTTCTTTCGATCCAGCCGGTCAACGTTCGCACACCCGAACAGGGCACCAAGCCCAATGTGTATTACGTCGGCGCTGACCACACGGTCCTAGATCCGTTGGCCGCCCCCGTGCAGGACACCTACCTGTGGGCGGATGCTGATCCGCTCCGTTTGGAAACCGCAGCCGAACTGCCAGGGGATCCCCTCACCAATGCCCGCCTGACACTGAACACCTCACACCCCCGGCCATGGGGCTGGCGGGTCTGGACCTATCTGTGGACCAAGTCGATTGCGGCAGGTGCGCTACTCCTTGGTGCACTTCTTGTAATTTTCACGGGAGACACGAGCAACCTGATAGCCACCATGGCGCCATTCACGACCGAAGCTTTCTTAGTTATTACTTCTGCTCTATTGATCTGGGACCTCAAGCGACCAGACCGGTTCTACTTCCTATTTGATCCGCGCAAGATCAACAAGACCTCGTGGCTCGCACTGGGTGGAATCTTCCTAGGACTTGGCGCCGGAATTGGTGGACTGTGGTTCCTCGCTGGCGCTGCCACTTGGCTTGAGATCGGTGACTTCTCCATGGCAATCACCTGGCTGGCTTGGCCGGCAGTTCCGGCAGCGATCATGGTCGCCGGTTACACCGCATTTCTGTTTGGTCAAGCTGAAGGACGCGACCTGTGGCAGTCACCCGTTCTGTTCTGGCATCTGATTGCCCAAGCCGTCATGGTTGGCGCTGGGGCGCTCCTGCTCATTGGTTTTGTCGTCGCACCTGAGGACTCCACCATGATCTGGCTCACTTGGGCGCTTGTCGCTGGCGTTGCGGCTCACCTACTCATCACGTTAATTGAGTTTGGTGGGAAGCACCCAACCCGCAATGCGCAAATTGCCGCCCATTCGATCACCCACGGTCGCTATGCACAGCAGTTCTGGTTCGGCTCGGTGTTGCTGTCATTTGTTGCCGCAGTACTTGCAGGTCTGACCCTGTTCACCGACTCACTCATATTCGTCGGAGTAGCTGCAGTGCTCGTTCAGGTCGCACTCGTCTTCCACGAGAAAGTATTCGTCATGGCGGCCCAAGACCCACCACTGTCCTAAAGGAAAGAGCTAACGCATGAAACCACGCGACAAAGACACAGTTGAATCACACGGACCAGCAGCATCTCCGGTGGGACCGGACGCACCCGAGCATTTCGGCTTGCGCGTAAGGGAAACCGTGTCGAACTACCCGCCGGTTGAACAGTGGGATGACGTTGTCATGTATGACGCCAAAGCCCACCCGCGCAAGGTCGGCCGTCACTACATGCTGGTGCCCACAACATGTTTCAACTGTGAGAGTGCATGCGGCCTGCTCGCTTATGTGGATAAAGAAACAAAGGAAGTTGTCAAGATTGAAGGCAACCCGGCCCATCCAGGTTCACGTGGCCGGAACTGCGCCAAGGGACCAGCCACGATCAACCAGACCAAGGACCCTGAGCGGATTTTGTACCCGCTTAAGCGCACCGGACCTCGAGGCGGCTCAGATTTTGAGCGCATCTCATGGGATGAAGCACTGGACACAATTGCCGGTCGGATCCGTAAAGCGATCCAAGAGGACCGACGCAATGAAGTCATGTACCACGTTGGTCGTCACGGCGAGGATGGGTTCATTGAGCGGGTGCTCCTCACCTGGGGGGTTGACGGAAACAACACACACACCAATATTTGTTCTGGTGGTGCACGCTTTGGCTACTCGGTCTGGGGTGGTTACGACCGTCCTTCGCCCGACCACGCCAACGCCAAAGTAATCCTTTTGCTGTCAAGTCACCTTGAAGCGGGTCACTACTTCAACCCGCACGCCCAGCGAATCATGGATGCCAAGGTGCGCGGCAACGCAAAGTTGGTCGTTGTTGATCCGCGACTCTCCAACACCGCCTCCCACGCCGATGAATGGTTGTCACCGTGGCCGGGCAGTGAAGCTGCACTTCTTCTCGCGATCGCCGCGTACATCCTTCGCACCGATCAGGTTGCGTGGGACTACATCAAGCGTTGGGTGAACTGGAAGGTGTACTTGGAGAACGTGCACCCAGAGCTCGACAAGGAAGACTTTGAAGCTTTTAAGACTGCGCTGACCGCTGACTACCAGCAGTACACCTTCGAGTTCGCAGCTGACGAATGCCGGATCCCGGCTGCTCAAATCGAAAAGACCGCAAAAATCGTTGCTAATGCGCAAGGAAAACTGGCAGCACACACCTGGCGCTCGGCAACCGCTGGAAACCTCGGTGGCTGGGCTGTTGCGCGCGCATTGTTCTTCTTGACAGTTCTCACCGGAAGCGTCGGTGAAAAGGGTGGCACCAGCCCCAATGGTTGGAACAAGTTGATTCCACACGGTCCTAACATGCCCGGCGGTCACGACTCGTGGAATGAACTCCTCTGGCCAAAAGAGTTCCCCATGTCCACCAATGAACTTTCCATTCTTTTACCACACTTCCTCTTAGAGGGTCGCGGAAAAGTAGACACGTACTTCTCGCGGGTATACAACCCTGTCTGGACCAACCCCGACGGCTTCAGTTGGATTGAAGCGCTCAGCGACGAAGACTTGGTGGGTTGCCACGTTGCTATGACACCCACGTGGAGTGAGACCGCAATTTACGCGGACTTTATTTTGCCGTTCGGTCACAGCACCGAACGCCATGACACTCAGTCCTATGAACAATATGCCGGCAAGTGGCTGGGCTTCCGCCAGCCCGTCACCCGTGTCGCCCGGGAGAAAATGGGTGAAACTTTCACCGACTCTCGCGACTCAAACCCCGGTGAAGTGTGGGAGGAAACCGAGTTCTGGATCGAACTCTCCTGGCGCATTGACCCCGACGGTGAGTTGGGAATTCGCAAGTACTTCGAGTCCATGAAAAACCCGGGCACCAAAATCGGCGTGGACGAGTACTACGGGTATATCTTCGACAACAACGTTCCTGGACTCCCGGAAAAGGCCTCGAAGCTTGGGCTGACTCCACTTGAATACATGCGCAAGTATGGCGCGGTTGAAGTCGTTGCTGACCTTTACCGGCAAGATGAACGAGCGCTGACCCCGGCAGAGCGCGAGGGGGCTGTGCCCGATAAAAACGGTGTACTGCGCAAACCAATCACCATGGAAACCCAGAAGCCACTTGTCGGAGAGCCTGGCGCTGTTGGGGTAATCCTCGACGACGGCTCCGAGGTCGCCGGTTGGCTAACCCCTTCACGCAAGTTGGAGTTGTACTCACCCTCCATGGCCGACTTCGGTTGGGGCGATCTGGCAACACCGTGTTACATCCAGTCACATGTTTCCCACAAGAACATCGACGAATCAAATAACGAAATGGTGCTGGTACCAACTTTCCGGCTACCCACTTTGATTCATACGCGTTCGGGTAACGCGAAGTACCTCAATGAGATCAGTAACAAGCACCCAATGTGGATGAACACGAAAGATGCTGATCGCATGGGCCTTGTGACCGGTGACATGGTTCGCGTCAATACTGAAATTGGTCACTTTGTTGCCCGCATCTGGTCAACCGAAGCTGTTCGTCCGGGTGTCACCGCACTTTCACACCACATGGGTCGCTGGCGCACCAATGACGACGCGGGTTCACGTTGGGTAACCGGCAAAGTTGACGTTGGCAAGATGGAAGACGGTCGCTGGCGTTTGCGTTACAAGGAGGGTGTTAAGCCTTTCGTCTCCGACGACCCCGATTCAATGCGAATCAATTGGGAGGATCCGGGTGTGCACCAAAACCTCGCGTTCCCGGTTCATCCGGACACCCAGTCCGGTATGCACTGCTGGCACCAGAAAGTGCGGATTGAACGCGCCCACGAGGAAGACAAGTACGGCGACGTCGTTGTTGACACCAAGAAATCGCGCGAGGTCTACCTCGACTGGATGTCAAAGACAAAGTCTGGGCCAAATAAGGACGGCCTGCGCAGGCCAGAATTCATGATGCGCCCAGTGATGCCAATGCGTAAGGCTTACTTCGTTGATCCACCAGAGTCAGGTTCACCGCAGGAGTAACCTGCATCCATGGCTTTTTGTGGGATTCCAGAATCAGCGCTGAAGTTTTACCACGACTTGGCGGCCAATAACACCAAGTCGTGGTGGGAACTCAATCGCGGGATCTACGACAGCAGTGTTAGAGCGCCGATCACAGAGTTGATGTCCGAGCTTGAAGCCGAGTTTGGATCTTTCAAAGTCTTTCGCCCCTATCGTGACGTGCGTTTCGGGAAAGACAAAACCCCGATCAAGGACCACCAAGGAGCGGTTATCCAGGTCGAAGACGCGGTTGCCTATTACTTCCAGGTGAATTCTGAAGGGATCATGGTGGCCGGTGGTTGGTATTCGCCACTTGGTCCGCAACTGAATCGTTTCCGCGCAGCTGTTGACGGCCCGTTGGCGCCCGAGCTTCGTCAGATCATGAAGTCGGTTGCCAAGAGTTTTGAACTCGACGGGCGCCCCATGAAGACAAAGCCGCGAGGGATAGACGCGGACAATCCCAATCTTGATCTTTTGCGCTTCAAAGCAGTCACCGCCTCGCGCCACTACGACGACCCGGCGGTATTTGGCGTCGCTTCATTTGGCAAAAAAGTGCGCAAGGATTTCAAGGCTCTGACACCAATGATCGAGTGGTTGGCGGACGTAGTTGGTCCGGCAGAGGATCCTAGCGCCGAGCTGTAACTGCTAGTGGGTGAGAAAGCGCGCGGTGACAAACTCCCTAGCGCCTTCAATGTCTGGGGCGAGGAAACGGTCGGGTCCTGGTCCTTCACAACTCTTTCGAAGTTGAGAAATTGACTCGGAAATAATTTCCGATGACTCAAGTGGTGCGCGCAGTTGAATTGCTCGGGCTGCAGTCATGATTTCAATTGCAATGATCGTGGTTAGGTTAGACACTGCCGAACGTAGTTTGCGGGCAGCGTGCCAACCCATTGAGACGTGATCCTCTTGCATGGCTGAACTGGGAATTGAGTCCACACTTGCAGGCACTGCTAGACGCTTCATGTCACTGACAAGTCCAGCCTGGGTGTATTGGGCGATCATGAGTCCGGAGTCAACCCCGGGGTCGTGTGCAAGAAAGGGTGGAAGGCCGTGGTTGCGCGCCTTGTCCAGCATGCGGTCGGTTCGTCGCTCGCAGATCGACCCGAGGTCCGCGGCTGCAATAGCCAAAAAGTCCAAGACGTAGGCAACGGGTGCTCCATGGAAGTTTCCGTTACTGGTGACTTCACCACTTGGCAGGATCACCGGGTTGTCGATACTTGCCGCAAGTTCATTAGTCGCAACACTTTTTGCGTGGGCAATAGTGTCGCGGACCGCGCCGGTTACTTGCGGGGCGCAGCGAAGGCTGTACGCGTCCTGGACTCGGTCGTCGTCTTGTTTGTGACTATTCACGATCGGGGAGTTCGCGAGGGCAGCGTAAATATTTGCGGCACTCACCGCCTGTCCGGTATGTGGTCGAAGTGGTGCGTGCAGCTCCGGGCGAAATACCGAATCGGTGCCCATGAGCCCTTCAATACTCATTGCCGTTGCCAGGTCGGCGGCATCACATAAACCCTCAAGGTCAGCAATTGCCATGATCAACATGCCCAACATTCCGTCGGTGCCATTAATCAGTGCGAGCCCTTCCTTTTCATGGAGTTCGACGGGTGTGATGCCAGCGTGGGCCAGAAGTGGGGCAACCTCGACGAGTTCCCCCAGTGCGTTGCGGGCTTGGCCTTCGCCCATGGCGACGAGTGCGCAGTGTGCAAGGGGCGCAAGATCTCCACTGCAACCCAGTGATCCGAACTCGTAGACCACTGGAGTGATCTCGGCGTTAAGGATTGCGGCATATGTTTGTGCAATTTCTGGACGAACACCGGTATGACCCGAAGTGAGCGTTTTTAAGCGCAGGAACATGGTGGCTCGCACAACTTCCCGCTCGACCTCATTGCCGCTGCCTGCCGCGTGGCTGCGGATCAAAGACTTTTGAAGTTGCACGCGGTCTTCATGGGGAATGTGACGGTTCGCCAGGGCACCAAATCCCGTTGAGATTCCGTAGACGGGGGTTTCCTGGTGCGCAAGCTGCTCCACGTATGCACGACTTGTTGCCATTGCAGCAAGCGCTTCTGAACTGATGTCAATCTGGGCATTACCGCGGGCAACAGCGACTACTTCCTCGATACTCGGTGGGGTCGTTCCCAGTATCACGGCCTGAGAACTGTGTTTCTGAGTCATGTGGTGAGCGCCTTTCCAGCTTTGTAGGTGTGGGCTATTTGCGGCACACCGGGTCGATACGCGAGGAAATCAATTGAAGGCGCAGTGAGGATCACAAAGTCAGCGCTCATACCCACCGCGATTGCCCCAATATCGGTTCGGGCGAGTGCTTTGGCACCGCCAAGGGTCGCGGCGAGCACAGCTTGGTCAACGGTGAAGTGCATTTCACGAACGGCGAGGGCAATAACGAGCTGCATTGAGGTGGTGAAGGAGCTCCCTGGATTGCAGTCGGTGGCAAGTGCCAATTCAACTCCGGCGTCAATGAATCTTCTGGCGTCGGGGTAGGGCGAGCGGGTTGAAAACTCAACACCGGGAAGCAGGGTTGCCACAATTCCAGCTTCAGCCAGGAGTGCCAATTCAGAGTCGGAGGTGTAGGTCAGGTGGTCGACAGAAACAGCACCAAGTTCACACGCAACCTCAATACCGCCAATCGACTCAATCTGGTTCGCGTGCAGTTTCACCAGTAGGCCTGCATCCATGCCCGCATGTAAAATCTTACGTGCCTGTTCAGGAGTAAATGCACCTCTGTCACAGAATACGTCTATCCAACGGGCGTAGGGAAGTGCAGCCTTAAGCATTTCCCCGCATACCAAATCTACGTAGGCGTCAGTGTTGCCAGAAAATTCAGTAGGAACGACGTGTGCGCCCAGGAAAGTTGTCTCAGGTGTGAACTCTCGTGCGATGCGAAGGCTGCGCACTTCGCTCTCAACGTCAAGCCCGTAACCGGACTTGATCTCGAAGGTTGTTATTCCTGCGCCATGGAACTCGTCAACGAGTGCTGCACAATTGTTTCGTAACTCTGCATCAGTTGCGGCTCTTGTTGCGGCAACGGTTGAACGAATCCCTCCGGCGGCGTAAGACTCACCGGCCATACGCGCAGCAAACTCCGCCGAACGCTGGCCGGCAAAAATCAGGTGCGAGTGCGAGTCAACAAAACCGGGAAGTATTGCCGCACCAGTTGCATCGATAATATTCTCGCAATTTTTTGGCGACTGCGATTCTGGACCGACCCACGTAATTACGCCATTTTCATAAGCGAACGCAAAATTCGCATTGCGATAAGGCCCCGAGCCGCTATTGGTGACTAGCTCGCCAATATTGCGAACCAGGGTGCTCCCGGTCAACGACTCACCTTCTTTCATATTGATTCGGTCATGGGGATTCGGACATCACGCTCGTGGGCAACGTCGCAAGCAATGTCGTAACCAGCATCGACGTGACGGATTACACCCATGCCTGGATCGTTGGTCAACACACGACGGATCTTTTCACCCGCTAGTTCAGTGCCGTCCGCGACGGTTACTTGACCCGCATGGATCGAACGACCAATTCCCACGCCACCACCGTGGTGGATTGAAACCCATGAAGCGCCGGAAGCGACGTTGACCATTGCGTTGAGTAGGGGCCAGTCCGCGATTGCGTCAGAACCGTCGAGCATTGACTCGGTTTCGCGGTAAGGCGAGGCGACGCTGCCGCAGTCGAGATGGTCCCGACCGATCACGATCGGGGCGGAGAGTTCACCGCTTGCCACCATGTCGTTGAACTTTGCGCCGGCTTTGTCGCGCTCGCCGTAGCCCAACCAGCAGATGCGCGCGGGAAGTCCCTGGAATGCAACGCGGTCCTGGGCCATGGTGATCCAGCGCCGAAGATGGTCATTCTCTGGGAAAAGGTCAAGGATCGCTTGGTCAGTTGCGTAAATATCTTTTTCATCGCCTGAGAGTGCAACCCAGCGGAAGGGTCCCTTGCCTTCGCAGAAGAGTGGGCGAATATAGGCGGGGATGAATCCGGGGAATTCGAATGCCCGGGTGTAGCCGCCTTTACGGGCTTCGTCGCGGATCGAGTTGCCGTAGTCGAATACTTCGGCTCCACCGTCCATGAAGCCAACCATTGCTTCAACGTGCTTTGCCATTGCGAGTTGGGCGCGCTCGGTGAATTCGTCTGGCTTCTTCTCCGCATATTCGTGCGCATCGCCGAGATCAATGTCTTCGGGGATATAGCTCAATGGGTCGTGCGCGGAGGTTTGGTCGGTGACAATGTCGATTGGTACCCCACGGCGTAACAATTCGGGGAACAGGGTGGCGGCGTTGCCAACGAGACCCACGGAGAGTGCTTTACGGTTCTTCTTTGCGTCGAGTACGAGTTTCAAAGCTTCTTCGATGTCCTTGGCAACCACGTCAAGGTAACGGTCAACGACTCTGCGGTGCAGGCGACTGGCGTCAATGTCAACGACTAGGCATACGCCCTCATTCATGGTTACCGCGAGAGGTTGTGCACCGCCCATGCCACCGCAACCTGCGGTGAGGGTCAGTGTTCCGGCGAGTGTCCCACCGAACTTCTTGGCAGCAACTGCTGCAAAAGTTTCATAGGTTCCCTGCAAAATCCCTTGGGTACCAATGTAAATCCAAGACCCAGCTGTCATTTGGCCGTACATGGTGAGTCCCATGTGTTCCAACCGACGGAACTCGGGCCAAGTTGCCCAGTCACCCACCAAGTTCGAGTTTGCGATCAAGACTCGTGGCGCCCACTCATTGGTTTGCATGACACCAACGGGGCGACCGGACTGCACCAACATGGTTTCGTCATTTTTCAAAGTTTGCAGGGTGCGGATCATGGCGTCGTAACTGCGCCAGTCGCGAGCGGCCTTACCGGTGCCCCCGTAGACAACCAACTTCTCTGGGTATTCGGCTACCGCGGGGTCAAGGTTGTTCTGCAGCATGCGCATTGCGGCTTCCTGCCCCCAGCCTGGGGCGGTCCGAGTAGTTCCGCGCACCGCGTGAATTTCACGGGTTGGGTCATAGGTCGGGGTGATCAGGTTCTCGGTTGTCATGTGTGCAGTCTGCTCCTCTTGCAAGGGTTCAGGTGGCCCAATGCTAATTGCAAGTCTCACATGCCAGACTCTCCTCGTGTCCCAGGTCCCAGCCGCACATCGCACCTTGGAGGTGCTTCTCCTACTCGCTCGTAGCGCTGGGCCAATTCCTGCGGCAACGATGGCTCGGGAACTTGAAATCCCCAAGTCCTCGCTCTATCACCTACTTGCCGCGATGCAGTCAAAAGGATTTGTCACCTCAATCACGGCGGTGCCCAAAGAGAATTCACTATGGGGTTTGGGGGTCAGCGCATTTGAAGTGGGCTCCGCCTATGTTCGGCACGAGCCGCTAGAGGCGCGTGCCCGCCCGGTACTTATTGCGCTGCTAAATAGAGTCGGTGGGCTAGCTCCGCTCGTGGGTCACTTGGGAATCCTGCGGGGGAGTGACACGTACTACCTGCTCAAGGAGAGTTCGGGTGGACCAATCACCGTAGTTTCAGAAATAGGGGTACGGCTCCCAGCTTCTTTGACGGCTTCTGGGCGGGCAATGTTGTCCTATATGTCGGCAGCACAAATCCGCGCACTTTTTCCCAATGTGGAAGCATTCGTGGATCGAACCGGCAAGGGTCCGCTAACTCCCAAACAACTAAAAGCATTGCTTGTCACCGAACGCAAGCAAGGTTTCTCCCGGGAACTGGGCATGGTTACCCGCGGGCATTCCTCTGTTGCATCGGCTGTATTTGACCACCTCGGTGAACCCATAGCCGCAATCAATCTGGTGTACCGAGACAGCACGGTTGAAGAGTCTAAGCAAGCAACATTGATCACTGCTGTGCAAGACTCCGCTCGCGAGCTCACGAAAAGACTCGGTGGTCGTCTCCCAACAGAGTGAAGGGGTTTTTGTGAACACAGATCCAAGTTGGCCACGTGCGACAAGTCTGCTCACTAGCAATTCCGATGCACGCGTTGCCCTGATCGGGATCCCTGCACACGAAACTTCAATCAGTGCGACCCGCGCTGACACCACTCCTCCTGCCGTTCGCGAGGCAATGAATAGATACTCGACGTATTGCGCCACCCACGATCAGGAATTACTAAGTCGCGAAGTTTTTGACGCGGGCAATGTGAAAGCTCCCGACCACCCAGCAGGCGAGGCACGAGTGCACGAGAAACTCGCGGAGCTGAGTGACAAGTTTGTGATCGCGATCGGTGGTGACAACTCGATTACCTACTCGGTTGCAACAGGGTTGTGGGGCAACGAGATCGAGCGTGCAGGGTTGATCACATTTGACGCCCACCACGATCTGCGTGACGGGATCTCCAATGGTTCCCCTGTTGAACGGCTAGTGCAGGCCGGCCTGAGCGGGAAACGAATTGTTCAAATTGGAATAGCAGACTTCTCCAACTCACCCCAGTACGCTCAGCGGGCAAAGGAGTACGGAATTACCGTTATCCCGCGCAGCGAATTACGCAATCGCACGGCCGAAAGCATTGTGGAACAAGCAATTTCGATTGCCGGTGCTCTGGGTGGGCCGATGCACGTGGACTTCGACGTTGACGTGTGTGACAGGAGTGTTGTTCCAGGTTGCCCGGCCGCTGCCCCAGGTGGAATCAGTGCAGACGAATTCAGAAACTTCGCGCACCTGATTGGCGCTAGCAATCAAGTTCGCTCCGTTGACTTCACCGAGGTTGATGCGCAAGCTGACGCGCCCGACGGCAGAACAGTTCGACTCGTTGCAGTGTCAGTTCTCGAATTGCTGTGCGGTCTTCGCCTGTCACGCGAATAACTAATGGACTAGTTGATCCGGCCAACCGGCAGGCGGGTCTCAACGACAACGCCTTCAACTAATTCAATTCGGTAGGCGGCTGCACCTTCAGAGTCGTTTGGATCCGAATCTGGAAAGTCGCTCACAACTTCAATGGGGATCGTGTCTGAGTACAGAATTCCAATTCGATCGTCAGTTGCATAAGTTGTTGGCAGTGAACCGTTAGCAACTAGTTCATGAACAAGGGGGCGTCGCTGCTTCTCCGAGTCGTAGTGCACGCCGTTGCCATAGGGCAGCAGCCCTAATCCACCAAAAGCTGGTTGCAACTCCTTTCCATAGGAGTCAGTGGGACCACCAACATGCCAGCAGATCGATCCGGCGCTGACTCCGGCGAGAACAGTTCCGTCAAGCCACGCTTGACGTAGGAGCGAGTCAAGGTTGTGCGCTTTCCAAACTGCCAACAAGTTCACAACGCTGCCACCTCCAACCCAAATCACGTCACTATTCCCAATTATTTCTTCGGGAACGTGATTGGGCATGGGGAAGAGTGCCAAGTGGTCGACGTCGCAGTTCAATTCTCGCAATGCGCTGTACATGAGCGAGAGATAGCCTGGGTCATCGCCTGTTGCTGTCATGATCAGCGTGACACGTGGGCGCTCAAGCCCGGTTAGTCCGAGTGCTCGCTTGATCAGACCACCCGGACGTGCACCGCCTGAATCGGTTCGGGGTAGAAATCCACCACTGGTTGCCAAAATTTTTCTATTCATAAATTTCCCGTTAACTATTGGGCGACTGCGAGATAATTGTGGTCAACATGTCAACAGCGGAAGGAACGAGTGAGCGATCCATGCGACCTTCAATAACGAGTGTTGCGATTCCGTGTACGGCCGCGATCAATACTGTCTCAAGTAGGTGACCATCTTCCGCTGCGAAACCGTAGTCGGCTTGCAGGTCGCCAAGGACTGAGACAGCCGACGCTTCAATGTATTCCGGGCGAGTTGGTGAGATTTGACCATTGAACATAACCTGGAATAGGTAAGGGTGGTCGACGGCAAAAGAGATATAGGAATTTGCGGAGTGCCGCATGAGTTCAAGCGGACCCGTGGGTGCGGAGTCAACATTTACTTGACACAAGATGAAGTCATCGAGTTGGGCGAATCCACGGGAACTCACGGCTTCCATGAGTTCGTCTTTGTCAGCAAAGTGGTGGTACGCGGCACTTGGGCTCACCCCGACCGCTGCAGCTACCGCGCGCAAGGAAACGTGATCGGCGCCAACGGCATCAACGCTTGCAACTGCTTGTTCAATGAGAGCTTCACGTAGGTCACCATGGTGATACGCGCGTTTTGGGCTCTCGGACACGGCCCCACTCTAGTGAATGCCAAAAATGCGAGAAAATCTGCAAAGTGGCTACGTTTGTATTCCCGAGACAGGCACTGCGGCACAGGAATCTTGATTAATCAACCGAACATTGAGCGCCCACAGCATGAACAGGAGCGAGATGACTGCGAGAAACGGCTGAATGGGGGCGAACCAGGAAATCGCTCCACTTGAGCCAAGGGCGAGCAGCACTAACTTGTTGCACACCGGACAACCGACGGCGAAAAAGGAAATCAATCCGCCAAGGGTGCCAAGGCGCAGGGACTTGTCGGTACTTTTAACCGGAACCTCGGGGTCTGTGACCGATTCGCGGACGTAGGTTGCAATGAGTAATCCGCCAAGAATTGCGCTGAAAACGACCGTGGGGTAGGACCACCAAGTTGTTTCAATTGCGCGGCCAAAGATTGGGTTGGGGATCACAGCGGTGGGAAGAGCGATTAAAAACCCGATTCCTAGCCCTGAAAGGATCGCCGCGTACCAGCGCCGGGGCGACCATTGAGACATCGCGTTTCGCCACAGTGCAGGGCTGAGTTTAAGACTGGATAGCGAGAACATTCCAGCAGATTACCCCATGACATCTCCAGAATAATTAATACCCATGGGGGTATAAGGTTGTGGTATGGAGTCAGCATGAATATGCCCGCGCTACACGCGCAGCCCGCCTGGTTTGGCACCGTCATGGGGACCGGTGCGACTTCGACATTGCTATTTATTGCCTACCACCAACTCGAATGGCAACCACTTCTCTGGATTTCCATTGGCCTGCTTTGGGCAGCAACACTCCTAGCCTTTGCGCTCTGGCCAAAGTACTTTAGGCGTTTGTCGCAGCGCAGTGCACTGGCAGACGAAATCGCTGACCCAGCGCACGGTGCCATGCTCGCTACTTTCCCAGCGGGGGTACTCGTACTAGCAAATGCCTGGGGCAATGCGGGGCAAGTGAGTATTCCGAGCAATATTGCATTGATAATCGGTGGGGTTCTGGCAGTAATTGGTGCAGTGATCGCACTTGGCTATTCCGCACTGTGGGCATCGGTGATCAGTCGAGTGGAAGTCCCACTTGCGAAAATTAATGGTGGCTGGTTGATCCCTGTGATCATGAACCTCCTCGTACCACTTGCGCTGCTCCCGCTCATTACCGAACTACCAGATCAAGCCCGCATGCTTATCGCGGTCGGATTCATGTTTATGGGGATCGGAGTGCTGCTTTTCGTTGCAGTATTCACGCTGCTCATCGTGCGAATTGCAACCCAAGGTTCACTTCCGGGCCCACTTGTACCTTCGCTGTGGATCCCGCTTGCTCCGGCAGGGGTTTTTGGAATTGCAATAGTCCGACTATTCCAAGAAGGTGCGGTGGTTGGCCTTTTTAGCGATGAACTCGTTGTGATTGCCGAAGTCGTGGCACTGATGGCAATTGGATTTGGACTTTGGTGGGCAATTTTCGCTGCGATCGATCTACACCGAGCCCGAAAAGTAGGAGGAATCCCGTTTCACCTGGGGTGGTGGGGCATGGTCTTCCCAGTCGTGGCACTTGCTACTTCGATCACCCTCATGGACCAAATTTTTGAATTTCCAACATTGATCGCAATCGTCGCTGTTTCGGTGGGGTTTGGCGTATGGTTATTTGTCTCGGTGAAGACCTTGGCTGCGGTCGCTGCGGAGCGTAAGCGTGCTGCTTCAAGGCACTAACATGTTCTAAGGTGCCTGCTGGCAGGAAGACTGACGGCGCACCACGCCCTTTGTGGCACGTTGTTTAAGGACCCTAATTCATGCCGAACGCACACACCGTGAAATCTCATTCGGATCCAGCCCGCATGCATACCCCTGACCAGGCCCTTGTTGATCTGGTGTTGGCCTATGTCACAGAGCGGTTGGCGCTTGAAGAAACGCCGATCGACGGATTCGGTGACCGTGTGGAAATGCAGGAAGCGCTTGAAGGTTTGATCAGCAATGAACCAAAGGACCCGGCAGAGGTGCTCGGGATCTACGAGAAATACCTCTCAGAAACCGTGCTCTCGGCGGACAGTCCGCGCTTCTTTGGGTTTATTCCTGCCGCACCAACGAAGGCCTCACTTCTTTTTGACATGGTGGTTTCAGCTGCTTCACTGCAAGGCTGCTCGTGGCTGGAAGCTGCTGGCGCGGTCATGGCGGAAAACCAAGCGCTGCGAACAATGGCTGACATTGCGGGAATGCCACAAAGCGCAGGCGGCACCTTTGTATCCGGTGGCAGCGCAGGAAATCTTTCCGCATTGGTTGTTGCGCGTGACACCGCGCGTGCACAGCGAAAAGCACATGGTCAACCGTTGTACCCACTTCAGGTGGTTGTCAGTGACCAAGCGCACTCGTCGATTCAGAACGCACTCAACATTGTTGACATGGGTGCGATCGTTGTCCCCACTGCAGACGGACGCATGACTCGCAACGATCTTGAGTTGGGATTAGCCGGCCAAGACCTCTCCAACGTTGTCGCGATTATTGCAACGGCGGGAACCACGAACGCCGGGATTATTGACCAACTTGACGCTGCGGCAGACGTTGCGGAAAAGAACGGTTGGTGGTTCCATGTTGACGGCGCTTACGGTGGCGCGGGAATGTTGGACCCGGAAAAGCGCACAATGTACCAAGGGATCGAGCGCGTTGATTCTCTCGTGATGGACCCACACAAGTGGTGGTTTGCGCCATTTGATTCTGCTGCGCTGCTCTATCAAGATCCGCACCTAGCCAAGGGCGTTCACACCCAGGACGCGTCCTATCTTGACGTGATCCATACCAGCGACCTCACTGAATTCAATCCAAGTGACTTGGCCTACCACTTAACAAGGCGAGCTCGCGGCATGGCTTTGTGGTTTTCCCTTGCCGTTAATGGTCTTGACGCCTACCGCGACGCTGTAGTTGCCGGAAATCAAATGGCGCGGTATGCCGCTGAACAGATTAAAGCCAATCCCAATCTTGAATTGATCCACGAACCCGACCTGTCGGTCGTGCTGTTCCGCCGTCAAGGCTGGACCGCCGAGAACTACGACAAGTGGTCAACCAACCTACTCGACCAGCAGGTTGCCTTCGTCACTTCTTCATCGTGGCGCGGTGAAACAGTTGGTCGATTGGTGTTCTTGCACCCCGGAACTACGAGCGCCATGGTCGACGAAGTCCTCGCCGAATTAAATTAGCGGTCACGGAGGTTCAGTTTTTCCAGGCCCTTCCACGAAAGCGGAAGTAAACCTGCGGCTAGTGCAATTTTTAGGGCATCGCCAATTAAAAACGGGACCACACCCAAACTTAGGGCGGTTGCCCAACTTGCATCAATTGCGAACTTGAGCCAGGTGACCCCAACCGCGTAAATCGCGAGGTTGCCAATCACCATGAGTCCGGCGCTGCGGACTGCCGTTGTTGACGCGCCACGCTCGGCCAGCCGACCAACAATGAACGCCGCGAGAATGAATCCAAGAATGTAACCAAAACTCGCCTTGGAGAAACCGGAAGTTCCTTCAGCGAACCAGGGGAAACCAACCATTCCCACTGCCAGGTAAACAACCATGGAGAGCACACCGCGAAGGGAACCAAGGGCAGCGCCAACCAGCAGCACGGCGAATGTTTGAAGGGTCAAAGGAACTGGAGTGAACGGCAATGGAATTGCGATCTGAGCGGCAATACCAACGAAGGTGGCGCCACCCAAAACGAGGGCAATCTGGGCGAGCGCTGTGCGCGCGGCGTAGTCTGCCAGGACGCGGGGGGCCGGGGTTGCAATTGCCATGGGGATACTGTCCTTTGGTTGAGGAATTCGTGAGGGCTTCGACTTGTAGACCGGGTCAAATCCTACTGCCATTCAGAATTAAACTTGCCGTTCCCACCCCAAAAATTGACTTTTTGGGCTTGTTTGGGGTTACAGTTGTGACACGTGGGCAAGCAAGCGTACTGATCACCGGACACGTTGATCTATTTGTGAAATCGCTGGGGAAGGCGTCATTCACATATAGGAGGTCAACATGTCAGCAGTGAGTTATTCGCAGGCTGGATCCCAAGCGGGTCACAGCCAAGGCGTGATCTTTATTCATGCCTGCCCAAATGCCTTAGCCCCGCACCTTGAATGGGCAATAACCAAAGTCCTAAGCACCGAGGTACCTATGTCATGGGCGCCCCAACCCATTGCCCCTGGTCAACTCCGGAGTCAAATAATCTGGTCGGGTAAACAAGGCATGGGTGCTCGAATCGCCAGTGCACTACTCGCCTTTGGGCAGGTGCGTTATGAAGTCACCGAAGACCCCAGCCCAGGCCACGAAGGTGAACGATTTTCCGCAACCCCAGACCTTGGTCTATTTCGAGCAACAATTGGAACCCACGGCGACGTCATGGTGCATGAAGAACGACTTCGCAGCCTTCTGGTGCAGTCAACGGCAACGGGTGAATCGGTGACCGCTGATATTAAGAGACTGATTGGTCAGCCATGGGATGAAGAACTCGAAGCATTTCGGGTTGCCCAAGATGACTCCAAGATCAGGGTTCTTCACAACGTTTCTTGATTCGACAGGTCGAGTTACTAGCAATTCGTGGTCACCGTCAGTACAAGTTTTATCTAGGAATTCACCGTGAACCTGGATGAGTCGGACAAAACCACGGCAATATTCCCGTTTTTCTTCCGAGTTTCCCAGGAACTGGGAAACTCGGAAGAGAAACGTTAAAGGGGGATATTGCCATGGTTGCCGCGGGCACCCGGGGTTTCTAGGAGTACTTCGGCTACCGCACGGCGGGTGAGTTTGGGGTCAACGACAGAGTCGACGACCCCCAGGTCTACAGCTCGCTTGATCCCACCGGAAATCACTTCGTGTTCTGCTGCAAGTTCAAGTTCAACCTGTTCGCGGCTTTCTTCGGGGACGTCGGCTAGGCGACGACGGTGCAGGATTCGGATCGCCGCAACGCTGCCCATTACTGCGACTTCGGCGTTGGGCCAGGCGAAGACTTTTGTGGCACCCAGGGATGCCGAGTTCATGGCAACAAATGCGCCACCGTAAGCCTTGCGGGTGACAACGGTGACCCTCGGAGTCACACACTCGGCAAATGCGTGCAGAAGTTTGGCGCCGCGACGGACAACGCCTTCCCACTCTTGGCCAAGGCCTGGGAGGTAACCCGGGACGTCAACGAGAACAACGAGGGGGACACCGAATGCGTCGCACATGCGAACAAATCGTGATGCCTTTTCTGCACTGGAAGAATCAAGGCAACCGCCAAGGCGCAGTGGGTTGTTAGCGACGACTCCGATTGTGCGACCACCGAGTCGACCAAGACCAACGACAATATTGGGCGACCACTTCGCGTGAAGTTCAACAAAAGTGTCGGTATCAACGAAACCTTCTACGATCGGGTGCACGTCGTATGCGCGACGTGAAGACTCGGGTAAGAGTGCTCCAAGGTCGCGGTCGGCAATACTGCCCAGATCAAGGGAACCCTGGTGGCCAAGGAGTTTCACCAATTTGATCCCGTTGTTGATCGCTTCTTCTTCACTGTCAGTGGTGATATGAACAACTCCACTGCGACGACCGTGTGGCTCTGGCCCACCAAGGCGATCCATATCGACGTCTTCACCTGTGACCGAGCGAACCACTTCAGGTCCGGTGACAAAGATTCTCCCAGCAGGACCAAGAACAACAATGTCCGTTAGCGCTGGGCCGTACGCGGCGCCGCCTGCTGCAGGACCAAGGACCACAGAGATTTGGGGAACTTTGCCGCTTGCGCGGGTCATGGAGAGAAATACTCGACCAACACCGTCAAGGCTTGCAACACCTTCCCGTAGACGGGCTCCGCCTGAATGCCAGATTCCAACGACGGGTGCTGAGTCAGCCAGAGCGCGGTCGTAGGCCGTGACTATTGCCCGGCACCCAACCGAACCCATTGCGCCACCCTGCACCGTTGGGTCGGTGCAGAAAGCGACGCAGTGAACTCCACCAGCGGTTCCCACGGCAGCGAGAACACCGCTGTCGTCGATCGGGGTGATTGCCGTGAACTCGCCATTGTCGAAAAACTTTGCCAGCCGCACCAGTGGTGAGCGCGGATCGAGTTCAACCTCGGTTGCGGTCATGTCAGACACTCCTGAAGATTACGGCGACGTCGTGGCCACCAAAGCCGAATGAGTTATTAAGAACTGCAATGTCACCCTGGGGTAGTTCGACGGGACCGTTGTTACCCACGTTGAGGGTGACTTCAGGGTCAAGATTGTCCAGATTCGCGGTGGGTGGGGCTTTGCGATCCCGAATCGCCAAGATGCTGTAAATCGACTCGATTGCACCGGCGCCACCAAGAAGGTGCCCCGTCATTGATTTTGTACCAGCAACATAGATGTTGTCGGTCGCGCTTCCCAACGCTCGGCGGATTGCAGTGCCTTCTGCGATGTCTCCTTGTGGTGTTGACGTTGCATGCGCATTGATGTGAACTAGGTCTGCCGGTGTGAGGCTTGCTTCTTCGAGTGCACATGTGATCGCACGTGCGGCGCCGGCGCCTTCTGGGTCAGGTTGGGCAATGTGGTGGCCATCACTCGTTAGGCCCGCACCGGCGTAGCGGCCAAGAATCTTGGCGCCACGTGCGATTGCGTGTTCTTCGGATTCCAGGATCACAATGCCGGCGCCTTCGCCCATGACGAACCCGTCACGATCAATGTCGTAGGGCCGCGAAGCTGCCTGCGGGTCGTCGTTTCTGGTGGAGAGTGCTCGCATTGCTGCAAAACCCGCCATGGTGATCGGGTGAATAGCAGCTTCGGCGCCACCGGCAATCACGACGTCAGCTCTGCCGGTTTGAATCATGCGGGCGGCATAGGAAATAGCTTCTGCCCCAGAGGAGCAAGCGCTGACGGGAGTGTGAACTCCGGCACGGGCGCCAAATTCAAGACCAACGATCGCGGCAGGGCCATTGGGCATGATCATGGTGACCATGTGAGGGGAGATTCGGGAGGGGCCACGATCGAGCAAAATGTCGTAGGAGGCCAGCAGTGAGGTGATTCCACCAATTCCCGTGGCGATAACAGTGCCGAGGCGTTCCACGTCAACATCGGGTGATCCGGCATTTTCCCAGGCTTCACGCGCTGCAATCAGTGCTGCCTGCTGCGAACGGTCCATGCGGCGGGTTTCGTGTCTTTCAAGAATTGATAGCGGGTCAACGGTCATGATCCCGGCGATTTTTGCCGTGTGATCTTCAACCCAGGGCTCGTCAATCAGGCTGATGCCAGATTGCCCAGCGAGGATTGCTTCCCAGTTTGATTCGACGTCGCCACCAACGGGGGTGGTCATGCCCATTCCGGTAACTACAACTGCGCGGGACATGTGATCCTCCAAGTCAAAGATTCTTGCGTTGCATTGCTGTTGTGGGTGCCGGTGTCATCTATTGAAGTGATGACACCGGCCACACCAAGGTGTTGAGCCGTGTTAGTTCGTGCTGACTTAGGAATTTGCTTCGATGTAAGCAACTGCGTCACCGACGGTGACAAGGTTTTTAGCTTCGGCATCTGGGATTTTTACGCCCCACTTGTCTTCTGCTGCCATGACAACTTCGACCATGGAGAGTGAATCAACGTCGAGATCGTCGACGAACTTCTTATCAAGTGTGATCTGGTCTACGGGGACGCCGGCAACTTCGTTGACGATTACGGCAAGTCCGCCTAATACTTCTTCCTGGCTCATTTCGTGCCTTTCGTTTGGTGTGTTTATTGGTGTGTTTTTTTGTTGTGCGTATTGGTATCCCGCGTGAGTGTGCGGAAATCTAGGGCAGGGTAACAACCTGTGCTGCGTGGACCAAGCCTGAGCCAAATCCAATGAGTAGCGCGGTATCACCGGATTTTGCTTCACCGCTTTGCAGCATGGCGTCCATTGCAAGTGGGATTGAGGCGGCTGACGTATTCCCCGTCGTGATTATGTCCCGGGCAACCTTGACATTCGGGGGTAGGTCCAGGGCTCGCACGAGGGCGTCGGTGATTCGGTTGTTGGCTTGGTGGGGGATGAATACGTCGAGGTCTGCAGCAGTGATCCCGGCCTGCTCGAGTGCTTCCTTGGTGGCTTTTGGCATTTCACCAACAGCCCAGCGGAATACTTGCTGGCCGGCCATGACGGCTGTGGGGTAGTCGGGAACGAGCCCATCGCGGAAGTCGTTGAGTGAAGCGGTCATGGTGATCGCGTCCTTCTGGCTCCCGTCGCCACCCCACACGATCGGGCCGATTCCGGGGGTGTCTGACGGACCGATAACAACAGCCCCAGCGCCATCAGCGAATAGAAATGCGGTGCCGCGATCGTGCTCGTTGACAACGTCGGTGAGTCTTTCAACGCCAATTACCAGAATGTATTTGGCGCTACCTCCGCGAATAATGTCGGCGGCCATGCCAACCCCGTAGCAGAAACCAGCACAGGCTGCAGCAAAGTCAAGGGCCGGAGCACCGCGAGCACCAATGAGTTCGCCGACTTCAACTGAGGCTGAGGGGAACGCGTACGGGTGGGAGACAGTTCCCAGCATGATCAAGCCGATGTCGGTTGGTTCGATGCCTGCGCGCTCGATTGCAATTTTTGCAGCCTCAGCGGCCATGTCGACAACTGATTCGCCTTCGCCGGCCCAGCGGCGTTCGACAATGCCCGAGCGTTCCCGAATCCATTCGTCTGTTGAGTCAATGAGCTCACACACTTCAGCGTTGGTGACGACGCGCCGGGGGCGGTAGGTGCCAACAGAATAAATTCGTGCGTGTTTGGCGCCGGTCACGGTGTTAAGACTTGGCATGTGTTCCTTTTTCGTGTTTAGAAGGATTGTTCGGTGGGATGTAGGCGCAAGAGGGGTGCTCCCGGTGAGACTGGGTCACCGTCTTGAGTGAGCCATTCAATGATTGTTCCACCGTGTGGTGCGTGAATTGGAATTTCCTCGCGCGAGGTTTTTATGTAACCGACATGGGTGTGGGGTGGCAGTGAATCACCCTCGGCGAAGGCTACGTCGGCTGTCCGGAAAATTCCTTTTGCAGGAGCAATGACCAAGCGCCAGGTCGGGCTGGTTTCAATTGTCGACTTCACGCCATGTTTTTCAATGAGTTTCCACGCGGAGGGCAGATCGTCTGGTGTTTTAAGGGCGAGGGTTTCAACTCCGGGCATGGCACGCTTGGCTAAATTGGTCAGTGTTCCTGCAGGTGGAATTTCAATCATCGCTGTCACGCCAAGATCGAGCATTGTTTGCATGCACAGATCCCAACGGACAGGTTGGGCCACCTGGGAAACAAGCCTGCGGACAACGGCGCGGCCGTCGTGGACAACCTGACCGTCAGAGTTTGAGATTAAACGAATGCGTGGATCGTGGGTGCTTAAGGCGTTCCCGATCCGGCCTAGGGTCGCGCTGGCGCTTGCCATGTGTTCGGTGTGAAATGCGCCAGCAACCTCGAGCGCTCGCACCCGCGCACCTTCGGGGGGAGTGAAGCTCTCAAGTTGCGCTTTCGTGCCTGCTACAACAATTTGTCCGGCACCATTGATATTCGCGCACGTTAAACCAACTTCGGTTGCAGCTGCAATAACTTCTTCTTTGTCTCCGCCAAGAACCGCCGCCATTCCGGTTTGGGTCACGGCTGAAGCCTGTGCCATTGCTTTGCCGCGTTCACGAACAAACACCATGGCCTGTTCGGCGGTAAGAACTCCCGCTCCAACCGCTGCGGTGATTTCACCAACGGAGTGGCCTGCGCCGGCGCCAATTGAAGCGAATGCCGCAGAGGGGTGGGGGAAAAGACTCAGGAGGGTGACCAGGCCAGCGCCCACGATTAAAGGTTGGGCAACGGCCGTGTCGCGGATCGTGTCCGTGTCGGACTTGGTCCCGTGCGTGAGTAGGTCGACCCCGCTGACGAGGGAGAGCCACTCAAGTCGCTCGGCAATACCGGGAACGTCAAGCCAAGGGGTGAGAAATCCGGGAGTTTGGGCGCCCTGTCCGGGCGCTACGACTACTAGCACGGTGCTACCTTTCCGTAGATATCCACCAAGATCGGGCGTGTAACTGTCAATATTTCCCCGAATTTTTTGTAGGAAACCTACAATAGACTAGTTGTCTTGCTGAATTCGACCAAGAATCAGCGCTAAACGCACCGTGAAGGAGTCGCGAGGGTCGGTGAGGTCGTATCCGATTAACTCGGTGATCCCTTTGATTCGATATCGAATCGTATTGGCGTGCACGAAAAGCGACCGGGCACTAGCTTCCAAGGACTGTCCGTTTTCGAGGTAGCTCTCGGCAGTTTCCAGCAGAGTCGGGTCAGAGGTAAGTGGTACGAAAATATTCTCGATGATCTGCTGGCGGGCATCACTCTCGCCCATGAGGGCCCGTTCGGCCAAGAGCTCCCAAGCAAATACCGGGCGTGGGGCATTGGGCCACGCGCTCGCCGCTGCGACCCCTGATACGCATGTGCGGGCAGCGACGCCGAGTTCGGTGAGTCCGGTCACCGACTCGGTGACAACAACCGGGCCCGGACCAAAATATGGGGTCATGAGTCGGTGGGAAGCCAAAGGATCAAGGCCCTTGCCGCCAATAATTACGAGCATGACCGGGCCGTGAATTCCGGTGAGTAGGTCAAGGCTGTGGCTTCGGGCAGCCATTCGCATGACCGAAAGCGATTCGTGATTATCCGACTCCGGTGGTGCACCCGCAAGGACGAGGGCCGGTCGGTCCTGTGACCAGCCCAGGGCTGCAATTCGACTCAGGATTTCACTATCCACGTCACTTCTAATAAGTGCATCGAGAATTAAGGCCTCAAGCCGAGCATCCCACGCACCACGCGCTTCCGCGGCTCGCGCGTACACCTCGGCCGCGCTAAATGCGACCTCTCGGGAGTATTGAAGGCTTGCGATTCGCGCGCGATCGAGCTCCTCACCTGTTAAGAACGTGTCGAGTTGACTCTCAACCGCGTCAATCGTTGCGCGCACAAGTTCAACGGTCTGTTCCAGTGAAATCACCCGAGCGAGTTCGCGGGGTGCGGCACCGAAGACGTCGGAGGTGAGTTTGGGGACGGTTGTTCCGGGGGATTTCGCCCACTCTGCGTACCAGCCAATGAAAGCGCCGATCCCGGCTTGGGCGACCACCGCGACCCAAGCCCGCTGGTCCGCGCTGAGTTCTCGGTACCACGGGAAAGCTTCCATGCGTTTAACGGCCAAAGTGCCGAGGTCGCCGGACGCGGCCTGCATGCGGGTAATGACCATTAGCCGGTTGAGACGCCGATGAGCGAACCGACAATGTAAGTCACAGCGGCAGCACCGACCCCCCATGAGAGTTGGCGCATTGCACTAAAAACAATTCCGCGGCCGGAGAAACGACCGACTACACCGCCAACCACGCACAGCGCAATGATCGCCGCGGCAATTGCGGTGTAGAAGGCTGCGGCGCCACTAAGTACCGCGTAGGGAATTACCGCGACGCTTGCACCTATTGCAAATGCCACAAAACTTGAAATTGCAACTTTGACCGGTGAACCAAGTTCGTCGGGGTCAAGGCCCAATTCTTCACGCACAAGTGTGTCCAACGCAGTCTTGGGGTCAGACATGATTGTGTCGGACACAGCTTTGGCCTGCGCTCTGTCCAAACCCTTGGCACGGTAAATCAGTTCAAGTTCCTTGGCTTCCTCTTCGGGTTTCTCGCGGAGTTCAATTGCTTCCATTTCGATTTCGCGGCGGAAGAGGTCGCGCTGGCTGGCAACACTGACGTATTCACCGGCTGCCATGGAGAATGATCCAGCGAGCAGCCCGGCCAGCCCGGCAAAAAGCACAGTGCTGTTCTCAAGGGAACCGTTCAGGCTTGCACCGGCGAAACCCATGACGAGTGCGGTGTTGGAAACCAGGCCGTCGGAGATACCAAAGACCGCAGCTCGAACTGAACCGGAACGGTCAACTTTGTGCCACGGCTCACCGCCGGTCGAGGTAGTGGCAGCTCGCGAAGTGATTTTCGGGATCGTCGTGCCGGTCTGCATACTGCGGAAGACTTCAGCGTGTTCGCGTTCGTCAATGGGCATCGACTCGAGTGCTTCTGGTTCGTCGTCGTACATGCCGGCGTTGGCGCCTTCGATTTCTTCCAAGGTCCCAAGCACACTATTGAGCCCTGTTGAGCGCGCGGTGTTGACAAGTTTTTGGTCTTGGGGGTCAAGTCGAGTTGGCGCAGGTGGAATTTCGACTCCGTACTCGTTGAGTTTTTCAACCCAGTGTTCTGCGTGAGCATCTTCAATGTCAGCGAGTTCTATCAGTGCATCCGCGCGATCCCCGGTCACCGTTTCAGCCAAAGCGCGATACAGCATTGACGCTTTGCGCTCAGCATCTAGGTAACGCAGGAAGCGCTTGGGATCTTTGTCCACTTTCAGCCAGAACCTTCCGTGTTGCCGGCATCTGCTGCCGCAGGGTCAAGGAGTTGGTACTTGTTTATTGCTTGGGACACCACAGTCTTGTTCACCTCGCCACTTGCCGCAAGTGATGCCAGCGTTTGAACCGTGATTGACTCAGCGTCTACTAGGAAGTGACGACGCAGAGCACCGCGAGTGTCAGAGAGGCCCCAACCGTCGGTGCCCAAACTCGCGAATGCGTTAGGCACCCATGCGGCGATCTGGTCTTGGACCGCACGCATGAAGTCCGAAACGGCGACAACAGGGCCGGTTGTTCCTTCAAGTCGCTGGGTGACGTAGGCCTGCTGTGGTTCCTGCTCGGGGTAAAGCAGGTTGTGTCGGTCGGCTGCTAAGCCGTCACGTCGCAATTCATTCCACGAAGTAACCGACCACACGTCAGCGCTAACACCCCAATCCTGAGCCAGGAGTTGCTGGGCCTTTAGTGCCCACGGAACACCAACACCACTGGCCAAAATCTGAGCCTTGGGACCCGCCGCCTCAGACGTATTGAGGAGGTACATTCCTTTAAGGATCCCGTCAACGTCAACGTTTTCTGGCTCAACAGGTTGGACATAGGGCTCGTTGTAGATCGTGAGGTAGTAGTAGATGTTCTCTGAGTCTTCGCCGTACATCCGGCGCAAACCGTCTTTAACAATATGCCCGAGTTCGTAACCGAAGGCTGGATCGTAGGAAACAACAGCGGGGTTGGTGCTCGCCAACAGGATCGAGTGACCGTCTTCGTGTTGTAATCCTTCACCATTAAGGGTTGTGCGACCTGCTGTTGCGCCAAGGACGAACCCGCGAACCATTTGGTCACCAGCTGCCCAAAACGCGTCACCTGTTCGTTGGAATCCGAACATCGAATAAAAGATATACACCGGAATCATCGGTTCGTCGTGGGTTGAGTACGACGAACCTGCGGCCGTGAAGGAAGCCACAGAACCGGCTTCGTTGATTCCCTCGTGCAGGATCTGCCCGTCGGTTGCTTCCTTGTAGGAGAGCAGTAGTTGACTGTCCACGGACTGGTATTGCTGCCCGTGCGGTGAGTAAATCTTGGCGGTAGGGAAGATCGAATCTAGTCCGAAAGTGCGGGCTTCGTCAGGGATGATTGGAACGAAACGTGCACCGATATTTTCGTCTTTAATCAAGTCCTTAAAGAGTCGAACAAATGCCATGGTTGTTGCAATCGGTTGATTACCCGATCCGCGCTTCATGACTTCGTAGACCTTGTCGCCGGGCAGAACCAGCGGACGCGACTTTTCCCTGCGCGCTGGAAGTGATCCACCGAGTTGGCGGCGGCGCTCCATCATGTACGCGAGGTTTTCGTCCTCTGGGCCCGGGTTGTAGTACGGCGGCAAGTAAGGGTCGGATTCAAGTTGTGCGTCCGAGATGGGGATGTGCAGGCGATCACGGAATTCCTTGAGGTCTTCCAGCGAGAGTTTCTTCATTTGGTGGGTTGAGTTGCGACCCTCAAAGCTTGAGCCAAGGGTCCAACCCTTGATCGTCTTAGCCAAAATCACTGTTGGCTGGCCTTTCGTTTCCGTTGCTGACTTGTACGCCGCGTACATTTTGCGGTAGTCGTGGCCGCCACGGGAAAGATTCCAAATGTCGTCGTCGGACCAGCCTTCAACGAGTTTGGCGGTGCGCGGGTCGCGCCCGAAGAAGTGGTCACGAATGTAACCGCCGTCATTCGCCTTGTAGGTCTGGAAATCACCGTCGTGGGTGGTGTTCATCAGGTTCACCAGTGCGCCGTCACGGTCGGCCGCGAGGAGTTCATCCCACTGGCGACCCCACACCACCTTGAGGACATTCCAGCCCGCACCGCGGAATAGAGACTCAAGTTCTTGAATGATTTTGCCGTTTCCACGGACCGGTCCGTCAAGGCGCTGCAGATTGCAGTTTACGACAAAAATTAAGTTGTCGAGTTCTTCACGGGCGGCAAGTCCAATAGCACCAACCGCGTCGACTTCATCCATTTCGCCGTCACCGAGGAAGGCCCACACTTTCTGGCCGGAGGTGTCCGCGAAACCGCGGTTGTTCAGGTACTTGTTGAATCGTGCTTGGTAAATCGCGTTGAGTGGGCCGATCCCCATTGAGACCGTGGGGAATTGCCAGAACCACGGCATCAGTCGAGGGTGCGGGTAGGAAGGAAGTCCACCGGCCGGGTGCGAAAGCTCTTGGCGGAAACCGTCCATCTGGGCTTCGGTCAAGCGACCTTCAACGAATGCGCGCGCATAAATTCCGGGGGATGCATGTCCTTGGTAGAAAATCTGATCTGCGCCTCCGGGGTGCTCGGGTCCTTTGAAAAAGTGGTTGAAACCCACTTCGTACAGGGTCGCCGAGCTCGCGTACGTGGAAATGTGCCCGCCAACGGAAACTCCGGGACGCTGAGCCCGATGCACCATGATCGCGGCATTCCAGCGGATCATTGCGCGAATCCGACGCTCCACGAACTCGTCCCCGGGGAACCAAGGTTCGTTGTCAGGTGCGATCGAGTTGATGTAGTCGGTGCTGCGAAGACTAGGGACACCTACATTGTTTTCAGCAGCCCTGCGCAAAAGCTCCAGCATGAGGAAGCGTGCTCGGTAGTTGCCGCCGTTCTCGACCAAACCATCAAATGACTCGAGCCACTCCTGGGTTTCCGTTGGGTCAACATCCACGTATTGAGTGGGCAGTCCGCCTGCGAGAAGTGGGGAACGAGGGTTCGGCACAGTTGGCACCTTTCATTTCTCACCCGCAGGATCGCTGCCGGTGATCGGAGTCGTGTAGCTACAGAGTTAGTGACGCTGGAGCCATTTCCTATCTTTGCGCATGTCACACATCCATGCGCATTCGCCTCTGCAGTGGATCCCGTGCCAGATCAATTGGGTGCTCGCTAGGCTCACCTCGTGTCCTTTCGACAAAATCAGATCAGAGTTCTTTGTTCAATCCACTTGCAAAATAGCTGCGTATTGGGTGGACTAGCCCCGTGAGCGCATCACCCCAAGGACTTGAGCGGGCCGCCCGTCTTTCCTTAGCCTCCGGTCAGATAGTCCAGGAAGTCGGTTATGACACCGATTGCGACGCTGATCTGCGTGAAGCCGTTGTGGAAATTATCGGCGCAGATTTTGTTGACCTTGACTTCGAAGAGGTCGTGGATGCAGCCCTGCTGTGGTTCCGTGAGGACGACGGTGACCTCACCGACGCACTCGTAGACGCCATCACCCCACTTGCAGACCAAGGTGTTGTGTGGTTGTTGACACCAAAACCTGGCCGTGAAGGCCACATTGAACCGGAAGACATCACCGACGCGGCGCAGACAGCCGGCTTGCGGCAGACCAGCACGATCAGCGCTTCGGACAACTGGCAGGGCACACGGCTGGTGGCTCCGCGCGCTAAGCGTTAATTTGTGTGTGCGTTAGTCTGTGCCGCATGTCATTAGGTATAGGCGATCGCGCGCCAGAATTCACTCTCTCCAACCAGTTCGGCGAGGCAGTTTCCCTCTCCGACTTCCACGGGAAAAAGAACGTAGTAATCACGTTCTATCCGTTCGCATTCTCCGGAATTTGCACCGGAGAACTGTGCACAATCCGTGATCGCCGTGCAGATTTTATTAACGATGACACAGAGGTGTTGAGCATCTCCTGTGATCCAGTGCCAAGCCTGAAGGTGTTCACAGAGCAAGAGAACTTCACCCACAATTTGCTCAGCGACTTTTACCCGCACGGAGCAGTTTCCAAGGAATACAACGCATTCCTTGAAGACAAGGGTTTTGCCACCCGCGCGACCTACGTAATTGACAAAGAAGGCTTCATTCGTTGGGCGGTAATTAACGGACCGGGAGAAGAACGTAACGCCGACGAATACGCCGCAGCACTCGCTGAGCTTTCGTAGTCTTTTAGTCTTTCCCGCCGGTAACCCCAAGCGAGGTTGTGTCGTCGGTTTCATGCGTTGAGGCTTTGTTGATCTGATTCACATGGGAGACGATCCCGCCGATCAACGCAATCTGTGCTGTCATGTCTGCGCCCCGAACAGCTTGATGCGCCGCGGTGATCCCGATACTTTGGGTTGGATCATCTGTTGCCAGGTTGTCCGCTGCTAGATCGAGCAGGTCAGCAAGTGGAGACAATGCAGCCTTGGGAATCTGTGAATCAAGATTTGAGTCGGTGGCGCCTCGTAGGTCGTTGGCAATGTTGAGAACCCGAGCGCTCATTACCTGATTAGCGCGCAGCAACTCTTTGAGCGAACTCATATCCTCGCTATTAATACGCGGGCTCCACTTCGAGTGCTTGGACAAATCTTCGTATTGCGCGGAAAGTCCTAATACCTGATTTCGCAGCTCGACTGCTTGATCGTGCCATTTACTGGCATCAGCTTTTGTGGGTTCATTGCGGATATCTGTTGCGATCTGGCCCAAGACTTGAGCCAACTGAATCTGAACCGAATTCAATCCAACTGCAAGTTTCTGGGTGTCACGAGTTGGTGAGGCCAAGAAGGAAGCAATAAGAGCGAATAGCGCACCGATCATGACTCCGGTGAATCGTTCGAGGGCCAACTCTGTTGTGAGATGTGATCCAACGACAAGGATCACGGTTACGGCCAAACTCGCGGCAACAATTGGTGACTCGGTGGGGTTGTTGTACTGCATAACCCGAGCCATGACAAAACTTAAAGCCACCAGCAGCAGAATCACAACTGCGCTGCTGCCAATCACGGAAACGATTGCAAGTGCAACTGCTGCACCAACAAGTGCACCGAGTAGTTGAAAAGAGGTCTCTTTGGCGGCGTGGTGAAACGTCACGCGTGTTGCGACAACAGCGGTAATTGCTGCGGGGACGGGTGAGGCGTATGGAATTGCGTCACTGACACGGTAGGCGAAGAATGCTGCAAAAGAAGTCAGCACCGCCAACCGAATATAGGTGGTGGGCTTGAATCGTTTGAGTCGGGCGACTCGAGCGCGATCAAAGCGGGGTGAACTCACTGACCCAGTATCGCACTTGGCTCGAACAACAGGACAAATTGCAGTTACCAGGTCAAGGTGCGGGTCGCAAGAAGCTCGGCCTCACCACTGTCGTGTGTGACATGAATCGTGGGGATTCCAGCCCGAGTTATCAAGTCTTTGACGTCGGTGAGAAGCCGCATTCGAGTTGTTTTATCAAGCGCGCTATACGGTTCGTCGAGCAAAAGCACGGCAGGGTTAGCTGCAATGGCACGGGCAAGTGCTATTCGTCCGGCCTGACCACCTGAAAGCTCCCAGGTCTTATTACCCGTGACGTCACTCAACCCGACCCACTCGAGAAGCTCGGCCGCACGCTCGCGAGCTTCTTTCTTGGTCTTTCCTTGGGCGCGCAACGAGTAACCAATGTTGTCAAGGAGAGAAAGGTGTGGGAACAACAGTGGGTCTTGGAATACCAATCCAATATTGCGCCTGTGAATTGGGACACCGGACAGGCATTTCTCGCCCAATAAAATTTCGCCACTAAGCGGCCGTGTGATACCGGAGAGCGTGCTCAGAAGTGTGGACTTGCCGCACCCGCTTTCGCCGAGCACCACCAAGATTTCTCCAGGTCCAACGTGAAAGTTCAAGGCTTGTGTCAGTGGAGTCTCATAGCCGATTACAAGGTCACGAGCACGCAAAATCGATTCGGTCATGTAAGCACCTTTCGCGTCGAGATCCGGTCAACGACCGCGAGAAGGGTCATGGTCAGGATCACCAGAATCACGCTAAGGACAGCTGCCGTGGCGAAGGAGGACTCGCCCGGCTTGCTCAGTAGTCGTTCGATTTGCACGGGAACAGTTGGTGAGTCCGTTCGGGAAAGCAAACTTGCTGCGCCAAACTCACCGAGGGATACAGCGGCCGCGAGGCCTCCAGCCGCGAGCATCACTCCACTAAAAACGGTGCCAAATGCGGTCCACCACGCGCGCATTGGTGCAGCCCCCAAACTCAATGCAACGAAGTACCTCCGCGGATCCACGTTGCGCAGACTGGGAGTGGCTACGGCGACAACTATCGGAACAGCAATAAGTGCGTGCGTGATTGGGATCAGGACTCCGGTTCCACGCAAGTCAAGTGGCCCGCGTGAAAATGCGAGAAGTATTCCCAGCCCCAAGGTAACGGCGGAAACTCCAAGTGGAATGAGGGCAAGCGTAGCCACAATTCCCCTCTTACTCATCACGGCAATTGCAATTGCCCCACCCAGAAGCGCCGCAATGACCGCTGTCCCGAGAGCTAGAGCCAGTGAACGACCAAGGGCCCCGACGGGTGAGCCGATCCGCGCGTTCTCGGTGCTCCACAGGCCACTCCACCAGCCTGTGGTCAGACCGTTAGCGCTGGTGACCGAGGCCCACAGAATGCTGGCGATTGGGGCGAGAACCAGAGCGGCACCGATAAGAACGGTGGCTCCCACGGCTACGGCAGTTTTGTGAGTTCCAATTTTCTCTCGCTCAAGGGTCACTTTCGCGCGAGGTTCACGTCGACTAATTCGCGCTGAGAAAATAAACACGAGACTCACCACGAGCAGTTGGAGTGTTGCGGCCGCAAGAGCAGTGGGGAAGTCGAGTAGAACCGATGTTGATCGCAGTAGTACTTGTTCCAGGGTGCGAGTCGTGGAACCGTCTCCCAGGACCACGACAATTCCTAGTGAACTAAAGGAAAAAATGAACACAACGCTCGCCGCCACGACAATCGAGTTACGCAGGGCCGGAAGGGTGACCGTGCGGAATACGTGAAAGGGCGTGGCCCCCAAGGTTGCGGCGGTCACCTCCATCCTTCGATCCAACGTTGACCATTGTGCACCTACAAGACGAACAACAACGGCAATATTTATATAGGCGTGTGCAAGAACGACCAGCAGCAAGCCATTTGAGATTGCGGAACCAAACAAGGATCTAAACCCAAGGGCAACGACAACCGTAGGCAATACAAATGGAACAGTGACAAGTGCAAGCATGAATCCGCGCCCAGGGAACTGATAGTTGAACAAGACTCGAGCAATGGGTATCCCGATTGCAAGTGACAGCATCACACTAAGAACAGCTTGTCCACTAGCCAGCAGAACCACTTTCCACAGGGTGGAACTCGCTAACGCGGTGAGGGTCTGCGAACTCACGGCGATCGAAGCCAATCGAATAAGTGGGTAAACCAAAAAAACTGTGAGCACTACGGCTGGGAACACCCAAAGCCACGTCAGTCTTCGGGGTAGGTGTGAAGCCAGGGTGCCGCTCAGCGGTTCATCACCGAACCCCAGGTGGCCAGCAATGATGCAAGTTGGTCTTTGACCTGTTCTGCGGGAAGGGATGCGCTTTCTGCGACTATCGGAGTGAATTCGGTGAAGGCTGACGGCAGCGTGGCATCAGCGCGCACCGGGTACACAAACATGTTCAATGGAATGTCTTCTTGAACGGCGCGGGAGAGTAGCGCATCGATAACTTTTTGAGCGCCTTCAGGGTTTTCCGCACCTTCGAGGATTCCGGCGTACTCGACCTGGCGAAAGCAAGAGTCGGTCATGACCGAAGTGCTCGGAGTGCTCACACTTGAATCTTCCGCGAACACGATTTCGGCGGCTGGACTTGTTGCATAAGACACAACGAGGGGACGGTCTCCACCTGAAGGGGTGAACTGGGAGTAATACGCGTCAGTCCATGATCCGGCTACCGCCACACCGCCGTCGCGCAGTGCTTCCCAGTAAGCGGGCCAGTCTGCACCGAATCGTGCGACCGTTGCAAGGAGGAAGGCCAGCCCAGGGGAGGAAGTAGCGGGATCTTCGACAACGAGCCGATTGGCAAACTCGGGAAGTTCGTCCAAGGTAGTGGGTGCGGTTAGTCCTTGCTGCGCAAACCAAGTGTCATCGACATTAATACATACGTCGCCAAAATCAATCGGGGTGAGCCGCCCACCTTGGGTGTCGTCGGCGAACTCCGGTAGGACATTGGCAAGTTCAGGGGACTCGTATGTCTGGAACACGCCCTCCTCGGTTGCCCGAAGCGCAAGAGTGTTGTCGATCCCAAACAGCACGTCTGCTGTGGGTTGACCCGCGGAAAGAATTGCGCTTGCCGTGAGTGTTCCCGCATCTCCCGTTGACGTGATCTGCAGGTCGACCCCTTGTGCCCGCAGGTCTTCAACGAATGAAGGGGAAAGCACAAAGGATTCATGGGTGATCATGCGCACGGTCTCTAACTCATTGCTAGGGCTCCCATTGGAACCCGTAGCCGCGCTTGAACCGGTTTCAGGTGTACTTGAACAAGCAGTGAGTGCCAGGGCACCACACATAGTTATTGCAATAAAACGAAACATTTCCACTCCCTCGCGCTGGAATTACCCAGATCAGGTTTTGTGGGTCGGCAGTGGCCACTGCCCTCTCAGCCCGCTGATCCCGCGAGCTCCCCAAGGTGGGAGCAGGTTAGCACGGACCGGGGCTTTGTGGGAATCGAGCGCATTGAAGAATCATTTGTTCTAGGCTTTGATGGTGAGCATTCAAGAGCCAAATTCGGAAAGGACTGATTTTGACTGTGACGTTGCAATCATCGGTTCAGGTTTTGGTGGTTCTGTTTCGGCATTGCGATTAGCCGAGAAGGGCTATTCCGTCGTAGTTTTTGAGGCCGGTCGTCGTTTTACCGAAGATACGTATGCAAAGAATTCGTGGGATCTCAAAAATTTTCTATGGGCACCTCAGCTTGGATTCTTTGGAATCCAAAGAATCCACGTTCTCAAAGGTGTTGCGATTCTTGCTGGCTCAGGTGTTGGCGGTGGCAGCTTGGTGTACGCGAACACCCTCTACGTTCCCGGTGACACGTTTTTCCAGGATCCACAATGGGGTGAAATCGCAGACTGGAAAAGTGAACTCGCACCGTTTTATGAACAGGCGAAGAAAATGCTGGGAGTCACCCAAAACCCCACTTTGACTCCTTCGGACATTGTCATGAAAGAGATCGCCGAGGAAATGGGGGTGGGGAGAACCTTTAGGTTGACCCCTGTCGGAGTCTTCTTCGGTGAAGGTCACGGCAAAGAATCGAGTGATCCATATTTTGGTGGTGTTGGCCCTCCTCGCACCGGGTGTATCGAGTGCGGGGAATGCATGACGGGTTGTCGCTACAACGCGAAAAACACTCTCCCCAAAAACTACCTAGGTTTGGCCGAGGCGGCGGGCGCGAAAGTGATACCCATGTCAACTGTCACCACGGTAAAGCCAATTCCGCACGGGTACCAGGTAACGGTTCAGAAAACTGGAACCAACTTAACGCGCACCTATACAGCAAAAGATGTGATTTTCGCGGCGGGCACATACAACACCCAGAAACTATTGCACCGAATGAAAGACGACGGTGTTCTTCCCAACCTTTCGCCCACATTAGGCAAACTCTCGCGTACAAACTCCGAGTCAATTCTGGGTGCAATCTCAAATATTTCATCTACCGTGAAATCAGACTTCACCCAGGGTGTAGCCATTACTTCCAGTTTCTTCCCCGACCCGGACACGCATGTGGAACCTGTGCGCTACGGCAAGGGTTCCAATTCAATGGGCCTACTTCAAACAATCATGACGACTCCGGTACCTGGACAAGCGCGATGGGTGACCTGGCTTAAAGGCCTTGCCAAGAACCCGGTTGCCGCGGTCTCGACATTGAACGTGAAGTCCTGGAGTGAACGCGGGGTCATTTCCTTGGTCATGCAAACGGTTGACAACTCGTTAACGCTTAAAGGAAGACGCAATCGTTTCGGGCGTTGGGCGCTTTCCACCGTCTCCTCGGAATCGACCCCCGCGCCGACCTATATTCCAGTGGCCCAAGAAGTTGTTGAACGCGCCGCCCAGAAAATTGATGGTCAAGCAAATGGGAGTCTTTTTGAGACCTTCGGCGCTGCACTCACCGCACACTTTGTTGGCGGCTGCGTGATCGGAAGTGACGCAAGCTCAGGCGTGATTGACGGGTATCACCGTGTTTACGGTTATGCGGGATTGCACATTGTTGACGGCTCGGCGATCACGGCGAATCTGGGTGTTAATCCTTCACTCACCATTACCGCCCAGGCCGAGCGGGCAATGGCGCTGTGGCCTAACCGTGGCGAAAAAGATCTGCGACCCGCGCTTGGCACGCGGTACCAAAAGATTTCCCCGATTGAACCCAAAAATCCCTATGTCCCCGAGCATGCGCCCGCGGCATATCGCGTAAATAGGTGAACCGCTATTTACGGGCGCAACACACGTTAGCCATGCGCACATTGTGGGTCAATTTCCCCACTTTTGGGTTGTGTCGAATTACAGTGAATCATGGAAAATCTCATGGTTTTTGTTGAATCGCGTGAACTGTTCCGGTAGCCTTTGACACCTAAACTCTGGAGGAGACATGGCTCTTAGCGAAGATTTCAAAACTTTCACCAAAATAAGTCTTGATGAGAGCGAGATGCCCACTCAGTGGTACAACATTATTCCTGACCTGCCCGCACCTCCACCACCACCGCTTCACCCTGGCACACATCAACCTGTCGGCCCGGAAGATCTCGCGCCACTGTTTCCCATGGATCTAATTTTGCAAGAGGTTTCGACAGATTCCTATATTGACATCCCAGGTGAAGTCCTCGACATCTACCGCACCTGGCGTCCATCGCCACTTTTTAGGGCGCGAAGGTTAGAAAAATTCTTGGATACACCAGCGCGCATCTACTACAAGTACGAGGGAGTTTCACCTGCTGGCTCACACAAAACTAATACTTCGGTGCCGCAGGCTTACTACAACAAAATAGCGGGTATCAAAAAGCTGACGACTGAAACGGGAGCCGGCCAATGGGGGACAGCACTTGCTTTCGCTTGCTCGCTCTTCGACTTGGAGTGTGAGGTGTGGCAGGTGGGTGGTTCCTACGACATGAAACCATACCGTCGAATAATGATGGAAGTTTTTGGTGCCTCAGTGCATCGATCACCATCACAGTTGACTGAAGCCGGCAGGAATTTAGCACTTGACCCAAGGAACGAGTCAGGTTCTTTGGGAATTGCAATATCCGAGGCAGTAGAAGCAGCAGTAAGCGATCCAACTATTGCCTATGCACTGGGATCAGTCCTCAATCATGTGCTTCTGCACCAAACCATCATTGGTGAGGAAGCGCTGAAACAGCTGGCGAAGGTGGGCGAGACTCCAGATCTATTAGTGGGTTGCACCGGTGGCGGTTCGAATTTTGCCGGCCTGTCCTTCCCCTTCATGCGGGAAAAAATGAAAGGCAATATGAATCCTGAAATTCGTGCTGTCGAGCCGGCATCCTGCCCGTCGCTTACCCGAGGCGTGTATGCCTACGACTTCGGAGATACCGCAGGCATGACCCCACTCATGAAGATGCACACCCTGGGCCACGATTTCATTCCGGATCCAATTCATGCTGGTGGTCTTCGCTACCACGGAATGGCTCCTCTGGTTTCGCACATCTATGAACTAGGCATGATGACTGCAACAACGGTTGACCAGAAGGAATGCTTTGCAGCGGCAGTCCAATTTGCTCGGACTGAAGGAATAGTTCCTGCCCCAGAGCCAACTCATGCAATTGCGGTAGCGATTGCCGAAGCATTGAAGGCCAAGGAAACAGGTGAAGAAAAAGTGATTCTCACCGCCCTGTGCGGCCACGGTCACTTTGACTTGGCGGCATACGACCAGTTCCTCAATGGTGAAATGTCTGATTCAACATTGAGCGATCAGGACTTTGAATCCGCCCTTGCGGCATTGCCACAGATGACATAGAAACCCGGCCGCCCGGCGAAGGGCATAAAAAACTCGCAAAGTTGGACTTTGCGAGTTTTTTAAGGCGTCTGGGAAACGATTTTCTCGATATCAGCCTTGGTGGCGGCGAAAGATCGCATCAATTTCGTCTCGGTGCGAAGGGCTCATGGCCTGTGATCGCTGGAAATTCCATTCCTGCTGGAATGACCGAGTCGGGTGTGACTGGAAAATCTGGCTGAGAACTCTTCCGAAGCTCTGCATGTACATCACGTCCTTGCTAATTTTTCAATTCCCGGGGTGTCCGGTGAGACAATAGTACGACATGAACGTTATACAAATGTTATCTGGGGTCGGAATTCGTGGTGAACATCAGCCTAATTAACGGATTTCGTCAAGAGATTCGTATTTTTGTACTCAAACCTGAGGGAGGAGTTTGTCCCATTTCTGTCACAGCTAATACGCGGAATCGGTAGGAACCGGGTTTTGTGGGCAGTGGACAACTCAGGGACTTGGCCTGGGGGTTAATCCCCCTGAGGGTACAGATCCTCTTTCCTTGTACATCGATAATTCGATACTGCTTGACCACGGCGGAAGTTGAGCCTGCCAACGTTGTGAAAGTAATCTTCTTCTTGGTCACCCTCGGTGGCGCCATTTGCGTGGGGGCCACTATTACCGCGCTCAGGCTGGCCGGCAATGCATTGCCCTCACTTTCTGCATTGCGGGCTCGGACGGTGAAGGAGTAAGAGCCGTCAGATAGTGAAGGTGCTGTACAGGTCAGCGAGGAGGTTGTGCATACGACAATGCCCGAAGGGTCAACCATGTCGTAGCCGGTAACTGTTTCTGGCGAAGTTGTCGGCGGACTCCAATTGGCAACGACCGTGTTGTTCACCGCTGTCAGGGTTACCTCGGTTGGTGCTGAAGGAATAGTTGGATACCCCGCACCGGCAAGTGCCTGATTAACAAGGTCGAGGTAGTTGATCGCGCTGAACCCCACCATGAGGTAGGCGTCTGCGAAGTTGGCGATGCAACCGCCTGCCGAACCGGAGTTAACGCCGAGTACCAAATTCTCCCCGGAAGAATTCGTTGCATAGGTCGGACCACCACTATCACCGCTACAAACCCCCACGGAAGCATTTTGGCCAATGGAAAAAACTGGACCAATTGTGGAATCCGGTAAATAGGTGTCAATGGGAACGGTTGCTTGATTGGGGGTGACGTCCCTTTGATTGGGGGCTTTAAGCCCGTAGCCAACAATTGTTGCGGGGTACAAAGAATCTGCCCAGCGCCGCATCTCAGCAGAGGTGGCTAGCCGGGTGTACATGCTCGGCCCTAAATCTTGATCCAGCAACAGAACTGCGAAGTCGTTAGGTTCCACCCGGGCTGAGGCATTCACGTAACTCGCGGGGGTCCATATCCCGATTACGTTCGCGGGACTTGCACCCTGCGGTCCGGTGTTGGTGTATTGAACGGCGGCAGCACCGGGTGGGAAAACTGCCAGTCGCGGGACCACAGTGGCACTCCCTTCCTGGGTAACACAGTGACCCGAAGTGAGGAGAACCCGAGGCTTCCACACAACCGCACTGCAGCTTTTGCCCCACGAGTTGCCATCGAAAATTGCAAGGGCCGCCACACCCGGATTCCCTGTTGCAGGAGTCCCACCGTAAATCCGAGGTGTCAGGCCAGAGCCGTTGGCGTGGATGCCTGTGGCACCGATCGAAGTGAGTGTGGAAGTGAGTGCCGAAACGGCCATAATGGTTGTCAAAGCTTTCGCAAAAGGCGGGATTCTCACTTACACAGAGTAAGTCAACCCGATGAAAGATGCTGAAAGGCTCCTAGATTATCTCTTAGACTCAGTGGCTCACAGCAGATTACTGATCGGAGTCGCAAGACATGAGTGCACCCACGGCCCACAATTACCGCACTGGGCGGGTTGTTGGTCTCGCGGGAACAGCAGCACTGGGCGGGTTTTTGTTTGGCTTTGACTCTGCGGTGATCAACGGAGCAGCCTCGGCGATCAAGTCAACATTCGGTCTTTCTTCGCTAGCGTTGGGATTCACCGTTTCCATTGCACTGATCGGGTCCGCGATTGGCGCGTGGTTTGCCGGAATGCTTGCCGAAAAGTACGGGCGCCGGCGCGTGATGCTGATCGCGGCTGCACTGTTTATTGCGGCAGCATTGGGACAAGCATTCCCATTTGGAATCGCAGATTTATTGGTCTGGCGACTCATCGGGGGAGCAGGAATTGGTATTGCCAGCGTGATGGCCCCGATGTATATCGCTGAAATCGCACCGGCTCAATTGCGTGGCCGGCTTGGATCCATGCAACAACTTGCGATCGTGTTGGGCATTTTTGCAACAGGAATCACCAACTACCTGATCCTTGAAGCGGCCGGGGGAAATTCAACGAGTGCTTGGCTATTTGGCATAGCAGCCTGGCAATGGATGTTCCTAATCATGGTGATTCCCGCGCTTGTGTACGGAGCTTTCGCATTACAGCTGCCAGAGTCACCACGTTACCTCGTTGAAGTCGGCCGTTTTGACGAAGCAGCTTCAGTTCTCAAGCAGGTGTACACGGGTGACATTAATCCGATTCTTAACGACATTAAGGCCTCACTTGATGGGGAAAGTCGTCCATCCATCAAGGATTTGCGTGGGCGCAAATTCGGACTGTTGCCCATTGTTTGGGTAGGAATAATTTTGAGTGCCTTCCAGCAATTCGTAGGTATCAATGCTGTGTTTTATTACTCGAACACGATCTGGGAAGCAGTCGGCTTCTCCGAAGACCAGGCATTCCAGACCTCGTTAATCACGACCGGGGTCAACGTGGCATTCACCCTCGTTGCCATCGCATTGATTGACAAAGTCGGGCGCAAGCCACTCCTGTTGGTGGGTTCAATCGGGATGTTTGTCATGCTGGCAATTTTGAGTTTCGTTTTTGGTACCGCACCGATAGGCCCCGATGGCAGTCCCGTTCTGGCAGACGGCTCAGATATTGTGGCACTTCTCGCGTTCAACATTTATGTTGCATTCTTTGCAGCAACCTGGGGGCCGGTCGTATGGGTATTACTGGGGGAGATGTTTCCGAATCGAATTCGTGCCGCGGCTCTCGCTTTGGCAACAGCCGTCCAATGGCTGGCGAACTGGACTGTTTCCACAGCATTCCCGCCACTAGCCAATATCAGTCTGGGGCTGGCCTACACGTTGTTCACCATCATGGCGGCGCTATCGATTCCATTTGTGTGGAGGCATATCAAGGAAACAAAGGGCGTCGAACTGGAGAAAATTAGTTCCCTGGCATGAATCCCCCACCCACGCCGACTTTCCCAGTAACTGGGATTCTCGGACAAAATGCTCGCCAAATGGCTCACATTTGTCAAGCTTATCCAGCTACTGGATAGGGCTTGACGCCACGAAGAAATTGGTATTCATGTTCACGTAGCAATTTGGACATCATTTTGTGCACATTTGTCTGGTCAAAAAATAAGCGTGAGCGTGAAAGTGTTGTTCGCTCGTGTAACTGATCATGAATGGTCCTTGACACTTGAAGTACGGAAGCAATCAAGTGAGGGAGTTGTTATGAAAGCTGGGGAGTCAACACCAGAAAACACAGATGGCCAAAGAACGAACCATCCAAGAACAACTAAAACCAAACAATATGAACGATCACGCGAGACGTATATGAACGATGTCCCGAGAGATCACAGTGGTGGGCGAAGAGGGACTCGAACCCCCGACTTCATCCTTGTAAGGGATGCACTCTAACCAACTGAGTTACTCGCCCGGAAAGTTGAAGATTACATGAAGCCAAGGTTGCGTGACTCACGACTCCCGAAAAAGCAATAGATAGGCTTCGGCATCATTTCCACTCAATGACGCCGTAGAGGGAGTTCCGACAGTGACTGTAGGAAATAAAGGTGCTCGGGTTGCCCCACCGATTCTGGTTTTTCTTGCATTAACTCTGGGATTCACGGTGGCTGATCTCAGTGATGTCCGGTGGCTCGGGGGTCTCGTCATGCTGGTGATTGGTGGGGTAGCGGTTTTCTTGATGAACCGGAGGGCGGGTGTTGCAAGAACAGTCATTGGATTTTTCGTAGTCGTTGTCGGGTTCATTTCCTCGCACGCGCTTGGCTCGCTGCTTGGTGCCTACGGTGCACTGTTTGTCGTTTCCATTGCGTGCGCGGTTGTAATTTATTTCTTAACTCCCAATTCTGGTTCGAACACTGCCTAGAGTCAGGTTTCTTTACCCGGCAAATGGGTCAGGTGGCCGTATCCTGTTAGCGGTTCCAAAGACTTGGAACATTCGCTTCCCGAAAGGTGCATCATGAAAATAGCAGTAGCTGGAATCGCTCTCCTTGGAGCAGCTTCCCTCGTTCTTGCGGGTTGTTCAAGTGATTCAACAGATGAAGCCGCCGTCGGTGGCACGGTTGAGTGCAGCGATGCAGCGATCGCTGAAGCCGTCAACGCTGATCCAGCATTCGCGAATTACACGGTGACTGACTACAAGTGTGCCGACGGTTGGGCGTATGCCTCAGCAGATCCAGCAGAAGGGGAAATGGGAGCTCCAGCCATGATGATCTTCGAAGCTGAAGGCCAGTTCTGGATCCCCAAGTCTGCAGCCGATGTCTGTGGCACTTACACCGACGGAACATTCCCATCAGATGCCATGATCCCGGAGTCGTTGTATGACCCAGCCTGCCTCGCAGGTTAAGAGCAGTTAGTAGTTCGAAGCCAATAAATGTGGAGTCACCCCAGCGGGTGGCTCCACATTTGTCATGGTTGGTAGGTAATGTGTCAATATGCCTAATGTCGCCGACCTTTGTGACCTGCTCGACCGTCATTTCCCACCAGATACCGCAGACTCCTGGGACAGTGTCGGGCTCATTTGCGGGGATCCCGCCGCAACCGTGAGCCGGGTGCTTTTCGGCCTTGACCCCACGATCGAAGTAATCCACGAGGCTATCGAAGTTCAAGCCGACTTGGTTGTCACCCACCATCCGCTCTTCCTCACTGGGGTTCATGGAGTTTCCCGTGACACGCTCGGCGGTCGGGTCGTGCACGAAGCAATCTCACACGGGATCGCACTGTTTAACGCCCACACGAATGCCGATCATGCGAACCCGGGAGTCTCCGACGCCCTAGCGGCAGCATTGGGTTTAGTTGAGTGCGCTCCAATTCAACTCGGCGACACACCGTTTACTGGAGCAGGCCGGATTGGGCGATTGCCCTACACCCAGAGTTTGTCTGAGTTCGCCGAGCACGTTGCTCTGGCACTTCCTGAGACCGCTGGAGGGATTCGCATATCGGGGGATCCTGAGAAGGTAATTGACATGGTTGCGGTCTGTGGGGGGTCAGGAGACTTCCTTCTTCCACTGGCCGCGAACCTCGCGGACGTGTACGTCACCTCAGACCTCAAGCACCACAGGGTGCTGGATCATCCGCGGGATGCCTGCGCATTAATCGACGCATCACATTTCGCCACCGAGTGGCCGTGGGTTCTCGCCGTTGCCTCGTTGGTGGCATCAGAGCTCGGTTCGGGCGTGAGTACATTGGTGTCGGAAGTGAGAACGGACCCTTGGACGGCACATAACGCCTCACCTGGTGTTCTTGCCTAGCAATGAACTGAAAACTCAATAGTCGCCGGCACCGCACTAAAAGGAGATCGCATTGAATATTGATCCGCACATGCAAGGCAAGCTCCTTGACCTGCAAGGTAAAGACACTGAAATTGCACAGCTCGAGTACAAGCGATCCAGCCTTCCGGCCATTGAGACCAAGAGTGAATTAGAGGTTAGTTTCGCCCGGGCGCGTGACCAGCACATTGCCGCTGAAGTAATTCTGAGTGACCTTGAACGTGAAGCACTTAAATCTGAGGGTGACGTTGACGTTGTTCGGCAAAGAGTTGCAAAAGATCAAGAGATGCTCGATTCGGGTGCGGTGAATGACCCAAAGCAACTCCTGAACCTTCAACACGAACTTGAATCCCTCGCTAGACGTCAGAGCGACCTTGAGGACTTGGAACTTGAGGCCATGGAACGCGTTGAGGGGGCACAAGCCGCGGTCCAGGTGCTTGCAGGGCAGAAGGCTGAGTTCGCAATCCAGCTCGAAGACATTACCGCAACACTTAACTCAGAACTCGCGAATTTAGCTGTAGATCTTGCAGAAACTCAGAGTGAGCGTGAAGCGCTGGCCAGCGGATTACCTTCAGATTTAATCGCGCTCTACGAAAAAATTCGTAGGAGCCATCAAGGCGTGGGTGCGGCCAAGTTGCACCGGGGGCAGTGCGGTGGTTGTCGGTTGGCCCTTCCGCCGCAGGAGCTCAACGTGATTAAGGCTGCCAGCCCGGACGCTGTCATTCAGTGCGAAGAGTGCCGCTCCATTTTGATTCGAACTGCTGAATCGGGTATCTAGTCCATGTCGCGTGATCTCATCGTTGAAGCAGACGGAGGCAGTAGGGGAAACCCCGGGCCAGCCGCCTTTGGGTCCCTTGTCCGTGACGCCGTTACCGGACAAGTGCTCGTTGAAGTTGCCGAGTCGGTCGGAATTGCAACAAATAACGTCGCGGAGTACGGCGGTGCAATTGCAGGCTTGCAGGCCGCACTCGAGATTGATGCAGATGCATGTGTGGAGGTTCGGCTCGATTCCAAGCTTGTTGTTGAGCAGATGTCGGGCCGGTGGCAGATTAAGCACCCAGACATGCGCGACCTCGCCAAGGTCGCTCGTGGCGTAATGCCCACGGGGCAAGTCACCTACACCTGGGTTCCGCGAGAAAATAATCGCGCAGCGGACGCCTTGGTCAATGAAGCACTCGATTTGTTTGACGGAAGTACTCCAATTCGAATTAGGAGGCAATTCACGTCCGAACTGAATGCTCTTGCCCGTGAAGATTTACTGGGATCGGTCCAGGAGCTGCAGGCGCGTGACGTCGCCGAAGAGGCGCTTCGTAGCAAGCCCAATGTAATGATTGGGTGGGCTGAATTGGGAACACCGGTCACAACGCTCATGGCTCGACACGGGGCTTCCACATACTCACTCGAAAAGCGGTTCAGCGGCTCCGGCGGAGTGGACATTCCACTTGCACCAATTGGAATTGAGCAAGCGCAAGAGCTAGCTCATGAAGTAAAGCGTCGAGGCAACGTGTCTCATATTGTTTCGTCACCGATCCTACGAACCCTTCAGACGGCCCACATAGTCGCTGAAGCCACCGGACTCGACGTTTCGGAAAACTCTGATTTTGCCGAGTGCTCATTCGGTGAATGGGACGGCCACACTTTCGCCGACGTGCGCGAACGTTGGCCCAACGAATTGGGCGAATGGTTGGCAAATGTACATGTTGCTCCACCTGGAGGAGAATCACTTTCCCAATGCCGTGATCGTGTGAACCGGGGGCGCATGAGAGTCATGGAGCAATTTCCGGCTCAGACAATTCTGATCGTGTCGCATGTGTCACCCATCAAATTAATGACAGGTTTGGCAACAGGCGCACCACTCGAGTCCGCATTTCGCATGGAACTACCCCCGTGTTCCCTTACTAGTTTGGCCTGGTTCCCAGACGGCAATTCCAGCATGTTTTCATTTGCCGAGGCAAGTCACTTGCAGGGCCTTAGGACTGACGGGGCCTAACCGGAGCGCTGATCCGCACTCGCAGGCCTCCCATTGGACTTTCGTCAAGTTCCAACTCACCGTTGTGGGCCAAGACGACCGACTTGATGATACTCATGCCAAGTCCAAAGCCGCCCGACGCTGAGTCTCGGGCTTTATCAAGTCGAGTAAATCTGTCAAAAATTAACTCTCGCTTGTCTGCTGGGATACCTGGACCAGAATCGTCTACAAGAAGTGTGAACCACTCTTCTCCCAATTTTTCGGTACGTTCAAGTTTGACCCCTACTCGGCAATCTGTTGGGGTATAACGGGAAATGTTTTGGACCAAGTTGGATATTAATTGTGCCCATCCCTCTTCCGTTCCCATGACTGTAATATCTTCCAGATCATGGGTGAGGGTTCGGTTTGAGAGTTCGCAAAGGTCATCAAATGAGTCGCGAACAAGTGAGGTAAGTGAAAATTCGTGTGATTCGAACTGTGACGTTTCGACCAGATCAAGTTGCAGCAAGGCTGTGACTAGACGCTCAAGTCGCAATGACTCCGAGTTGATCCGGCTCAAAGCTCGCTTCTCAAATTCACTGTTGGCATTTGTTCCGGTCGCAACTGTAGAAGGATCTTTGCCGCCCATGAGAAGTTCAACATAGCCGCGAATTACCGTGAGCGGAGTTCTAATTTCATGGGATGCATCGGAGACGAAAGTACGTATTCGATTTTCAGATTCTTCAAGTTGTGACATCGAGTGAGTCAGTGAGTCAAGCATTGAATTCATTGAGTTACCGAGAACGCCCAATTCGGTTCCGGCTGCACCTTCTGGCATTCGGGTGTCGGTATCGCCCGCAACAATTGCGCTGGCTGCAGTCACCATTTCGTCAACAGGGCGAAATGAGCGGCGCACGCTGAACCAGGCGACTACTCCGCCGAACAATGTCGCAATTGAAACAATGAAGAATGTCCGCAGTGCAATTGAGTTCAATGAATCTTGGTAATTCTCCAAGGATATAAATGCTATGAGGATGCCACCCCGTGGAAACGTGCGAGTGGCGGCTCGATAACTCTGGTTCGTTTCGGGATCTATGAAAGTGGAAAACTGCTGGACCTGGGAGTCGAGCAATTCGACGGGGATGCTTGGAAGGGGATCGGGATCCTTGCCCGACCAGGAGGGGCGAACAACACTTAAGTCCCCGCGGGTATTCACTCCCACAATGGCCACAGGATTTGCGAAATCCCCGGTGATCTTCGTCGCCGCTGGATTATTAGAATTTTGAGGCTTTATTCCTGGCGACCCTAAGGTAGTTTTGAGGCTGGTATCAAGCTGGTCTAGTTGGACAGATGCAACGGTCGTGTAGGTGGCTATTCCAATAATTGTTGACGTGATCGCGATGAGTGCAGCGGTTAGCACTGTGATTCGAAGGCGCAGACTCATGGATGCCCTAATTTCCTGCAGTTGTCATGAATTGGTAGCCAACCCCGCGAATGGTCCGCAGATTTATCGCGCTGCCTAATTTCTTGCGAAGATATGAAACATAGGTTTCGACGACATTGGGATCCGCAAAATTTCCGCTCCCCCAGACTTGACTGAGAATTTGATCCTTGCTTAAAACTTTGTTAGGTGCTTCGAGAAATAGTTGCAGGAGCCGAAATTCGGTTGCTGACAGATTTGTTTCCACACTGTCAACGGTGACCAAATGTTGCTCAATATCCATGATCAACCCGCCCATACTGAGCGTAGTTGAGCCTGTTTCTTGGAGGCTGGAAGCCCTCCTTAACACAGCATTAATCCGTAAGGTCAACTCTTCGATACCAAACGGCTTGCGAACGAAGTCGTCCGCACCCAAATCAAATCCCTGTTTAATATCCTCGCGATCAAGTCGTGCCGTGAGAATAATGACGGGAAGATTGTTCCCCGTTGAGCGAAGTTTCTCAAGTACTTCGAAACCATCCATGACAGGCATGTTTACATCTAGCACTACCAGGTCCACATTGTTCTCTCGAATCAGATTCAACGCCTGCATGCCATGGTTGGCGGTAATCGTGTTGATGGACACCATGCTCAGGGCATCGACAATCAAATCCCGCACGCCTTCCTCGTCATCTACGACTAAGACAAGGGGCGGTTGCATATCACTACTTTCTGCTAGTTGATCCACAAAAGTGCGGGGAACATTAATGCTCCCCGCACCCTAGCGGTTACGACTATAAACACTTCACTTATTACGCGGAAGCAGCTGAGCTTGTGGCACCGTTTGCAGTCTTTTTATCTGCTCCATTGCCGTGACCACCCTTTTTGCCGTGACCACCCTTCGAGCCTTTTTCGCCCTTAGCTGGCTTGGCAGCGGTGATTGCATCTGCCTGAGCCTGAGTGATTGTCCCGTCGGCAACGAGTGCGCTCATGACCGATGCGAAGTTCGATTCCATGTCTGGCTTGTCAGCAGCTTTGAGCGCTGAGTACAGTGCCTTTGCCTCTTCACGCGTCATGTCACCGGACTGGACCAGAGCTTTTATTCCGCCCTTTTCTGACAGAGCATCAGCCTGTGCTTGAGTGATTGCTCCCGCAGCAACCAGTGAACTGAGGTGATCTGCCTTAGCTGCCTCGCGTGCACTCTTGAGGGCATCTCCCACTGCTGTTGCTTGGTCCGTTGTCAAAGTTCCTTCGGTGACTAGAGCGGCAACTGGACCGCCACCTTTACGCTCACCTTTGTCGGATGAACCATGTGCGTTAGCCACTCCGGTTAGTGCACCTACTGTGAGTGCGGCAACTCCAACGCCGGCACCAATGCGGGTCATCCACTTCTTATTTGCTTTCATTATTGCTCCTTAGTCTTAGATGCGGGAAGTGCATCGCTTTGCGGGTGCTTCTCTTTCGTGATCAAAGAGTCACATGGCAACTTGGGAAGCCGCTGGGATAACCCTGTGAATTTGCTGAGAACTATTCGGTGACAATGTGCAGGGTAGGAATCCCTGTCCCATCAGTATTTAGGTCTGCTTGAAATCCGAGTTTCGTGAAGTAGGAACCAACTTGTTCGATTTTTGTGGGGAATCTCAGTGCGCTGCGGCAGGCAGCGCGAACAAGATCGCCTTTCGTCGCCTTATTGAAGTGGGTAACGGGTTTGAGTTTCCCGTTTACCTCGGTGAGAACTTTAACGTTAACGACAGCGCGATCTAGTTGTTTTGCCGGTGCGAGTTTTTCGTAACTGCCGGAACGCATATCAAGGACCAAAGACTCCTTTTCCCGGTCAAGGACTTCAAGTAGTTCAGGTCTCCAGTAGTGGGCAAGTGAACCGATTATTGGAATGGTCGAGCTACCGCTGAAACGGTACGCCGGAATCAGGTCAGTGGGAGCGACAAAACCGAACAGGGCCGAAGCGATCAAGATGCTGGAATCAGCTCGTGATCGGGCTTTGGCAGCCAATGTGCTGTAGCCCAGGTGGTCATAGAGAACGCCCGTGTAAATCTGGATCGCGGGAGCGCAATGCGCTGAAAGCAGCTCTTGATTGAGGGTGAGTAGGTTGGCCTGGCTTGGTCCAAGACCAAGTGCTTCGGCTGCGAGTTCTGGCTTTTCCTTACAAAAATCTGCGAGCGCTTCCATGAGTTCCATGCGTCTCGCGCCTAACTCGGGAAACACCAATTTATTGGCGGCAAATGTAGGGCCGCCGCTTGCAGGTGTCTTCCCTTCACTCGGAGGTAAGAGAAACAACATCATGGCAGCCTAAAGCATTGCCTGGAGTCCAGGTGGGGATGGAATGGTCAGCAAGGGCGTAGTGTTGGACTTGAACGAGTCGGTCGGGTGATCGCGGCACGCCTTAAAAAGCGGGTCGAGGAAAGTCCGGACTTCACAGAGCAGGGTGGTGGGTAACGCCCACCCGGAGTGATCCGCGGGACAGTGCCACAGAAAACAAACCGCCAAGGGAAACCTTGGTAAGGGTGAAACGGTGGTGTAAGAGACCACCAGTGGTGCAGGCGACTGCATCAGCTCGGTAAACCCCACCCGAAGCAAGGTCAAGAGGGTCAGCTTGCTGGCCCAAGCAGACGGGTTGCTCGCCCATTGTCTGCTGGTAGACCGCACGAGGCTGCTGGCAACAGCAGTCCAAGATGGATGGTCACCATCTGCTTCGGCAGATACAGGATCCGGCTTATAGACCGACTCGTTCCCATTTCCCTTGTTCTACCCGAACTCTTGGCGCACAAAGTTGATTTACACGGCACAATGGGCTCATGCCAAGAATTAGCGCGCCTACTATCGCCGAACACCGCGAGGAGCGCCGTGACGCTCTTTTGGCTGCTGCCGCACAACTGATGCTTTCTGGAACCCCCTTTACTGTTGCCCAAGTTGCTTCAGAAGTTGGACTTTCACGTTCAGCGGTTTACGAGTACTACGCGAGTGCCGCCGATTTAATTGCCGATGTCCTCGTCGACGAAATGGCGCTCTGGGTTGACGAGATTTCACCCATGGTCGAGGCCGAAAATGAACCACTGGATCGGATTGAGACGTGGGTTCGTGGGGTTTTAGGTTACGTAAAGGACGGTCGCCACGTATTAGTCAAGTCCGCTGCATCTGTTGAACTGCCTGAAGCTCGTAGAGCGCAGGTGTCATCCATGCACCGGGAACTTGTTGCGCCACTCGTTGACGCACTAACGGAATTGGAAGTTGCCGACGTTCGCCAGTATTCAGCCTTCTGCTGGGGAGTGTTGGACAGCGCTATCACTCGCGTTGAATCCCAAGGTTTCGACTCGATCAGCGAAGGTGACGCAGTTATGGCATTTATTTCTTCCGGAGTCTCTCGGTAGCAAAATGGGGCGAAGCGCATATTGCGCCGCACCCCATTCCATTGGTTCTGGTTGAACCGCTACCGCTAACCCAGTTTGTAGGTTGTGGTTTCCACGAGTGGCTTGAAGTTGCGTCCACCCGTAGTCGTGATCGTGAGCGTGCACGTTCCTGAGTTTGCAAGTGCAGTTATTTTCCCATCACGCACGGAGCAGTTGTCGCCGGTGATCGACGGTGTTAACCCTGAAGTGGTTGTAGCGCTGAAGGCTTGGCCGTCTTGGTCGATCGTTGTCCCAGCTTTTGGGCTGACTTTGACCGCGTCGGTTTTGCGGTCAGCGCGAACTGCCTTAAAGGCGGTTGGGAAAACCCGAAGATAGGTGGGGTTCGCGCTTTCACGACCCGCACCAAGAATGTAGACGGCGCAGGAACCCATGCCTGGTGCTGCTTCTACTCGACAGTCAACGGACTTAGTCTCGCTGGCGCCCGGTTGTGGGTTCGGGTTAGATCCGTAGAACTCACCATTGACTTTAATCTTCGCAGCAACGGTAGCTCGATCAGCGGCAATAGCAGGAATGTAAATCGCTGAGTCCGTTGAGCTATCGCAGAGTGTTGGTGCCGAACGTGGGTTCATGGGAACCGCGCAATGAAGGGCATAGATCCCAACATTTGCTGGGAGATTAGTGACGTCAATTGGTTGAACCGAGCTAGTTTCTAGTGCAACTAGTGGAGTCATGTTGTTCACTCCAGCAACAGTTGCGTTGAATGCACCCTCGGCCTGTGCTGGAACCACGGCCGTTGCGCATGCCATACCTACCACCGCGGTTACTGCGACCAGTTTTCCGACTATTTTCTTGTTGAGCATTTTTCTCCTTTTACCTATTTGAATGTAACGGGGATAAACAAATCTGAGGTGCGGATTGAAGATTTTGTATGGTCTGCTCGCGTGACAATTGCGCAGGATACGCGCCGGCAATCTATGTCACCGATTTGCGAATTCACCGTGAGTGTCACTGAGAATCGCCCACCTTTTGAATAGGGAATGGCAAGATCGCGCCCATAGGGCGGGGGGTTCGAAGAGATCCAAGCCGAGGAAGGGTCGCTAGCAGTCATGTTGATGCCACCACCGCAGGGGCCGGGGGAGATTCCGGACCCTTTCCTTGGGGTAACGCAGAGAGCCACATAAATACCCGTTCGTTGGTCGAAGCCTTTCCCTTTTACCTTTATCCGAGTACTGGTGGCATTGAGATTCTTGACAGGTTTAACTGACAGGGTGGCTTTGCCGCTTTTGGTGACTTTAGCGGGATAGATGATCGCACTTGCCGGCGTGCTCATGGCTGGGAGCAGGAGCGAAGCGCACGCAATCGCGGCAAGAACTGCTCGGTGAATTTTGGGAAAAACGCGCACGAGGAAACACTAGATTCGAATGCATTGATGCGCCTGACATGCTGTCGGCCGATACCGACAACGTGCCGGGAACCCAGCGGCGTGAGGCCTAATAATGGGACAGTGAGAAAGTTCCGTGCCCTTGTCTTTGGGATTGCACTTGTCCTTCTCAGTGCCGGCCTTACTTCCTGTTCAAGTTCAGCAGACGATGGAGTCTCACAGCTCGAGTCAAGTGCGAGCCCTTTGCCCGAAAGGATTCGCCCCATTGAGATTGCTCAAACTGACATTGCCTTCCCCGCACCTTTTGATCAAGAATGGGCGCAGGGCACGGCCACTCGCATAGTGACATTGGCGAACGGCTCGGGCGAAGTAGTCGCGGTCTTGGGCGGCGGAGATCGGGTTGTTGGTCGAGACGAAACAAGCAGTGCGCCTGAAATTTCTGGAGCACCCATTGTGACGAGTAGTCATGAGATCAATGTGGAGAGTGTTCTGGGTGTGACACCCGATTTAGTTTTGATCGACGCTTCTAGCGGTCCACAGGAAGCAATTGACTCAATCAGAAGCGCAGGCATCACCGTGGTCGAAGTGCCGGAAGCTTGGACGATCGCTGAGATTGCACCCAAAGTAGAAGCAATCGGTTCTGCAATTGGCGCACCCATTGAAGCAATCACATACGTTGCGGGCCTCACTGCGGCAAGTGAACAGATGTCCTTGGCTCCCACACCCAAAGTCGCATTTCTCTATGTGCGAGGAACGTCGGCGATCTATTTGCTCGGAGGTGAAGGCTCGGGTGCTGATTCATTGATCCGTGAATCGGGGGGAACTGACGTAGGTGCACAGGCCGAATTGGGTCCATTCACGCCGTTGACGGCAGAGGAAATCGTTCGGCTTAATCCAGACGTCCTGCTCGTTATGACAAAGGGACTGGAGTCGGTTGGCGGGATCGACGGACTAGTTGAGTTGCCAGGCGTCGCACAGACCAAAGCTGCGGCGACTCGAGCTGTGATCGAAGTTGACGACACGTTGCTGCTGTCATTTGGCCCACGCACTGGCGACCTGATAAACGCAATGAATGAAGCACTGACTGAATTGAATTCACCGTGAGGTTTACGAGCAAGGCATGGATTCTTGGAAGTATTTTATTGGTTTTACTGTTCACGCTTATTGTGATCTCACTGCAATTCGGTGCTGCCGAAGCGGACTCGGTGATTGTGTGGAATATCAGAGCGCCGCGCACAATCGCCGCAATCTTGGTGGGCGTGGGTTTGGCTAGTGCAGGTGTCCTACTTCAAGGCTCACTGCGAAATCCACTCGCAGATCCAGCACTGGTTGGTGTCTCCGCTGGAGCAGCACTCGGAGCGGTGCTTGGTGCTGCTATCGGGCTGCCATTTAATTCCCTCGGAGTCACCAGTATCGCCGTTGTGACCTCCGCGATAGCAATGGCGATTGTTGTTTGGGTGGCGCGCAGTAATGGACGGGTTGAAGTCGTCACCGTCCTGCTCGCTGGAATTGCCGTCAGTGCATTTGGTGCAGCCGCGATGTCAATCATCATCTCCATGAGTGATCTTGCAGGTGCTCGCTCGGTGACATTTTGGACAACCGGATCATTCTCACTGAGCAATTGGGACGGTGTGAACTCAATGCTGCCGGCAATCTTGATTGGAGTCATTCTCGCATTTTTTCTCGCACCTTCACTTGACCTAATGGCGCTTGGAGACGAAAGTGCGTATGCAAGCGGAGTTAATGTTTCGCGGGTTCGCGCACTTGCGCTTCTGGCCGCCGTGTTACTCACGGCCGCTGGAGTGGCAGTCGTTGGCGTGATTGCGTTCCTTGGACTCGTAGTCCCGCACGCAATTCGACTCGTTGTTGGCCCCTCACACAGGCAATTACTTGTCCTAAGCGCCATCGGTGGCGCGGTAATCCTTCTCTTGGCAGACACGGTCGCTCGACTGGCCTTCAGCCCCACTGAAATCCCAGTGGGGAGTGTCATGGCGATTGTTGGCGCACCGGTGTTCTTTTTCTTGCTTGGGCGAGCCCGCAATAGGCAAGGTGGTTGGGCGTGATTCTGATCGCAGAGCGGTGCACGGTCCGGGGAGAAGGAGAACAACTACGGCTCGACCGTGTCGACATCTCGGTAGGTGAGGGTGAAATCCACGCGATAATTGGACCAAACGGAGCCGGAAAGTCAACGCTTATGGGCGTTCTCAGCGGGATGCTGAAAGTGCACTCTGGCGCGGTCACTTTCCAAGGCTCGCCGCTTCACGACTTGGGTGTTCGCGATTTAGCGCGAGCAAGATCGATTTTGGGACAAGACCTCGCGGTGTCATTTGGATTCACCGTGGCTGAAGTCGTGGCTTGGGGCCGAACGCCCTGGCAGGGTTCGCGAGATACAGCAATGGACTCCCAGCGGATTGAACACGCAATTGAATTGACCCAAATCGGTGGGTTGAGAAACCGCCGGATCAATCAACTTTCCGGGGGTGAACGTAAGCGAGTTCATATTGCCCGAGTTATTGCCCAAGACACCCCGCTGATGTTCTTTGATGAACCTGACTCCGACTTGGATTTGGTGGGAGCCGACCAGCTTGATCAGATGCTGATCAATTTACGGGAGTCTGGTCGAACGCTTGTGTTGAGTAGTCACAACCTGTCGTGGATTTCAGGTTTAGCAACGCACGTAATCTTGATGGGCGAGGGCAAAGTAATTGCAGCCGGACCAACTCGAGAAGTTATGAATCAAGATCATCTCTCAAGGGCCTACAAAAAAAATATTAACGTTCTTTGGTCCATTGACTCGCGCGGACGGGAAATCGCAATGTGTAGTCCGAACTAATCACTCGGCGACTTTGATGTCACCTGTAGCCGTTGGGCGACTTTGCGTGACAAGCGGCCTAGCTCTGCGAACTCCTCAGGGGTGAGAACCTCGACTAAATGTTCGCGAACACTTTCCACGTGGTCCGGTGCTGCCGAGTAAATTTTGTTCCATCCGGCTTCGGTGAGGACCGCCCACGAGCCGCGACCGTCATCCGCGCATGGTTCGCGAGTTATCAGGCCGCTTTTTGTGAGTCGGTCACATTGATGGGAAAGTCGGCTTCGGGAGGAGAGTGCACGGGTGGCCAGTTCACTCATTCGAATTCGGTGATCGGGATTTTCCGAGAGTTGAACCAATATTTCGTAGTCTGCGAGTGATAGCCCATGTTCTGAACTCAATTCACGGCTAAGCCGATCCGGCAACAGTCGAGTCATGTCCAACCAGGCGCGCCATGCATTCTGTTCGTCCTCGCTTAGCCAGCGCGTCATTGGGCAAAATCCCATGCGCGTACCCCACCAGTGAGTCCAGCTGAATTAGGAATAATGATGCAGCGAGATATGAGGTTTTCCTCATTCAGATGCTTTGCATTTCCACCACCTATATAAATGATATCGGGGAGGAACATCTTGTCGAAATCGATTAGCGCTCTTCTTACCAGTGTCCGCCACTTCTTGTTACCCATACTTCTGCGTTCGGCATCCCCGATTGCAATGTCAATGGTTTCGCCAGCAAATTCGCCGTGGGACAACTCCATGTGCGGAAGCATCTGACCCTTGTAAAAAACGGCCGTTCCAACGCCCGTGCCTAAAGTAAGAACCAGTTCCATCCCTTTTCCCGCAACAACGGCGCAACCTTGCATATCAGCGTCGTTCATGACGAGTGTAGGGACGTTAAATAATTTCGACAATTCTGATTCAAGCGGATAGCCATTCCACGAATCAAAAAGTTGTTGGTCTCGCGGGCCACTCTTTACAGCACGTGAAAAAGCGGTGGCACGAAAAACGAAGCCGTCTCGCACCATGGCGGGAAATCCGACTGAAGCGCGATCAAAGCTTGGCTGTTCCGCAACGAGCCCCCTGACTGTCTCCAGAAACAATTCAGGTGGGCAGGGGTAGGGGGTTTCGACTCGCGAACGCTCGGAGATCGGTATTCCAAGCTCGTCTAGAACCATTGCCTTGATTCCGCTGCCACCAACGTCTAGTGCAAGTGTGCAAGTCATTGGCAGGAGTCTAGAGGGTTACGTCTGGCAAGGTGAGTATCTCTGCGCCGTTTTCGCGCACAACCATTGTGTGTTCGAATTGTGCGGTCCAGCTCTTGTCTTTGGTAGTTGCTGTCCAGTCGTCATCCCACATGTCGAAAGTGATTGCCCCGAGTGTGAGCATGGGCTCAATAGTGAAGGTCATTCCAAGCAGCATCTCTTGATTTGCATTCGGGTCATCAAAGTGGGGGATTATCAGTCCGCTGTGAAAGGACGTGCTGATTCCGTGCCCGGTGAAATCTCGGATAACTCCATAGTTGAATCTTTTTGCATAGCTTTCGATGACTCGACCAATGACGTTAATGGGGCGGCCGGGTCGAACGGCAGCAATTGCTCTCATTGTTGCTTCCTTTGTGCGTTCAACGAGAAGCCGGGCTTCTTCATCAACGTCTCCACATAAGAAGGTTGCATTTGTATCACCATGAACGCCGTCAATGAACGCCGTGATATCAATATTGCAGATATCTCCGTCCTCAAGGATCGTTGTATCAGGGATTCCGTGACAAATGACTTCGTTGAGTGAGGAACACAGACTCCGCGGGTAGCCGCGGTATCCAAGCGTTGATGGGTAAGCGCCGTGATCGCACAAGTATTCATGTCCGATCCGATCAAGTTCCTCGGTAGTAACACCAGGGGTGACAGCCCTTCCAACTTCGGCCAAGGCGTTTGCGGCAATTCGGCCTGCGACTCGCATCGCTTCGATCGTTTCTTCTGTTTGGACTTCTGGGCCTTCAAAACGGGTGGGCGCGGGCTTGCCAACATACTCTGGTCGCGTGATATTGATTGGAACCTTGCGCAGGGGGCCTAAAACTCCAGGGACAAGTGGAACACGTGTGCGCAAACTCATACCCATAGTCTATTGCGCATTAGGCTGACGCCCACAGCGTCACACATTCGTCCGTGCAAGCATGACCGAGATTGATAAAGGAGAGACATGAGTTGGTACTACTGCCTAGAGCACATGAAGACCGAACCGGAAGACGGCTGCCCAAACTCTGAGCGAATGGGTCCCTACGTGACTGAGGGCGAGGCAAATATGGCGATCGAACTTGCGGCCGAGCGCAATGCAACTTTTGATGCAGACGAAGATTAGATTCGCTCCCAGTTATACGGTGAGAGATATAAAAAGAACCCGCACAATGTGCGGGTTCTTTTTATGAAGCAAAAACTTCTGAGAAAAACTACTTGCGGCGAGCGGTCTTCTTTGCTGCCTTGCGAGGGGCTGCTTTCTTCACAGCTTTCTTCGCGGTCGCTTTCTTGGCTGCTTTGCGAGGGGCTGCTTTCTTCACAGCTTTCTTCACTGTCTTTTTTGCTGCTTTGCGAGGGGCTGCTTTCTTTGCAGTCTTCTTGACAGTGCGCTTTGCGGCGGTCTTCTTTGCTGCTTTCTTCACTGTCTTTTTTGCTGCTTTGCGAGGGGCTGCTTTTTTCGCAGTCTTCTTGACAGTGCGCTTTGCGGCGGTCTTCTTTGCTGCTTTCTTCACTGTCTTCTTTGCTGCTTTGCGAGGAGCTGCTTTCTTCACAGTCTTCTTCGCTGCTGTCTTCTTGGCTGCTTTGCGAGGGGCTGCCTTCTTCACAGTCTTCTTCGCTGCTGCTTTCTTCACTGCTTTGCGAGGAGCTGCTTTTTTAGCAGACTTCTTACTTGCAGTTTTCTTTGCTACCGCCACGATGCCTCCCGTGTCGAGTTATCTCTGCGATTTACAGAGAACGTATGACATAACTGTGACAGAGCGAACGCTAAAACACAAAGATATTCGCACCAATCGACAAAGTCGTGTCGCTTGAATGATATGTGTAATGGATGCGCCTGCGCGTGTTTAGTGAAACTCTGGCAACATTACGCGCATGACACAAACTGATTCGACAGAGCAAAAAAATAGTGACATTGATTTTTCGAGCATGGTTGTTGGTGTTCTCGGTGGCACAGGTGAGCAAGGACGCGGGCTTGCAACGCGATTTGCACATGCTGGCATCGAAGTGATTATCGGTTCACGCACCGCCGAGAAAGCAAGTGAAGTTGCTAGTGAAGTTGCACACGGCGTTAAAGGCATGACGAATGTGGATACAGCGAGTGCGAGTGATGTAGTGATTGTTGCCGTCCCGTGGGATGGTCACAAAGAATTGCTGGAGTCATTGGTGGATCAACTCAGTGGCAAAATCGTGGTTGATTGTGCCAACCCACTCGGCTTCGACAAACAAGGTGCATTTGCACTGCCCGTCGAAGAAGGTTCAGCGGCTCAGCAAGCTCAACTCATACTGCACGATTCAAGAGTTGTTGCGGCGTTTCACCACATTTCAGCAAAATTGCTCCTCGACATCGAAGGTCCCGAGCTTAAAGGTGACGTTCTAGTTTTAGGAGATGACCGCGAAGCCACCGATTTAGTGACCGCATTGGCAGACACGCTGGGTCAAATGCGGGGCGTCTACGCGGGTCGACTGCGTAACGCCGGTCAAGTAGAAGCCTTCACTGCAAATTTGATTTCCATGAACCGGCGCTACAAAGGACACGCGGGAGTGCAAATCACCGACATCTAGTAATCAGTTTTTAGGTGTACGTGTTTTCAGGTCCGGGGAACGCACCGCTCTCGACATCGGAGATCCAATTTTCGACCGCGGACCTGATTGGCTGGCGGAGTTGTGCGTATTGGCGCACAAACTTAGGCGGTTCGTGTGCGGCCAACCCGAGCAGGTCTTGCCACACAATCACCTGAGCATTAGTCGCGTTGCCTGCTCCAATGCCAATAGTTGGAATGTCGAGCATGTCGGTGACGCGTGCTGCCAACTCGGAGGGAATTGCCTCCAAGACAATTGCTTTGGCTCCGGCCGAGGCCAACGACTTTGCATCACGCATCAATGCTTCGCCTGCCTCGCCGCGGCCTTGAACCCGGTAACCACCCAATGAATGCACCGACTGGGGAGTGAGTCCAAGGTGCCCAACAACGGGAATTCCCGCGCTTGCAAGTGCTTCAACCTGGGGCAGTATTGGCACACCACCTTCAAGTTTGACAGCCTGAGCCCCACCGTCTTTCATGAACGCGGCGGACGTTTCCATTGCTTGGGCCACGCTGGCCTGATAACTTCCAAAAGGCAGATCGGCTATCACTATTGGCTTGCGGGAACCGCGGACCACTGCTCGAACAAGTGGCATGAGTTCTTCCACTGTCACGGGGATTGTCGAGTCGTAGCCGTAAACAACCATTGCGGCGGAGTCACCTACGAGAAGTGAGTGTGCGCCCGCTTCTTCAAAAATTCCGGCAGACATGTAGTCATAGGCCGTGATCATGGACCAGCGTTCACCTCGAAGGCTCATGGTTGCGAGGTCGTTGAAGGTGGTTCGCCTAGTAGGCGTCGTGTTCTGACTGTTGTGACTGTTCTGAACAGAACCGGGTTGCGTTGACATTGTGCTTCTCCAATCTCGAGGCTCACATGGAGTCCCCGGATCTTGTTGAGAATTTTCAATTACGGGTTAAGCATGCCACTCGGGAGTCAGAATGTCAGCCACCGGTCTCAGAAAGTTTTCTTTACGGTACGGTACCGTTTCGTAATAGCTTGTATTTGATGTAACTATCGGAGCACACATGAGAGCCAATAATTTGACCGAATCAGCCGCCCGCGATTCTCACGGTGCATTTGGTGCAGAAGGTCACCCACGCAGATGGGCAATTCTTTCGGTTCTGGTTGTCAGTCTGCTTGTCGTCGTACTCGACAACACGATTCTTAATATCGCGCTCCCCACGATCCAACGAGATCTTGGCGCCACCCAATCTCAATTGGTATGGGCGGTCGACGCCTATGTTTTGGTTTTCGCGGCACTCTTATTCTCCTGGGGCGTAATTGGTGACCGAATTGGCCGCAAAAAAGTGCTCATAATTGGTTTGACTTTGTTCGCAATTGCATCGGCGATCGCTGCATTTTCAAACGGACCATCGATGCTAATCGGAATGCGCGCATTGATGGGCGTTGGTGGTGCTGCAGTCTTACCGACAACGCTAGCAATCATCACGGTCGTTTTCCCTCCACATGAACGAGGTAAGGCAATCGGTGTGTGGGCTGCAGCGGTTGGCGCCGCCGTTGCTCTTGGTCCAATCTTGGGTGGAATCCTGCTCCAGCACCCGAACTGGTTCGAGTGGCTATTGGGCAATGCTTGGGGCTCAGTGTTCTTGATCAACGTTCCAATTGTGATTGTCGGCGTGATTGCGATCGCCAAAGTGGTGCCGGAAACGAAAAACCCGAACCCTCGCTCTCTCGACATACCCGGACTGCTTCTTTCCATCACTGGCCTTGGACTCCTTATCTTTGGAATCATTCATGCGTCTGAGACTCGAGATTGGCTCGCACCGACGGTTTTAATTCCCGCGTTCGTCGGCGTAGCTCTCATTGCCTTTTTCCTGTGGATCGAATCCCGAAGCGACCATGCATCATTTGACGTTGGTTTGTTTAAGAATCGCGGATACGCGGTCAGTATTACAGCGGTTAGCTTGGCGTTCTTTGCGCTTTCGGGAATCACGTTCGTGCTGCCGTTCTACCTTCAGATCCTGCGTGGATTCGACACTCTTTCCGCCGGACTTGCCTTCGTTCCATTTGCCGTAGGACAAATAATTGCAGCACCTCGATCCGCTGCAATGGTGGAAAAATTTGGATACAGGGCCGTTATGTCATTTGGTTTGGGTGCAGTAGCAGTTGCCCTTGGTGCACTCTCGGTCATTCAAATTGATACACCCATCTGGGTAGTACTTGTCGTGTTCTTCATATTCGGGTTTGGCATGGGTAACGTGATCGCGCCTGCATCAACAGTGATGCAAAACGTGTTGCCGTTAGCGCGGGCTGGTGCCGGCTCTGCAGTTCAAAACACGGTACGTCAAGTTGGTGGAGCGCTTGGTGTCGCGGTGATCGGGACAATTCTTGCAACCCGTTATGCAACTAACGTTGAACCTTTCTTGGGAAATCTGCCAGCCGAGATCCCTGATCAAGCCAAGGAAGTCGCCTCAGAATCAATCATTGGGACTGTTTCCGTGCTCAACCAGGCCGCAGAAAGTGGTCTACCGGCAGCAACGGTTGCACAACTTCAATCAGGTGCTTTCGAAGCTTTCCTAAACGCCTCACACATTACTTCTTTGATCTCTACCGTAATCGTCATTATCGCGTTCCTAATAGTCCTCTTTGGGCTACCAAAAATAGATCCGCCACAAAAAATGGAAATCGAAGCGCCCCTGCAAGAGCCTGACCCAGCCCACACTGACATCAATGAAGTGATTGAAGCCGAGTTCAGCAACTACGAAACGGAAGTGGCGCAAGAACTTGATCCAGAGACACGACCAGCAGATCCGGCGCGATAATCATGGTGGAAATTGCGGTGGAAATCGCGGTGGAACGGAAAGCGCGGGGCCGTCCGCGTAGTGAAAACATCAACCTGGTGATCCTGGAGGCGGTTCTGGACACAATCGCTGAAGAAGGAATCACGAAAGTCACCATGGAGGGCGTTGCTCAACGTGCCGGCGTGAGCAAAGCTAGTTTGTATCGGCGCTTTCCCACAAAGTGGGATATGGCCCAAGCGGCGGTCGAACACATGCGCGCAGAAAGCCCGAATATTCCCGAATCTGGGAGTGCGTATGAACGGCTGCTACTACTCATGGAGGTCACCCGCACGAGTATTCACGGCTCGCGTTACGGAAGAATTATGTTGGCGGTGATTTCACACAGCCACGAAAATCCCAAATTGGCCCAGCTGGTCTACGACCGAATTCTGCAACCCAGGCGCATGCGAGTTCGTGAGATTCTGGAGCAAGGAATTAAGTCTGGGGAGTTTCCAACCTCACTCAATATTGACGTTGCGATGCCAACACTGATTGGTCCCATGTTGTATCTCGGTATGTGGTCAATGTGTGATCCCGTTTCGCAAACCAGCACCGAGGACGTCCTTCGTTCCGTCCTAGGTTTGAAGCCGTTGGACTAGCTTTTCCATCGATTTGTGATCGGCAACCGGCGGTCGCGACCGAAGGATTTAGTGGATATTTTGGTGCCGGGTGGGTACTGCCTGCGTTTGTACTCTGCGCGGTCAGTGAGTGAAATTATTCGGGTAACTAATTCCGAATCAAAACCCATGGCAATTAGATCGCTTACAGATGCGTCTTGGTCGACGTACAGTTCCAAGATCGCGTCGAGCGCTTCGTACTCGGGAAGTGAGTCACTATCGAGTTGATCAGGCCGCAACTCGGCGCTTGGTTCCTTCTCAATACTGTTTACAGGAATGGGTGGCATCTCACCGGAGAATTCAGCTTTTGCATTACGCCAGCGTGAAAGTGCCCACACCATGGTTTTGGAGGTGTCCTTGATCGGGGCGAACCCACCGACAGCATCACCGTAAATAGTTGAATAACCAACGGCTAATTCACTCTTGTTGCCGGTAGCCAAGACGAGGTGCCCTTCTGAATTGGACAGCGCCATAAGAGTTGTTCCACGAACACGGGCTTGCAAGTTCTCCTCGGCCAGTCCAGAAACACCAAGCTGCCCCAAAAATGCTTCGACCATGGGCGCAATCGGAACTGTGCGAATTGACAGCCCGGTCCGCTCAGCAAGATCGTAGGCGTCTGAAAGCGAATGGTCGGAGGAGTATTCGCTAGGCATTGCGCAGGCAAAAACGCGATCAGGGCCGAGTGCATCAACAGCAATTGCACCAACAAGAGCCGAATCAATTCCACCACTGGCTCCAAATAACACGCTCGTGAATCCGTTTTTCTCAACATAGTCGCGCAATGACAGTGTCAGAGCGTTATAAATCGTTTCGAGCGGGTCGGCCGCGTTGGTGGAGTCCGTTGGCTCACCGACATAGGGCAGTGTCAAGTGAAGTAACTCTTCGGTGTTGTGTGCGCCAGAGATGAGTACGTCGCCACGAGGTGACACCACCATGCTGCCGCCGTCAAAAATTAATTCGTCCTGTCCACCCACGATATTCGTGTAAAGAACCGTGGCCCCGGATTCCTTTGCGCGGGCGCGACATAAATCGATTCGCACACTATCTTTACCTGATTCAAAAGGCGAGGCGTTCAGAACAGCCAGAATGTCGGCATTGGCCTCCCGTGCCCACTGCACGGGGCCACCACTGCGCCAAAGATCCTCACAAATTGCAATTGCGATTGTGTGGTCCTCGATTTCGAAAATGAGAGGCTTATTTCCTTGGTGGAAGTAGCGTGCTTCGTCAAACACTCCGTAGTTGGGCAAAAAGTGTTTTGCATAGGTTCCGATGACTTTCCCGCGGTGCAATACCGCGGCACTATTTGTTGGACCAGTCGGTCCAAGATCCAGATAACCCACGATCACATGGGGTTCTCCGGATCCGTCTGCTGCAAGATCACGGGCAAGATTCGCAATTGCAAGCATGGATTCCTCTTGGAAATCAGCGCGAAGGGCAAGATCCTCAATGGGGTAGCCGGTCAGTGTCATCTCGCCAAAGAGAATCAGGTCAACGGGCATGGCCTTGAGGGCTGAGCCGACGGCGTCGCGGATCAAGTGCGCATTTCCTGCGAGATCGCCTACGGTCGGGTTCACTTGGGCGAGGACGGTACTTAGCGGGGACTTAGCAGTACCGATCTTCCCCTCTGGGTTCATGTGAGCGAGGTTACTCCAAGCGATCTGTCGGTCATTTAACCTGCTTGTAACACGTGAGAGAGGAAGATGGAAACCATTAGTGGGAGGCTTTTCATCCCCTCGTAATTAATGTTGATCAAGTTAAGGCAGGCGCTATGGATAAGCAGGCTGAATTCGTTCTGCGGACAGTGGAAGAACGAGATATTCGTTTTGTACGTCTATGGTTCACCGACGTTCTCGGTGCCTTGAAATCTGTGGCAATCGCACCGGCAGAACTAGAAGGTGCTTTCACAGAAGGCATTGGCTTTGACGGATCGGCGATTGAAGGATTCGCGCGGGTTTACGAGTCGGACATGCTGGCCCGTCCTGATGCCAACACATTCAGTATCTTGCCTTGGCGCGAAGAAGGTCCCGGAGTCGCTCGCATGTTCTGTGACATCAAGATGCCGGACGGCTCCCCGTCATTCGCCGACCCACGTCATGTGCTCAAGCGCGCTCTCACAAAAGCGGCCGACATGGGATTCACTTTCTACACGCACCCCGAAGTGGAGTTCTACCTGTTCAAAGGCGAGCCAGAGCCAGAAAGCGAACCAGTTCCCATTGATCGTTACGGCTATTTCGACAACGCACCGAACGGGCTCGCGCACGACTTCAGGCGCCAGGCAATCACCATGTTGGAGAGTATGGGCATCTCTGTTGAATTCAGTCACCATGAAGGTGGTCCGGGACAGCAAGAGATCGATCTACGTTATGCCGACGCTTTGTCTACGGCTGACAATCTCATGACCTTCCGGTTAGCAATAAAAGAAGTTGCCCTGGATCAAGGAATATTTGCATCCTTTATGCCTAAACCATTCATGCAGTACCCAGGCAGTGGAATGCATACGCATCTTTCCCTTTTCGAAGGTGATACGAATGCGTTCTATGAACCGGGTGCAGAGCATCAGCTTTCTAAAATTGCCCGCTCCTTCCTTGCAGGTCTATTGGTGCATGCACCTGAAATAACCGCGGTCACGAACCAGTGGGTGAACTCCTACAAACGAATTGCAGGTGGCGCTGAAGCACCCGCTTGGGCTTGCTGGGGTCGTCACAACCGCTCGGCACTTTTGCGCGTCCCGATTTACAAGCCGAATAAGGGCAATAGTGCCCGAATCGAATACCGGGCTATGGACAGTGCTGCGAACCCGTACCTTGCCTTTGCCCTGTTACTTTCTGCTGGCCTCAAGGGGATCGAAGAGGGTTATGAACTCCCACCCGAGGCAGAAGACAACGTTTGGGCGCTCAGCGAAGTAGAGCGAAATGCGCTGGGCATGAAGCCGCTCCCGGGTAGTTTGAATCAAGCAATCATTGCCATGGAGCGAAGTGAACTTGTAGCTGAGACTCTGGGCGAGCATGTATTTGATTTCTTCTTGCGCAACAAGAAGGCCGAGTGGGAAGAATACCGCCAGCAGGTCACCCAGTGGGAACTCAATCGTTATCTGCCGTCGCTTTAGATCTGAACACTGAACGCATAAAGTTGAACTTGTGACAACGGATATCCCACGGGGCTCGACGCGCGCCACTTCGGTACTTGTCGGGTTGCTCAAAGTTGGAGTTACTGACTCGCAAGCGGCGCTTCTCGCCGTCGCGGAAATTGAAGAACTCACGCAACACGAGATAACGGGTGTACACCTCTCTGTTGCCTTGGTTGGTGTTGCTGATCCGGACTTAGCGCTGGCATCACTGGCTAGAATGCTTGGTGGGGCAAGCAATCCCGAGTTGATTCGATTCATTAAAATCGTAACCGCCGATCCCGTAGTTCTAGCGCGACTTCTCACAATTCTTGGTGTTTCCACGCGATTTGCCGACTTCCTTGTGCGCCACCCTGAAATCGACATGATCGCGGACTCACAGAACCTTGCCGAGCCACCGAAAGGAATCAAGAACCGCTTGCTGACCTGTGTTGGGGCCAATCCGAATGATCAGATTCCCATTGCCGAGTCAGCACAGGACCAGATTCTTGATGCCCTAAGAATCGGCTATTTCAAAGAACTCATCGCGATAGCGGTACGTGACCTGACCGGCATCTACCCCATGGAAGTAATCGCAGGTTGGCTCTCTGATCTAGCGGATGCGACCTTGAATGCAGGTTTGGCGGTGGGCAGGGTGGGTGTCGCCGAGCCGCGCACACCCATCGCGGTTCTTGCAATGGGTAAGACTGGCGGACGCGAACTCAATTACATTTCAGACGTCGACGTAATTTTTGCAACGGATGCAACCGAATCGGTCGCAGACGCAACTCAAATCGCACGCGGTCTCATGCGCGCATGTGGGGCCAGTACCGCGGAAGGCTCAATTTGGGAAGTTGATGCTGCCCTCCGGCCAGAAGGCAAGCAGGGCGCCCTTGTGCGAACGGTCGAGTCGCATGTTGGGTACTACGAACGCTGGGCCAGCACTTGGGAGTTTCAAGCACTCCTCAAGGCACGCTTTGTGGCCGGAGACGAGGTCGTGGGTGAGCAATACATCCACGGCGTGCAGCCATTTATCTGGGCGGCAGCCGATCGTGACGGCTTCGTGAACGACGTTCAAGCAATGCGCCGACGGGTTGAAGAACATGTTGACCAGTCGGTTGCAGATCGGGAAATCAAACTCGGTCCTGGCGGTCTTCGCGACATTGAGTTCTCCGTCCAACTGCTACAGCTAGTTCACGGGCGCAGCGACGTTCTCATTCGAAGTAGCAACACAATTGATGCCCTGCGGGCGCTGGCAATGTGGGGTTACGTTGGTCGTGAAGAAGCCTCAAAACTTGAGCACTCTTACCGTTTTCTGCGCACACTTGAGCACCGAATCCAGCTTCGACACCTTCGTCGCACCCACATCATGCCAACAGATGAAGTCGAGCTTCGAGTTATTGCGCGAAGCATGGGCATAACTAGCGACTCGGTTGAAGCGCTCTTAGAGCAGTGGGGACGAAATAGATCTGAAGTGCGTCGGATCCACGAAAAACTCTTCTACCGTCCTTTACTCAACGCAGTGGCGGGACTTGACGCCTCACAGGCACGTCTAGGTACCGCAGCGGCAACAGAGCGACTTCGCGCATTAGGTTTCCTCGATCCTGCGGGGGCATTGCGCAATATCGAGGCACTCACAAGTGGCGTCAGTCGTCGAGCAAATATTCAAAGGACACTGTTGCCAGTCATGCTCGCATGGTTTGCAGAGGCGCCATTCCCTGACACCGGACTCGCCGCTTTCCGGTCGGTCAGCGATCAAGTTGGCTCGAGTCACTGGTATCTGCGCCTGCTGCGAGACGAGTCACTCGTTGCTGAACGGCTGGCTTCGTTACTTGCATCAAGTAAATATGTGACTGACCTCATTAGACGTGCCCCCGAATCAATTTCAATGTTGGCTCATAACGAGGACCTGGTTGTTCCTGTGCTTGGCCCTGAAATTGATTCGATTCTCAAACGACATGAAGATCCCGAGCGCGTTGTTTCATCCCTTCGTGGGATCCGCCGACGTGAACTCTTTCGAGCCAGCTCAGCTGATGCATTACGGCTAAGTCAGATCACAACGGTTGGCCATGCTCTCACCGAAGTGGCCGAGGCAACAATTGACGGGGCCCTTGCAAGCGTCAGCAAGAGTGAAAGCCAGACGGAGCGCGTGGCGGTCATCGGCATGGGTCGATTTGGGGGAAATGAACTTGGTTTTGGCAGTGACGCCGACGTGATGTTTGTCTATGAGCCGGTGGTTGGTGCCGACCCCGAAGTGGCGGCGAAGAGCGCGTTTTCTCGAATCAACCGAATGCGAAATCTGTTGAGCGCCCCGGCAGATGAACCGCCGCTAGAAATGCAAAGTTTTTGGCGCCCCCGGGAAGATGAACCGCCGCTAGAAATCGATGCTGACTTGCGCCCGGAAGGGAAGAACGGACCACTCGTGCGCACATTAGATTCATTTGCCGCATATTACGAAAAATGGTCCTCCCCATGGGAGGCTCAAGCACTCCTGCGTGCGCGCTTCATTGGTGGAGATCAAGATCTGGGGGCGAGCTTTGAACGCCTGATTTCCTCGGTCCGTTACCCAGAGGGCGGCCTTGACCACAAGGCACTGGTCGAGATGCGAAGGCTCAAAGCGCGCATGGAAACCGAACGACTACCCAGGGGCGTGGATCCCACCCGTCATACGAAGTTGGGGAGAGGTGGCTTGAGCGACGTTGAGTGGACAATCCAACTCCTGCAGTTGAGTCACGGACATGCGGTACCTGAACTTCGCACGACCCAAACACTCGAGGCGCTCAGTGCTGCCGAGGGCGCAGGCCTCGTAAGCCCTCTCGACGCTGAAACCTTGAAACGCGCTTGGACCCTGGCAAGCGAAGTCCGCAACGCAATCGTTCTTGTGAAAGGCAAGCCAAGTGACGTCCTCCCCATTGATGTCAATGAACTCGCTGCAATTGCTTACCTAATGGGTTACTCGCGGTCCAAGGTTGGCCAACTCGAAGAGGACTACCTGCGAACTACCCGCCGCGCCCGTGGGGTTACCGAGCGGATTTTCTACGGTAAGGAATAAGCGCGGGGGTTCCTTGGGCCCAGATCTCCCACTCACCAGGATGCGTGGCGGCGAGTAGTGAATCCTCCCAGCGAGACTTGCCTAGGAAAAACAGGCCCGCAAGCAACCACCAAATGAGGCTAAACCAGGAGCCGACCGCGACGACAAATCCAAGCAGAGCCACAAGCGCTCCGCTATAAATCGGGTGACGAACAATTTCGAAAATTCCTGTGGTGCGAAGTCCAACGCCAGATCGGGGCACAGGTGTCGCGGTGAGTGCGGTGCCCAGAGCCTTGAATGAAGCGACAACAACCGCGAGACCAGTTGCAAAGAGCGCCAATCCGAGAATGAGCGAGAGCGCATTTGGTGCTCGCCAAGGTAAAAGCAAAAAGCCAAGAAATACAAGTACCTGCACACAAACAAGCAGCCACCCGAGTGCGGTTTGTTTTGTCATAACCACACAAGGGTAGCCGCTTGTCTTTCAAGCAAAAGCTACGAGATATTTAGATGTCGTAGTACATCTCGAATTCATGTGGATGCGGACGCAACCGAATCGGGTTGATTTCATTGGTGCGCTTGTAGTCGATCCACGTTTCAATGAGATCAGCTGGGAAAACCCCGCCGGCTTGCAAGTACTCGTTGTCGGCTTCGAGTGCTTCAAGTGCCTTGTCCAGCGATGCCGGCAACTGCGGAATATTTGCCAACTCTTCCGGGGGGAGTTCGTAGAGGTCCTTGTCCACGGGTGCAAGTGGTTCAATCTTGTTCTTGATCCCGTCGATTCCTGCCATGAGCTGTGCGGCAAATGCCAAGTAAGGGTTGCTTGAAGGATCCGGAACCCGGAACTCAACCCGCTTTGCCTTAGGAGAGGCACCGGTGACAGGGATACGGATACATGCTGAACGGTTGCGAGCCGAATAGACCAGATTCACAGGTGCTTCGAAGCCGGGCACGAGACGGTGGTAACTGTTCACGGTTGGGTTCGTGAACGCCAAGAGGGAGGGTGCATGGTGGAGCAGCCCACCGATATACCAACGAGCGGTGTCTGACAGCCCGCCGTAACCGCTTTCGTCATAGAAAAGTGGTTTTCCGTCAAGCCACAGCGATTGGTGACAGTGCATACCGGAACCGTTGTCGCCAAAAAGTGGCTTTGGCATAAACGTTGCAGTTTTCCCATGCTCCCAAGCGACATTTTTAATGATGTACTTGAATTTCATGAGGTCGTCGGCTGAATTGCGCAGACTGTCAAATGTGTAGTTGATTTCACCCTGGCCAGCCGTGCCAACTTCGTGGTGCGAACGCTCCACCCGGAGCCCAACCTGCTGCAATTTGAGCACCATGTCGTCGCGGATGTCAGCGAAGTGATCAACCGGTGGGACAGGGAAGTAGCCGCCCTTATAACGGGTCTTGTATCCGCGGTTACCGCCCTCTTCAACGCGTCCGGTATTCCATGCACCCTCAACGGAGTCAATGAAGTAGTAGCCGGAATGCTGATTCGTTTCAAAGCGAACGTCATCGAATATATAGAACTCAGCCTCTGCACCGAAGTAGGCCGTGTCAGCGATACCGGTTGACTTGAGGAACGTCTCGGCTCGTGAGGCAACATTGCGTGGATCGCGAGAGTAAGGCTCGTCGGTGAACGGATCTAGGATCGAGAAGTTCATGATCAGCGTCTTGGCGGGGCGGAACGGATCAATGTAGGCGGTGGTCGGGTCAGGTACGAGTTTCATGTCTGACTCGTGGATTGCCTGAAAACCGCGAATTGAGGAACCGTCGAACATCATGCCTTCGTCGAAAGCATCCTGGGTGAAGGATCCGGCCGGGACATTGAAGTGCTGCATAACTCCGGGAAGATCCATGAAGCGAACGTCAATAAACTGAACATTCTCCTTCTTAATGAATTCGAGGACCTCGGAACTATTTGTGAACATGCCTACCTCCTGTGGGGGCTGTCTGTGGGTGCTTCTATTCAGGGCTGTTATGAAGTAACGCAGGTCCAACCATAAGCCGGTCCGGTGTCGTGGAAGTATCCCAACTGTTACTAACGTGTTAACGCGCTGGGTGATCCACAGCCTTGTGTTGGGTCCTTGTGTTGCGGGTTAGAGGCCTTAGACTCCGCAAATGAGTATTGTGGTGGAGCATTTGACCAAGAGATTCGGCTCGGAAGTTACCGCGGTCCGGGATCTCAGTTTTTCAGCGGCCCCCGGCAAAGTGACCGGGTTCCTGGGTCCCAATGGCGCCGGGAAAACGACAACCCTGCGCTGCCTCCTTGGATTAGTGGCCCAAAGCGAAGGAAGTGCCACAATCGACGGTGTCACCTACCGGGAGATTGAAAATCCAATCACTGTTGTGGGGGCATCCCTTGAAGCGAGTGGTTTCCACCCCGCTCGTACTGCTCGCAATCACCTTCGCATGATCGCCAGCGCGGCGAAAATAGGAGACTCGCGGGTGAGTGAAGTTCTTGAAACCGTGGGCCTCAGTGCAGCCGGTGACCGGAAGGTGGGCGGCTACTCGCTGGGCATGCGGCAAAGACTTGCCCTTGGTGTTGCGCTCCTAGGCGACCCTAAAGTGTTGATTCTCGACGAACCGGCAAATGGCCTCGACCCCGAAGGAATTTCGTGGTTACGTTCATTCCTGCGACACCAAGCGAGCCAAGGTGTCAGCGTTCTGGTTTCCAGCCACGTACTCTCCGAAGTGCAGCAAACCGTCGACGACGTGATCATTATTCGATCTGGCTCGCTGGTGTACCAGGGCTCCCTGCATGCGTTGACCGAAGGTGGGCCGGCAGAAGTAGTTGTTCGAGGCCCGAATATTGCTCAGTTAACAATCCCAGCTGATTGGACCAAGCGGTCAGACCAGAATGGTGAACTGGTAATAACCGGAGGCAGCATCGAAGCTGTTGGTAGGGCAGCATTTGAACAATCTCTTGAACTTCACGAGTTATCCTCGAAAGCGGCGGACCTTGAAGCCTTGTTCTTAGACCTCACTACAGAAGAAGGTGCGGCATGAACGCATTGATCCGTTCCGAGTTCCGCAAGGTGTTTTCCACCAAACTCTTGTGGATCCTGTCCCTATCCGCATTGGGCTTCATGCTTCTTCAAATTTTTCTTTCGGTGCTGGTCACTCCACCGGGATTTGAAGACTTGAATCAATTGATGGACCCCGCTTACATCAAAACGATTATTGCCTCAGCAGGAGCGGCGAGTATCTTTTTGCTGATTTTGGGAATCGTCGCAATGTCGGGCGAGTACCGCAACCAAACGATCACATCGACTTTCTTGACCACCCCTGTTCGCTGGCGGGTCATGGCCGCAAAAATGATCACGTTCGCGATCCTGGCCTTAGGGCTTGCTTTGGTGTTGTGGTTTATCGCTGCGATCACCACCATGCTCTTGTTGGGAACGCAGGAATCAGCTCCATTCGAGTGGAGTGCTGCTTTTGAGATTCTTGGTGGAACACTGATCGGATTAGTTCTTTACGCAATTCTTGGTGTGGCAATTGGTTCACTCATTACCAGTCAAGTTGCTGCCATTGTGATTGCTTTAGTTTTCTCATTTGTTGTTGAACCACTCATCACGATCTTTTTCCTCTCAATTGGTAAATGGCTACCGGGTAGTGCACTCAATGCGATCCTGCAAACTGGAGGCGGAGGGCCGGAATCAAGTGCTTCTGACTTACTCAGCGTTCCTGTCGGTATTGGGGTTTTGGTGGGCTACACCGTGGTGCTCGCTGTCGCCGCAGCGTTGATTACCAATAAACGCGACATCACATGAGTTCACAGCCCGACCTAATATTTGGCGAAAATTCATATGCAAGTGTGGCTCGTCGGCTAGGTGCCCTTGCTATTGACTGGTTTGCCAGCCTTGGCATTGCGGTGCTTGTATTCCGTGAATTCCCTTATGGAACTCCGGAATCCATGCTGCTCACAACGGTTATCTTCTATGTGGAGATTGTCGTTTTCACCTTCTTGCTCGGTTCTTCATTTGGTCAAAAACTGTTGCGAATGCGGGTAGTTAACCTATACGGCGGTCGACTCTCGCTGTGGAGAATAATTCTGCGAACAGCACTAATTATTCTTGTCATACCAGCGTTGGTTATGGACCCTGACGGACGTGGATTACATGATCGAATTGTCGGGTCGCGAGTTATTCGAATCACGAATTGATGTCGTGAAATTAGTCAGCTAGTTTCGCGCAGTGCGAACGTCACCGAAACTTGTCGCACCTTGTGCCACGACTTCGTCCTAATTTGGACTCGCTTCCGGTGATTGCGAGTAGTGAGAGCGAGTCAACAGGCAGGGCTAACGGGGGCGCCGAGTTGCACGAGCGCTCGTGGGCATTGGCCCCTTGGGAATTGGCAGCGCATTAGCGGCGTTTCCGAGCGCGTCGAGGCGGCGCCGAACTTGGGTGACCTCGCCACCGCGCAGATTTCGGGGTAGTTTTGTCAGGGTCTTTTGGAGTTTTTTCAGAGTTACCTGGTCTGCTTCGAGGCCAACCTGAATTTCGTAAATAGGAATGTCTGGAACCCAACGAGCCGTCTTTTTGCGTTCATTGGCCAGCATGCTGGTGACGCGGGACGCGGGACCTTCAGAGATCAGGATTACCCCGGGGCGCCCCACAACACGAGAGATCATGTCTTGGCTTTTATTGACAGCAACGGCTGGAGTCATGGGCCACTTGTTCCCGCGAATACTTTGAATAACGGCTGCTGCAGCCCCAGGTTGGCCTTCGATTGAGCCGTAGGCGGCCGCCATTGCGCGACGGCTGAACCAGTAGGTGGCGGCGAGGAGTCCAACGGGAATCCCGACGATTACTGCCGAAGCGGGGTTAAGGAGTAGCCATACTGGGATGGCGGCTACGAGTGCGCCAAGGACAAAGAACCCGAGGGATTCGGCCCACAAAAAGGGATATGACTTTTGGGTCATGCTCCAGTTTTGAGCTAGTGATGAAAGTCCTTGACGAAATTTGCCTTTAGCCACGGGTTCACCCTATGGCAATGGCTCACACAAGCTAATTAAGGGTAACGACCGTGATTTCGTCACCGGCATTGATTACTCCGGGCTTTTCCACCCAACCTGTGATCCCGCGAAGATGCATTGCTGCTTTAGGAAATGATTGCGGCTTGGTTCCGTACACCGACTCGACCATGGCACCTGCGATCGTGCACGGGGCGTTGGCGCCACCGGTCATAATGCTAGCGCCACTGGAAAACATGAGCCGGGTCATCAAGGGAAGGGCCGTTAAATCGGGAAGTCCCTCCGTGCAAATATTGTCGGCGATTGTTCCGGGCGCTAAGTCTGTTATTCCTAGGTTCGCGGCGATTCTCGCCAACTCGTGCAGATCTACAATCGAGATCTGGCGGTAGTTGCTGATTTCGGTGCCTCGATCGAATGCATGTTTCTCGCGGGCCCCAGTGGCCATGGTTTTTCCGTAATGCCGGTCGCCTGGGACTCCAGCAAACTCAAGGTGAATTGAATTCACAGGTGTTGGGGAATCCAAATCCGGTGACCACACGTGTAGTGAAGAAACCCGCGCGCTCATGGCGTAACTATTCCACGCTTTTCCATCGCCTGAGTATAGAGTCGGCCGGCACGGTAACTGGAACGGACCAAAGGACCACTCATGACACCGGCGAAACCGATTTCATAGGCGCGCTGCTCCCACTGCACAAATTCTTCGGGAGGCGCCCAGCGTGTCACCGGGTGGTGGCGCTTGGAAGGACGCAAGTACTGCGTGATCGTGATCAAGTCGCATCCGGCCTCGTGTAGGTCGACAAGTGCCTGATCGATTTCTTCGGCTTCCTCACCCATGCCCAGAATCAGGTTGCTCTTGGTAACAAGACCTGCATCGCGTGCTTGGGTGATGACATTAAGACTGCGGTCATAGCGAAACGCTGGACGGATTCGTTTGAAAATCCGAGGGACTGTTTCCACATTGTGAGCTAGTACTTCAGGGCGGGTGGCAAAAACTACTGCCAATAACTCCGGGTTCGCGGAAAAGTCGGGAATCAATACTTCGACGCCGGTATCGGGGTTGAGCAGTTTGATCTGTCGAATTGTTTCGGCGTACAGCCAGGAGCCCTCGTCGGGGAGATCGTCTCTGGCAACACCTGTGACGGTTGCGTACCGCAGAGACATTTTTTGAACGGATTCAGCAACCCGACGCGGTTCGTCAACATCAAGTGGGTCTGGTTTGCCGGTGTCGATCTGACAGAAGTCGCAGCGTCTGGTGCACTGCTCGCCACCGATCAGGAACGTGGCTTCCCGGTCCTCCCAGCACTCATAGATATTGGGGCAGCCGGCCTCCTGGCAGACAGTATGAAGGCCTTCACTTGCGACCAGGTTACGAATCTCTGTGTACTGAGGGCCCGTTTTCATGGTTGTGCGAATCCATGGGGGTTTTTTTTCGATCGGAATCTCGGAATTACGCGCCTCAATGCGCAGTAACTTGCGCCCCTCACTGTTCGTTCCGGTGTATGCGGAATCGATCGTCATGATGCGCTGCCTCCAATGGGTGCCAATTCGACAAGGTGAGTTTCTAAGACTGGCAATACCGTACTAGGCGTCACTTCTGAGTCCAATTCTTCGCTGAGGGTGGTAACGGTTGCATCGGTGATCCCGCAGGGAACGATCGAGTGGTAGGCGTCGAGTGAGTTATTGCAATTCAGTGCGAACCCGTGCAAGGTCACGCCTTGTGAGACTCGTATGCCAATGGCGGCAATCTTTCTAGCTGGGAGCGGGTTAGTAACCCAGACGCCACTTCGGCCCTCAACTTGAACGGTATGCACGCCAAACTCACCGCACACGCGCATCAGCATCTCTTCGATCCTGCGAACGTGGGCGACAACGTCGATTGGATCACCAAGGCGCACAATTGGGTACCCAACAATTTGCCCTGGCCCGTGCCACGTGATTTTGCCGCCACGGTCTACGTCAACAACTGGAGTACCCGAAGCCGGTCGCTCGTGATCCTCTGTGCGCCTACCCGCCGTATAAACGGGAGAGTGTTCCAAGAGCAGGATCGTGTCACCTCGCGCGCCGGAAACAACCTCGGCGTGGACCCTTCTTTGGTAGTCCCAAGCGTCTTGGTAGTCGATATCTGTTCCCATGTGTTCAATCTCAAACATCTGAATCCCAGTCCTCAAGTTGACCGAAAACATTGGATAACAGGGCACTCGCTGCCCTGCGTCCACTCACCATTGCTCCCTGGATACTAGAACTTGCTTGAAAGTCCCCAGCAACGTAAACCCCGTCAAGTTCAACCGGCGGGGAGAAGCTGTGTGGGGGAGTCATGGCCGGTAAAGCCCGAGCAATTGGGTAGTGACCAACTAGTTCCCATTGGGAAGCATCAGTGTCATGCATTGTGCTCAAGTATTCCTTGAGGTTGAGTTCGCGTTCATGGATACCAACAGCCGAAGTGGATATGAGTTGCGCGTCGTGCGCGTACCCGGGTACTGCATTGGTCAAGACAACACTGTTCGTGATCGGGCCCGCTGCACCACCATTGACCACGATTACCGGTTTACCCTCGTCGAGGGTTCCCATGGGTGCCAGGTGGTACCAAGTGGTTACGGAGTTCCACCGGGGAGCCCGCACTCCACCCAGTTCAGCGGCACTCGTTGAATCTGTTGCCAGGATCACTGCCCGAGCATTGATCACCTCAGCACCAACCCGGACACTCGTGGGAGAGATTGACGTAACAGCAGAGTTGAACCGAACAGAACCAGCAGGAAGCGCGTTAGCGAGTTGGTCTGGGATCGCCCGCATTCCAGCACTGGGGAGAGACGGCTTTCCTTGGACAAAAGTTTTGAGGACCATGTTCATGAAGCGGCTTGATGTCTCGAGTTCGGACTCGAGGAACACACCGGCAAAAAATGGTTGGATCACTTCAGAGTAGAACTTCCCAGTAATGCCAGCACTTGCAAGTACCGCATGCGCATTACCGTCAACGCTACGAGTGATTTCCTCCCCAGACTTGCGCGATTGGGACAGTGCGTACTTGATAAATGCTGCTTTCGACGGGAGCGAACCTGAGGCGATGGAACCAGGGAGCCAGCCAACTAGCTCACGTGGGTCGCCGAGTTTGATCCTTCCGCGCGGCGTTGTAGAGATGACACCGGAACTAAACGGCTGTAGATCCAATGCTTGGTAGTCCAACACTCGTTGGCCTTCGGAGTAGCCGGTGTTGTAGAGCTGGAAGCCATGATCCATGTGGACCCCATTGACTATGTCTGTTTGCACGCGACCACCCACGCGCTCACCCGATTCGAGAACGAGCACGTCAACGCCGTGAATGGAAAGTTCTCTGGCTGCACAAAGCCCAGCAAGACCGCCTCCCACAATTACGACGGGCTCGTTGCTCATAGGGTCACCGACTCACAGCGGATCAGGAGCCGAAAGCTCAAGGGCTGCACGAATTGCGGATTCGATCCCCCGGTCTTTGAATTCAAAAGAGTGTTGTTCAAGTACTGCCGGCAGCACCCTTGCGCTACTGAGGACTTCGGTTGAGAATTCACCAAGAACAGCTTTTAGTGCGAATGCTGGCGCTGGCAAAAGGGTCGGGCGGCTAAGAACTTTGCCCATGACGCTTGTGATCTGCTCGTTCGTTTCGGGCTCTGGTGCAGTGAGGTTCACAGCACCACTGATTTCAGTGCGGCCGAGCAGGTATTCGATTGCGTCGAGTTCGTCACGCATTGAAATCCACGACCAGTATTGCTTTCCGTTGCCCAGTTTCCCGCCCACGCCTGCTTTGAAGAGTGGGAACATTCGTGCCCATGCGCCGCCTTTGGCCGACACGACAAGTCCCGTGCGTGGGTGAACAACTCGAATACCGGCGTCTTGTGCCGCATGTGCAGCACCCTCCCATGCAACAACGACGTCTGCAAGGAATCCGTGTCCTGCAGGGTCAACCTCTGTGACGGCTCGCGAACCCGTGTCACCGTAAAAACCAATTGCCGAAGCACTAATCAAAGTGTGTGGTTTGCGTTCCATTCCGGCAATCGCGCGCGAAATAGTTTCAGTGCCTTTAACCCGACTATCTAGGATTTCCTTTTTATAGGAGTCGCTCCAGCGGTGGTCACCCACGCCCGCACCAGCGAGGTGAACTACGGCATCCACGTCTCCTAGATCTCCAACAAAACCGGAGTTCGGGTCCCATCTGACTTCGTCAGCTGATTTCGAGTCTTTACGAACGAGTCGAATTACGTCATGACCTGATGCACGCAACTGCGGAACAAGCTCAGATCCGATCAGCCCGCTGGCGCCGGTGACCGCAATCCGCATAATTACAGACCTAGCTCGGCGTCAAATGAAGCTTCTTCTAGGCGTGCTTTCATGGTGGAGAGGAAACGAGCAGCGTCGGCACCGTCAACGAGACGGTGGTCGTAACTCAGTGCCAGGTACACCATTGAACGAATCGCTATGACGTCTTGGCCACTGCTATCCGTGACAACGACCGGGCGCTTAACAACTGCACCGGTTCCAAGAATCGCAACCTGTGGTTGGTTGATAATCGGAGTGTCGAAAAGGGCGCCACGGCTACCGGTGTTGGTGACGGTGAAAGTTCCACCAGAAAGGTCGTCGGGTGCCACCTTGCCGGTTCGTGTGCGCTCAGCCAGGTCAGCAATATGGCGGGCGATTCCGGCAATGTTGAGGTCACCAGCTTGACGGATCACGGGAACCAAAAGACCACGTTCGGTGTCTACTGCGATCCCGATGTTTTCATCTGAGTGATACGTCACGGTTCCGGCGACCATGTCAATTGAAGCATTCACCTGAGGGAATTGCTTCAATGCTTCAACAGATGCCTTTACGAAAAATGGCATGAACGAAAGCTTGACACCTTCACGCTGTTCAAAGGACTTCTTCACCTGATTGCGCACCGATGCAATCTTGGTCACGTCCACTTCGATCACCGTGGTCAGTTGTGCTGATACCTGAAGTGACTCCACCATGCGCTCAGCTATCACCTTGCGTAGACGGCTCAGTGGCTCAGTCTTGCTCGAGAGGGAAGTGCCGGTCGCTGCAATCGGTGCACTCACCTTGGAAGCTGCCGGGGTTGGTGCAGAGGGTGCGGGTGCTGCTGGGCTAGGTGCAGCAATAACTGGTGCAGCAATAACGGGTGCTGGTGTGGACCCTGACGCTGCGATTACGTCGGACTTGGTCACTCGACCACCGGCTCCGCTTCCGGTGATTGTTGCCAGGTTCACTCCAGCTTCGTTCGCCATTCGACGAACTAGTGGGGTTACATAGCCACTCTGGACGGCTTCTGTGGCCTGTGGCGCGGCAGGAGCCGCAGGAGCAGGTGCCGCTGGAGCAGGTGCTGCGGGAGCGGGTGCTGCGGGAGCTGCAGCAACACTTGAGCCAATTCGACCGAGTTCTCCACCGACTTCAACCACGGAGTCTTCTGGTGCGGTGATTGCGGTCAGCACGCCTGCAACGGAGGCAGGAATTTCGGTGTCGACCTTGTCTGTTGAGATCTCGACTAGTGGTTCGTCGACAGCGACGCTGTCACCGACTGCCTTGAGCCAGCGGGTGATTGTTCCTTCGGTGACACTCTCACCGAGTGCGGGAAGAACGATGATCGTGTCGGCACCAAGTGGAGTGGCCGCCGGTGTTGGCGCCGCAACTTCTTCGACTACAACTTCAGGAGTCACGACTTCTGTTACAACAGTTTCAACGACGGGCGCAGCAGCTGGCGGGGCGGGTGGCGCAGGTGTCTCTACCGGTGCGCCAACTTCGGACTCTTCGCCGATTACGGCGAGTTCGCCACCCACCTCAACAACGTCGTCTTCCTGCGCAGAGTGGGAAAGCAGGATCCCGGTTGCTGGAGAAGGGATTTCCGTGTCGACCTTGTCCGTGGAGATTTCGACGAGGGGTTCATCAGCGTTTACGTGGTCTCCGACGTTCTTTAACCAGCGAGTGATGGTTCCTTCGGTGACACTTTCACCGAGTTGCGGCATCTTGACTGACACTGACATTGCGACTCCTAGTGGTTGAGCTTGTGCTGAGACTGTTGGTCGAATTACGCGTGGGCGTGAAGTGGTTTACCCGCAAGCGCGAGGTGTGCTTCACCCATTGCCTCGTTCTGCGTTGGATGAGCATGAATAAGTGTTGCAACGTCTTCGGGGTGGGCCTCCCAATTGACAATTAATTGAGCCTCGCCGATTTGTTCGCCGACTCGTGAGCCCACCATGTGTATTCCGACGACGGGACCGTCTTTTTGGGCGACAAGCTTGATAAACCCGGCGGTTCCCAAGATCTGGCTCTTGCCGTTGCCGCCTAGGTTGTACTCGTACACATTGACTTCGTCACCGAAGGCTGCCCGAGCCTCTTCCTCATTCATGCCGACACTGGCGACTTCGGGCTCGCAGTAGGTAACTTTTGGAATATTGATATCCGCGATCACGACCGGGTTGAGTCCGGCGATTTCTTCGGCGACGAAGATTCCATGTTGAAACCCTCGGTGCGCGAGTTGAAGTCCAGGTGTGATGTCTCCAACAGCAAAAATCCCAGGGATATTGGTTGCTAGTCGCTCGTTGACCAGAACCCAGCCTCGTTCGGTGGCCACACCGTTGTCTTCGAATCCCATGTTGGCGGTATTGGGGCCACGGCCCACAGCCACCAGGAGGAGTTCCGCGCTGAGGATTTTTCCGTCTTCTAGGGTGACTTCGACGCCGGTGTCGCTTTGGGTTGCCGATGCAAATTTTGTGCCCAGGGTGAAATTGATTCCGCGCTTGCGGTACGCGCGCTCTAAGGCCTTTGACACTGAAATGTCCTCATTGGGGACCAGGTGCGGTAGACCTTCAACGATTGTGACGTCGGCACCGAAAGACTTCCAGACACTTGCGAACTCAACACCGATAACCCCGCCGCCGAGCACGATCACACTCGCGGGAACGTAATCCAAATTCAAGGCCTGGTCGGAGGTCATGATTCGACCTGAGATTTCTAGACCGGGGATTGATTTGGCATAGGAACCGGTGGCCAGAACAACATTCTTTCCCGTGTACTTCACGCCGTTTACTTCAACGGTGTTGGGTGCAACGAGCTTTCCTTCACCTTCAACGAATGTGACATTGCGGCTTTTGACGAGTCCTTGAAGGCCTTTGTAGAGGCGAGCGACAACACCGTCTCGATATTCGTTGACCTTTGGCATATCGATACCTTCGAGGGTGGTTTTGACCCCGAAGTTTTCGGACTCGCGACTTGAGTCGGCTACTTCTGCGGCGTGTAATAGCGCTTTCGTGGGGATGCAACCGCGGTGTAGGCAGGTGCCACCGAGTTTGTCCTTGTCAATCAAAATTACGGAGAGTCCGAGTTCAGCAGATCGAAGGGCGCAGGCGTAGCCACCGCTACCGCCTCCGAGGATCAGTACGTCAGCAGAGGTCATACCCCTATCCTTCCATCGTGAGGAGTTTGCGCACACAGTGGCTATCGGTCGTTAGGCGCTGAGTTCCCTTGCGATTTGAACGAAGGTCCGAACGCCCGCGCCCGTGCCACCCTTGGGGGTGTAGCCAAATGGTGCACTGTCGTTGTAGGCGGGGCCGGCAACATCAATGTGAACCCACGCCTGCGAATCCGGGACGAATTCCTGCAGGAATACTCCCGCGGAAAGCATCCCGGCGAGACCATCGCCGATATTGGCAATGTCGGCCGTTTCTGACTTGAGGGTTTCGCGCAGGTCAGCGGGGAGTGGCATGCCCCACATTTCTTCACCTGCCAGTGTGCTTGCCGCAACTACCTGCTCGCGAGCGGATTGCGTATTACTCATAACACCAGCAATGCGGCGGCCCAGAGCAATGCGCTGCGCACCCGTGAGGGTGGCAATGTCGATCATGAGATCTGGCTTTTCCAGAACGCTCATTCCAATTGCGTCTGCCAATACGAGGCGGCCCTCAGCGTCGGTGTTGAGAACTTCGACGGTGGTTCCGTCGAAGGTGGTCAAAATGTCACCGGGGCGTTGGGCGGTCCCACTTGGCATATTTTCAGCTGCAGCCACCCAACCGGTTACCTTGACTTTGAGTCCCAGTTGAGCGATCGCTGTAACCGCGGCAATGACCGCAGCCGAACCCGACATGTCGGCCTTCATTTCGTCCATTTTGGAAGCAGGCTTGATCGAGATACCGCCGGTGTCGAATGTGATGCCCTTACCTATGAGGGACAGGTGGGCTTTAGCACCGCGGGGTGCGTAGGTCATTTTGATTAAGCGTGGTGGTCGGGACGAACCCAGGCCCACGCCAAGGATGCCACCGCACCCAGCGGTCTTGAGTGCCTTTTCGTCCCAAACCTTGACCGTGACCGGAAGTGAGGCCAACGCGGTCTTGGCCGCTTGAGCCAGGTGCGCTGGTGCAAGGTCGTTGGGGGGAGTGTTGATCAGATTGCGCGCCAAGTAGATCGAGCTGGCGACATGCTTTGCGGCCGCGAGAGCCTTTTTCATGTCCGCATTGATCTGGGTCGGGATTGAAATGACAAATGAACCCACACCGGAGGCGTCTGGCTTGCTCTTGTATTCGGTGAACGTGTATGCCGCGAGGGCGCATGCGAGCACCGTTGCGTCCACGTGCTCTGCCGAGTGGCCACCCGAGATAGCGACTTTCTTAGTGCCTGAAAGTGTGCGAACGCCGTTACCAATGGCACGCCGGAACTGTTCGAGGTCAAAACTTTTGCGAAAGTCCCCGAGGCCAACTGCCACGAGCACGGGTGCCTTAATGCCGGTGCCCGATGCACATTTGATGACTTCGCCATTTTTCCCGGTTCCCCCGAGTTCTGCGATTTCAGCTTCGATCCGTTTGGTTTGAGCTGGTGTGAAGCCGTGGGCAACAAGTTCAACACCCTTGCCCTTCGCCGGAGTGGTGTTCACGATCAGAACATCAGCGGCTATGTCTTTGGGTACCGTGGAAGTCAGGGTAAAACCTGGCATAGAACTTGAAGGCGCGGTCATAGTTTTGGCGGAAGGCATGGTCGAAGTCTAGGCTGAGAGTCATGGCAGCTCAATCCACGGACCTTTTGCACACACCGCTTTTTGGCGCTCACGAACAATTGGGTGCAAAGTGCGCTGATTTTGGTGGGTGGGAAATGCCAATCGAATATTCGGGGGCGGTTGCCGAGCACAATGCGGTGCGATCGAGTGTGGGTATTTTCGATGTATCCCATATGGGCAAACTCCGAATTACCGGTCCGGGTGCCATTGCGGCTCTGAACACAATTGTTGCCAGTGACTTGGCCAAAATTGGCAACGGTCAAGCGCAGTATTCGATGTTGTGTAACGAAGACGGCGGGGTGATCGACGACTTCATCGTGTATCGATTCAGCGAAGACAACGTTTTCGTGATTCCAAATGCGACGAATGCTGCGAAAGTCTATGAAGGGTTTCGTTCGGCGTTGCCAGCGAGTATCACCATTGAGAACTTGCACAATGACTACGGCATCATCGCAATTCAAGGACCGCTCTCTGCCAATGTCCTGGGGCGCATGGGGTTGCCGGTGGATTGTGATTACATGAACTGGTTGCAGTCAGACGTTGACGGTGAAGCCGTGATTATTTGTCGCACCGGTTACACCGGAGAGATCGGTTTTGAACTTGTTGCCCCCATCGCGGTGTTGCAGAAACTCTGGGATCTTGCAATTGTTTCGGCTCAAGCAGTTGACGGAATTCCGGCAGGTTTGGGTGCGCGGGATATTCTGCGAACGGAAATGGGGTACCCGCTGCACGGGCAAGACATTAGTCCCACAATCACACCGCTTGAGGCGAAAATTTCGTGGGCAATTGGCTGGGATAAACCAGATTTTGCTGGCAAAGCCAGTCTGTCGGCGGCGCGCGCCCAAGGTGTTGCGCGCAAACGGGTTGCATTGAAAGCGCTCGGGCGTGGAATTCCGCGAGCTCACATGAACGTGTATCGCGATAGTGAGTTGCAGGACAAGATTGGTGAGATAACCAGTGGGACTTTCTCGCCAACGCTCAAAGAAGGAATCGCGTTGGCACTCCTTGACAAAGAGTATGAAAAAAGCGAATCAGTGTTCATTGACGTTCGCGGGAAATCCCTTGAATGCGCAATAGTTCCACTGCCATTCATCTCGGCGTCGCCCAAGTCTTAGCCGCCTTGGCCACCAGCGAAGGTGTTGAGCAACTCAATACTGATGTGTGCGCCAATGCCTTGGTCCTCACTGAGATCCAATGGAAGGCCGGCCGGAATGCCCATCCGTTCAATGGCTTGCCCGACGGCTCGGTCGGGGGACGTGCTCCCATTGCGCCACCAGCTACTTGCCTTCATGGAAATTCGGTGGGCAATCAAAGCCGCTGCCAGTTCCTGGGTTGAACCTAAAATTACGGGAGTTTTTCGAGCTGCCGCGGCAAGGAGTGCACCCGTGTAAAACGCTATGACGCCGCTGGGATCCAGGTCAGCCAATGTGCGTGCATTTCCTCGCTGTTCACGGTGAGCGCGCATCATTGTCACCGTTTCCGCCAGTTGGGTCATGACCAGCGAATCTGTTGCACCTGCACCTTCAAAGGTGACCTGCCAAGCGTCTTTGCGGGTGAGCAGCCCGATTATCGACCTCGTGACGATCGGGTCAACGTGAATATCGCTGGTGAAATGGATCAGGGTTGCACCCGAATCAACGGCTGCGTCAACGCGGTGCACACCCAATTCATAATGTGGAGCAGTGTCAATGTTGATGTCAATGGAGTCCGCTTGAAAATTAGATCCACGTTGGCCCCACCAGTTCAGGAGTTCAGCGAGGGATCCGCTAGCTAATGGGCTCATTGTGAACTCAGTGTGAGGAACAAATGACTCAATCCGGTCCAGTAGATCTGAACCGTTCTCAGTAATGCTCACAGATTCACTCCCAGACTCACTCCCAGGCTCACCCATCACGTCAGGATAGGCGTTCGGGTGCCATAAAAACAGTTGGAGCGTCAAATGCTGCTTTGCGTGAAGCCCGCCGCAACAACTGCAGGATCGGTGAGCCAATCAATGCAATAAGGATCACCGTAAGTGCAGCGCGTGGCAGATCAAAACCAAGTGAGGTCGTTACGCTAAACCGAATCCAAGCAACGAGGTTCTCGCCGGCTGCGGCACCCGGTGTGAATGCAATTTGGGTTGGCAGATTGACCGAGAAGGGCCAGAACCACAGGTTCATCACAAATCCAAATGCGATACAAGCAGCGGCAGCGTAAGTGCTGAGCACGAGTAGTTCTTTTTTCCCAGATGCTCGCGGGAGAAGCCCAGCGCCCAAGCCAACCCAGGCTGCCGCCAGCATTTGAAAGGGAAGCCAAGGGCCCACACCACCTGTGAACAATGCGGATGCGAGTAAGGAAATTGATCCCAATAGAAATCCAAAACCAGGACCTAATGCGCGACCGGCGAGAATGAGAATTACCCAGATTGGTTCGATCCCGCCAAGCCCCGCGCCCAGTGGGCGCAGGACCGCGATCACCGCGGCGAGTGCTCCAAGGAGCGCAATGGCCTTTGCATCGAGCCCACCGTCGCCTATTTGCGAGATCACCGTAAGGAGCAGCAGTGGAATTATCACCGCGAAAAGAAGTGGCGTTTCACTTGAATTGACAACAAGAAATGAATCAACAGGTGCAATGAACGGCCACAGGAAACTCATAACACCAAGGACGCTGATTATGGTGATCGAGATGGCGGAAGTTCTTCCCAGCGGAATAGCGCGCATCAGGCCGGCTCTTGATTTAAGGCTTGCGCAATTTGTTCAACAGTCGTCCAGCGTTGCGGTGCGAGAATCTTGGACACCTGCGGGGCAAACATGGGGGAGTCGGTCACAACCGCTTGCGTTGGGCCATTGGCCACGATTTCACCGTCACCCATGATCACAACGCGTGTGGCCAGTTCGGCCACTAGTTCAACGTCATGTGTTGCCAACAGAATGCTGTGGCCACCTGTGGCTAAGCCCCGCAGGACTTCCCCGAGTTTCTTCTTGGTCGGGTAATCCAAACCCCGCGTCGGTTCGTCGAGCAGCAGTAGTGGTGGTTTCGCCGCGACAATCAGGCACAAGGCGAGCAGCATCTGCTGACCTTCGGAAAGGTCACGCGGGTGCGTGTTGTCGTTAACGTCTGGAGCCATAAGTGCAAGCAATGCTCGCGTTGTACCGGGGGCGCAACCGGCGTCAGAATCTGAGGCCTTGCATTCTGTCGCAACACTCAGCGCCTCAAAAAGATCGTGCGGTTCTTGAGGAACGAATCCCACAAAGTGCAACAGCTCGCGTGCAGGCAGCGAGCGCGGATCAACACCATTGATGTGAACTGACCCCTTTGTCGGATCCTTCAGGCCAACGAGTGTCCGCAACAACGTCGACTTTCCTGCCCCATTGCGACCCATGAGCGCGGTGATTTCCCCGGCATCAAGATCTAGATCAATACCTTTAAGTACAGGCATATTTCCGTAGGAACTGTGCACGTTCTTGACCTGGGTGACCTTGACCTGCTGGGAAGGCACCACATGAAGGCCGGGTGAATGGTGTGCAAGCAGAGCCTGCAGTGGCGGTGCTGCTCGCCTGGCGTCACGAATGCTGATCGGGAGGGGATCCCAGCCCGCGAGCCGACCGAGGTGAATTACAGGCGGTGCGATCGGGGAAGTCTGCATGAGTTCACTGGGAAGACCCGCAGTGATCACCCCTTTCTCAAGAAGCAAAATTGAATCGCAGTACTGCATGACTCGTTCGAGACGATGCTCTGCCAACACGACCGTGATTCCTAAGTCATGCACTAACCGGTGGAGTGCGGCCAAAACTTCCTCTGCCGCGCCCGGATCAAGGGCAGAAGTGGGTTCGTCTAGAACGAGAACTTCGGGTGCGGCGGTCAGCACCGAGCCGATCGCAACCCGCTGCTGCTGCCCACCGCTCAAGGTATGAATGGGGCGGCCACGCAATTCCGAGAGGCTAAGAAGATCCAAGATTTCCTCAACCCTGCGACGCATCACGGGAGGCTCGATTCCTAAACACTCCATGGAGTATGCAAGCTCGTCTTCAACTAGGTCGGTGACAAAACCCGAGACTGGATCTTGTGGCACAAAACCAACGAGGTCGGCAAGTTCGCGCGGGTGGTTCTCTCTTGTTGAACGGCCGTTTACGCTGACGCTTCCGGTTAAGTGGCCACCGGTGAAATGGGGAACCAAACCGTTAATCGCTCGAAGGAAAGTTGTCTTGCCACTACCCGTTGCGCCCAGCAACAGTGCGAGTTCCCCGGCGGGAATCTCCACGTTGACATCGCACAAGACAGGATCAGCGTCTTCGAAATAGCGAAAGGTGACTCCGTCAAAACGAATCATGTGAGTGCCTTGCTTGATTCTTCAATCGGCATTTCAGTAGTGAAAGTCGGAGGTGGCGGTGATGTGATCGCAGGTGTACATGCAATGGCGAAAGCGACAAGTCCCCACAATGGCAATGAAGGCCACGTGTTCAATGCTGGAGTGAGCGTGAGGGCTTGGCCACTGCTGGCATGTGCAATGAGAAATATTGTCAGAGCACTTACGCCAGCCGTGCTCACTAACCACTCTGGCCTTGACCACACGTCAGGACGATAAACGGTGCGGATTCGAGTGCGTCCCGCTCTCCACAATGTAAGTCCACCGAGGGTCAATCCCACAACAAGAATGAGTATCGCGGTGATTGCGCCCATACCGGCAGTGAGAAGTGAATACACGCCAATGAGCGCAAGTGACAGGGAAGCAAGGACAAGGATAATTGAAATCCGGCGCCCGACAGATGACTCTTTTTGATGCCTGCCGTATCCGCGTGAATCCATTGACTCCGCCAAAATTATTGAACGGTCAAGGGCCCCGGCAAGAACGGGGAGTCCAAGGGAGGCGAATCCGCGCAGCCCACGTGAAGTCTTCCCGCGCAGCCTGCGCATTTCTCGAATTCTCCCGGCGTCAGCGGTCAACTGTGGGACGAAACTTAATGCGACGACAACACTGACACCAAGCTCGTAAAGCGCAGTGGGAACCGCCTTGAGTAAACGAGTTGGTGAAGCAAGTGAATTTGCCGCCCCAATCACAATCGCGATGGTGGCCAGTCGCAGTCCGTCGTAGAAGGCGCCCAAGAGTGCTTCAAGTGTTACCACGCCACCAAGTCGCAGCCCGCTCATCCATTCCGGGAACGAGACACCAGGAAGTTCACATAAAACAGTGGTCCCCAACCCGGCGCCAAACACCAATTGGAAAAGAACTCGAATAATGACGATCATGACACCGAGAAAAATGAAGAATTCGAATGACTTCCCCCAAGGCGCATCGGGTTTGCGTGCAGCAACGACGATCACGGCAGCACCGATGAGCAACGCAAGTAGTAGCGGGTTAGTCGTCTGCGAAGCTGCCGCGGCTAGACATAGGGACCATAGCCACCAGGCGCCAGGGTGCAGCCATCGTGAAGTAGTGATGTGAGAAGTCATGGTTTCCTGCGCCGCCAAAAATAGAATCCCGCAACGGCCAGCAGTCCGATCACAACGGCGGTTCCTACTGGAGCAAGCGAGGAAGTTTGAGTCGAATCTGTTGCCTGTTCTGAACTTTCTATTGCAACGTCTGGAATTGGAGTCAAAGGAATCCGTTGCGGTGACGCACTTGCAACATAGTCACTCACGGGGGTTGCGCATTCAGTCTCGGGAAACCCCGAAATCCCACAGATAAAACCGTTATCAGTTCTTAACTCCACAACGGTCTTGAGAAGTTCATAACCGTTCGCATCGACTTTCCCCACCGCACAGTAGGCGGTGGGAGCGGGTGGCGTTTCGCCCTCTGGCGCAAGCGCTGGATCACCTGCGTCAATCACGATTGCAATGCGCTTCGTTCCGGTAATGGGCATTACGCCACCACAAGCAATATCGAATACCTCAGCTGGCTGATCTGCGGGAGCAAGGCTGGGAACGCTCGGACTCGAAGCGTCAAAACGCCAAGCCTGAGCACTGCCCTCAGTTGGCGTGGTGCTCGCCGAACCGATCGGGGAATACGACCACGTGTCGCCGTTCTGGGTCCAAAAATTCCAAAACCGGTACGTAGTAGCACTCGCGACCCCGGCCGAGGACACCGAAAATAGGAGAAGTGCCACAAGGACAATTCCTAAATTTCGGAGCAGCGACCGGGGTGCGATGTACATTGTCGATTTACTTCTTCATGCTTTTTGTCAGGGTCGTGACGAGATTCATACCACCGAATTTCTTGGGGCTTGAATCAGTTGCTTCGGCAGCCATGAGCAGCCAGCCAACTGCACCTGCATTGACTTGACCGTTCTTCAGTGCCCATGCCTTGGCATTCTTTTTCAGTGACAAGATCGACTTGTTCACGGAGGACTTGCCAATCTTCATCGAATTAAAGGTGACGACAGTTGCAGCAGTGTTTCCGTAATCATTACCGTCATAAGGGAAATTTGACAGAGTTCCGGTTGTGAGTTGGCTGCTGAGGTAGCTGGCCAGGTTGGTTGATTTGTTCTTGCCGCAACTTGGATCTTTCGCCAACCTGTTTGCTGGCTCTGCGGGCGTGAGCGCCTTCAAGCCGAACAGGACTTGGGCCGAAGCCGAGTTGTTCACGCCGCCATCACCGCTCTGAAACTTTGCGCCACCGCTTTCAGTGCACGGTGTGATTGACCTGAAGAGGTAAGTTCGAACTTGTCGAACAATGGCTGAATTCATGCCAACACCCGACATTGCCGCATAGGCCAAACCTGAGGAATTTGCATCAGGGAGCGCGCCTGCTCCGGGGTAATAGGCGACTCCGGTTGTGCCATTGGATGCCTTGGCCCCGGCCTTGGACAACCAGGTCGCAGCCTTCTTCGCTTGGCCTAGCTTTCCCACCGAGTTCAATGCCAAAGCGGCTAGTGCTGTTGAGTTCGAGTCAGGCCCACTGAAATTTACTGGATCTGAGGGACCACATGCAGTCCGAATGCTGACACGATAAGCCTGAAAGCCCCCGTCCAGGCACTGCTGGGTGACTAGCCAGTTAATGGCTTGGGGGCTGGGTTCAACCCCCACCGAGACAAGCCCCAATATTGCGAGGGATTGATCAGAGACCCCGGTGAAGGTGGGATCGGTGCTGCCATAGAGACCAGCATCCGGTCCGGCAGCGGCCGCGGGGGTGACCCCCGCGGTGAGGACTAGCGCAGCGCCGAGCGCTGCCGAGCTAACTATCTTGTTCCATTTATTCATGGTGCCCTTTCAGTGAGTGGTCACTGGATAAGAGCCCATGGATCCCTCAATCAAAAACCCCAAGCACATATGTGCATGGGGCGATCAAGTTTTCACTTGAGCGCTCGTCCCGTTGCCTCGACGGTTGACCGCTCGCAATTGCTAGGTGCTCCGACTTAACGAGTTCTCACTCGCCTTACGGTTGCGGGACAGCGCCGGATTTTCACCGAACTTCCCCTAGATTCAAATGCGACAATCTTTTGTTGTGTGCGTATAGCACCACTTCTGAACGCCAGTGTCAACGTGAAAGGGGAAATGGGTCAGGAGTGGCGAAACTTTTCTTGCTAGGCCGGATCCAAACTCATGGGGCCATAGACCACTCGATCGCCGTCAAGAAGCGTGACGCCACCGATTCCTGCAGCACGCAATTCCCGCCAAGTGTCGGAAACGAAAGCCTCGGCATCGCTTTGGGTAGGGAAAACCGATGTGACGCACGGCTCAACGGGAGTCTCAATAACCGTTCCGCTGTGGTCAACGTACTGCCAACTCCACGACATGTGAGCTCCTTCTTTGAGTGATGCAGGGCGATTTTCTTGTGAGTTACGGCCGCAGTTCTGGTGAAACGGTTAACGCGGGATCGGTCTGAACGAGATCACCTAACGCATAGTCGATTGCACTGAGAACGTCTTCGGGCAAGGTTACCCCGGCAGCCTGTGCATTTTCTGTGATTTGCTCAGGCCGAGAGGCCCCGACGATCGCCGCGGACACGTTGGGATTGCTCAACACCCATGCAATTGCCAACTGGGACATGGTCAAATTCATGTCTTGTGCAATCGGTTGAAGATTGTCAACTGCGTCGAGTACTTCCTCGCGCAACCAAGCGGAAACAAAGTCCGAACCACCGGATGTGTCTGTGGCACGGCTACCGTCGGGCACTTTGGCACCCTTTTTGTACTTTCCGGTCAGGACGCCCTGAGCAACTGGCGACCAAACGATCTGGCCAATTCCAAGTTCCTCACTTGCCGGAATAACCTCAGCCTCGATCACCCGCCAGAGCATGTTGTATTGGGGCTGGCTGCTAATGATTCGGTCAAAGCCCATCTCGGTTGCCAGCCGAACGGCCTCGCGGATTTGAGGTGCGGTCCATTCGCTTACACCGATATAAAGAACTTTTCCCTGACGAATGAGGTCGTCAAATGCTCGAAGGGTTTCTTCCAGCGGGGTTTCATAGTCGTACCGATGAGCTTGATAGAGATCAACGTAATCGGTGTGAAGCCTGCGAAGTGAGTTCTCGCAGGACTCCATAACGTGCTTACGGGAAAGCCCGCGGTCGTTGACGCCGGGGCCGGTTGGAAAGTACACCTTCGTAAAAATTTCAAGGCTCTCGCGGCGTTGGCCTTTTAGGGCTTTACCCATTACTTCTTCAGCTCTTGTATCGGCATACACATCTGCGGTGTCGAAAGTTGTAATACCGGCATCGAGGGCCGCTTGCATTGTCTTCATGGCGAGGTCGTCGGTGACCTGTGATCCGTGGGTAATCCAGTTGCCGTAGGTGATCTCACTGATTTTTAGGCCGCTGCGGCCAAGGCGACGAAACTCCATGAACTACTTGCCTTTCTTTCTCCCGCGTTCAACGCTTGGTTTTGGCATGCGCAACCTGCGGTACTGCAAAGTGCGCATGAGAGCGTACAGGGTGATTCCCCGACGATCCGATTTCTCGGGAAATAATTTCTTTGCGCGACGATTAAGTTGAATCAACAGAATGAGCGTGTCAACAACAATCAACGTTGCCATGAGAAAGAAGCCGATTGAGACAAATGACTGCACCGCGGGATTGTTAACAAAACCCAGGAGTAATACGACAACGGCCATGAAGATGAAGTACTCGGCCACCGTGTAGCGACCGTCAACAAAGTCACGAACGAACCCTCGAACCGGGCCTTGGTCGCGCGCTGGGAGGAATCGCGGGTCACCGGCGAGCATCCCTTCACGGGCTCGGGCGCGCTCAAGCCGGTCCTGCTCACGAGCGGCCTTCTTACCGCCCTTAGATCCGCGGGGAGCCCGAATACTGGTCTTGCGAGCAGCCTCGGCCTCCTTACGGGAGGGAGTTGGGCGGCCTTTACCCCCTTGGGCGGACGGGGAATCCTGGATTGCTTCGGGAACTACTTCGGCTGATTTCTTAGACATTCCAAACATGATGGGAGCAGCGTAGCCCCATGCGCGCGCAGGGAGGTGGTGAACTGTCGTTTACGCTTGGCACAGCAGTTGGCGAAATCAATTGCGGGTATCGAAGGGATCTTCCATGGGCTTGTGGTCACGTTTCAAAGTGGTTTTCGCTTCAAAAGCGAATAAGGCATTGAATAAGGCAGAGGATCCGCGTGAAGTCCTCGACTATTCCTATGAAAAGCAACTCGAGTTGCTCCAGAAAGTTCGTCGCGGTGTCGCCGACGTTGCCACCAGTCGCAAGCGCATTGAACTGCAGCTTCAGGGGCTTGAGAAACAGGAGTCGAAGTTAGAAGAGCAAGCGCGCGCGGCACTCGCCGGTAACCGCGAGGATTTGGCACGCGAGGCACTTGTGCGTCGCAGCGGGCTTCACACCCAGATTGCTGATCTGCAGGCCCAGCTGGCAGGCCTGCAGGAGCAGGAGGAAAAGCTTGTTGTCGCATCCCAGCAGTTGCAAGCGAAGGTCGAGTCATTCCGCACCCGCAAGGAAACAATCAAGGCGACGTACTCTGCGGCCGAAGCTCAAACGAAAATCACCGAGGCATTTACTGGGATTTCTTCCGAACTCGGTGACGTTGGTTTGGCAGTTCAACGCGCCGAAGACAAGACCGCTGAGATGCAAGCCCGCGCGGGTGCAATGGACGAACTCATGGCTTCAGGCGCACTCGACGATGCTTCAGGGACGAACAAGGACAGCCTCACCATTGAGCTTGAACGTATGGCGAGCGAGTCAGACGTTGAAGCCCAATTGGCTTCCATGAGAAATGAATTGGGATCGGCTGAAAAGAAGGCAATCGAAGACTAACGAGAAAGTGGATTGACGTGTCGCGCTCAAGATATGAAAAAGACACAGGGCTCGGCGCTCGAATGTTCGGGACGCTATTTGGTCTCGGTCTTCTCTATGTAGTTCTGGCCGGTGTGCTAATTGCCGTTGGTATTAATGCGATTTTTGTTCTGGTCCTGTCAGGCGCATTCCTTTTTGGCCAATGGTGGTTCTCAGACTCGCTGTCCATGAAAGCGATGCGTGCGGTTGAAGTAACACCAGAGCAAGCGCCGCTCGTCCATGCAATCGTTGACCGCATTTGCGCGTTGGCCGACATGAAAAAACCTCGCGTTGGAATCTCGGACAGCCCGGTTCCCAACGCATTTGCAACAGGCCGTAGCCCCAACCGCAGCGTTGTAGTTGTCACCACGGGAATTCTCAAGCAACTCGACGAAGAAGAACTCGAAGCAGTGATTGCCCACGAACTGTCCCATGTTGCGCACCGCGATGTCACCGTTATGACAATCGCTTCTTTCACTTCAATTCTGGCTGGATTTATCACTCGTAGCGCGATGTGGGGATCCATGATGCGCGACCGCAGGGATCAAAACGCAGCTGTTGTTTTCATGGCGGTCATGGCAGTCAGTGCAATCGTCTACGCAATTTCATTCCTGCTTATTCGCGCGCTCTCGCGTTACCGTGAACTCGGTGCAGACAGAGGTGCTGCGTTGCTGACCGGTAAGCCAAGTGCACTTGCTAGCGCGCTGGTCAAGATCAGTGGCGGTATGAATTCGATTCCAGACAAAGACCTCCGGTCCATGGAACCGGTGAGTGCGATTGCTTTCGCGCCCGCTTTCAAAGGTGGAAAAGGAATGGGCATGGAGGCGATCTTTGCAACACACCCGCCACTTGAGAAAAGGCTCGAGCAGCTCGCAAAAATTTCAGCGCAGCTCGGCGAGCGCTAGGCAGTGGGACTGTTCGACGTAATTCGCGGACGCAAGGAACCAGCACGCCCAAATCTTGATGCACTCTTTGCACTTCCCTCAGCTGCGATCACCCTAGACATTGACCTTGGCCTGACCCCGACGGGTGTTGGCTCCGTGTGCTTCCGGGCACCGGAAGGAAAAGCGTTCGCCGACCTTGAAGCAGAAATACGTGAATTGTTAGATGCCGACGGTGGGCCGCGCGTGGAAGCGAGCGCGGATTCATTTGGCTTCGATTGGCTCACGATTCGCACAGAACCAGTTGATCTGGCAACGGCCGTGACCGATATTCACGCGGTAAACACTTCACTTGTCCTAGCAGGATTTGGTCCACAGTTGTTATGTTCACTTTTCCCATTCGCAGATAAAGATGGAAACGCTGGTGCGCTGGTGTACCTCTACAAACGTGGAACTTTTTACCCATTTTTTCCGAAGGCAAAATCAACCGATCAGGTTCGAAATAACGTCGTGGAATTACACATCCGAGACAAACTCACCGGTGAATTGCCGGTTGAACTGGACACCACACGCTGGTTCGCGTTATGGGATGCGCCAGGGCTGTCCTGACGTGACTGAACAAAGTTGTGCGTTGACGACAACCGGGGAATAAGGGCTATTGGTACATAAACGAATTTTAGGGCAATTCGGACGACTTTTGGCATTCGGATTGCATTCTCGCTCAATAGGAGAAAACTGTGCATCGATCGCAGGCGCGGTCAATTCAGGGGGCGGTCTGACACGGTGTCAGCCCAATATAAGGAGGAACCTGTGCCAGGAGTACTTGAACTCTCGTTTGGACAATTCCAAACGGTGTACAACGCTTTATCTTTTGCACTAGCGGCGATGGTTGCGACGACCGTCTTTCTGCTAGTCGTTATGGGTCGTGTTTTGCCGAGATACCGACAGGCGCTCGCGGTTTCCGCGATCGTATGTTTGATTGCGGCTTACCACTACTGGAGAATTTTCAACTCATTCACGGACGCCTACGTAGCAGAGGGCGCTGGCAATGCCGCAATGGCTGGCTCAGACCCAGCCTACGTCCTGGTTAACGGTGAAGGCTTTAATGAGGGGTACCGCTACGTTGACTGGCTGCTGACGGTTCCGCTGTTGCTCTTCGAGGCAATTGCAGTTCTCGCGCTGGCCCGCATGGTCCGCCGCAACCTCATGGTCAAACTGATCCCAGCAGCATTCCTCATGATCGCGCTTGGCTACCCGGGCGAGATCTCAACTGACAACATGACCCGCGGTATCTGGGGTGCGTTGTCCTCGATCCCATTCCTGTACATCCTGTACGTACTTTGGGTCGAACTCGGCAAGTCCATGGTCACGCAACCGACGCAAGTCCGCAAGGATCTCAATGGCCTTCGCCTCTTGCTCCTAGCAACCTGGGGTGTCTACCCAATTGCGTACCTGTTGCCACAGCTGGGGATCGACGGCGCGGATTCATTCGTCGGTCGACAGCTCGGCTACTCGATCGCAGACGTCTTGGCCAAGTGCCTCTTCGGTCTGTTGATCTACAAGATCGCACGCGAGAAGAGCTTCGCGGACGATCCCGATTTCGCAGCACAAGAAATCAAAGAAGCACCTTCATCTGCTGGCAAGGTCGAGGCATAATTCGGCCCAACGCAGAATTGATCGTGGCCGCGAGGGGTTTAACGCCTCTCGCGGCCACTTTTTTCATTTTCCGACGTATCCTGTAAAGATGAGTGAAGAACAGCCTTACACGTTAGTGAGAAAAATAGGTGACCTGGAAATTCGTGACTACCCGGCGAGTGTGCACGCCCAATTGACACTTTCTGGTGGTGCTAACACTGTTGGCAACAAAGCATTTGGACCCCTTGTCGGTTATATCTCACAAAACAAAATCGCCATGACCGCACCCGTCATCCAAGAACGCAATGACGAACTCTGGAATGTTTCCTTTGTCATGCCAGAAGGCATGAATGCGCAAGACCTACCCCAGCCCAGCAGTGGCGACCTCCTCATCACCGACGTTCCCCAGCACCTCGCCGCTGCGACAACATGGTCGGGAACGTGGAAATACGACGAAGTGGAAAAGCGCGGGGAAGCAGTGATCAAACAACTCCCAGAACTTGGGTACCGCGTTGACGGCGAACCACGTTGGGCTCGCTATGACCCGCCCTGGAAGCCATGGTTCCTGCGGCGCAATGAAGTTATTGTCCCGATCGCGCTATTGAATTAATCGGGATCAATCCGCCGCGGGTGCCGAACCTGGCAAGGCAAGCATGCGGTCAAGTGCAATCTTCGCCCAGTGTGCGGTGTCTGGATCGACGGTGATTTGGTTCACGACATTGCCACTGGCTAGCAATTCAAGTGAATACACCAAATGCGGTAGGTCGATCCTGTTCATGGTTGAGCAGAAGCACACCGTCTTGTCCAAGTAGGTGATTGATTTATCTGGGTTAGCAAGTGCAAGACGCTTCACCAAGTTGAGTTCGGTACCGATCGCCCAGGCGCTGCCAGCCGGAGCACTTTCAATTGCCGCGATTATTTTTTCCGTCGAACCAACCTGGTCTGCTTTTTCAACAACTTCATAGGTGCACTCGGGGTGCACGATCACGGTGACGCCTGGGACTTCTGCGCGTACCTGGTCCACAACTTCGGGGGTGAACCGGCCGTGGACACTGCAGTGGCCCTTCCAAAGAATCATTTTCGCGCTCTGAAGTTCTTCAACACTCAGACCACCATTGGGTTTGCGAGGGTTGAATACAACGCAGTCTTCAAGGTCAAGACCAAGGTCTCGCACCGCGGTGTTCCGACCTAAATGCTGGTCCGGCATAAAAAGGACTTTTTCACCGCGCTCAAATGCCCACTCAAGGCTTCGTTTGGCATTGCTTGAGGTACAGATTGATCCACCGTGTTTGCCCGTGAATGCCTTAATTGCTGCGGTGGAGTTCATGTAGGTAATTGGGATTGTGACATCGGCGACACCGGCCGCTTCAAGGTCTGCCCAGCACTGCTCAACCTGACTGATCTCCGCCATGTCGGCCATGGAGCAACCCGCCGCAAGGTCAGGAAGGATTACCTGCTGTGAGTCCGACGTAAGAATGTCGGCACTTTCGGCCATGAAGTGAACGCCACAAAAAACAATGAACTCGGCATGGGGCATGTCTGCTGCCTTTTGGGCGAGCTTGAATGAATCGCCTGTGACATCGGCAAATTGAATCACTTCATCGCGCTGGTAGTGGTGACCCAAGATAAATACTCGATCACCCAATACGTCTTTTGCAGCCTGGGCGCGAGCAACTAGGTCTGGATCTGAAGCAGGCGGTAGATCACCCGGACATTCAACCCCGCGTTCACTCTCTGAATCGGCGGAGTTTCCCAGCAGAAGCAGGGCGAGGGGGCTAGGTGCGGGGTCAACAAAGGCTTGAACCATTTGATAATTGTCTCGCGGCTGGCAATTCTTGCCACGTGGGGTTGCGCTCAGAGTGAAATGCGTCATGAATTGGGAATTGCGAGTGGGTGGCATCTAGCGCAAGGGGGCCTTATGCCTTACCCTTACGGAGTAAGAACAGAATTGCACTGGAAGTAGCGCATCAAATTAACCCGTGAAAGAGGTCAGTCCATGTCCACTGAAACTGCAGTTGAAGCCCCCGTCACCGACGGCATCCAGCTCAGCGGTCCAGCCGCAGACAAGGTGAAGGTCCTCCTTGAATCTGAAGGTCGCGACGATCTCGCCCTGCGCATCGCGGTCCAGCCCGGCGGGTGCTCCGGCCTTCGTTACCAGCTCTTCTTCGACGACCGCAATCTTGACGGCGACGTTGTCAAGGAATTCGGCGCGGTAAACGTGGTCACTGACCGCATGAGCGCTCCCTACCTCAGTGGAGCAACAATTGATTTCGTCGACACGATTGAGAAGCAAGGCTTCACAATTGATAACCCCAATGCGACAGGTTCCTGCGCATGCGGAGACTCTTTTAACTAACTCGCGCTGAACTACCCGTGTGACGCATTCGTGGGGTCACAAGCACTGGACTCGGTAATTCGGTAGGCTCACGCAAGTGGCTATATTGATTACCGGTTCTATTGCAACCGATCACCTCATGACATTCCCCGGCAACTTTGTTGACTCACTCGTCGCCGAAAAACTCGACAAAATTTCGTTGTCATTCCTCGTGGACGAACTTGAAGTCAGACGCGGGGGAGTCGCACCCAATATTGCCTTTGGCATGGGATGCCTTGGACTCAAGCCGGTACTCGTTGGTGCGGTCGGCCCTGACTTTGCCGACTACGAAAGCTGGCTCAACCGGCACGGTGTTGACACAACAGGCGTCCACGTATCCCAGACCGCACACACTGCCCGATTTGTGTGCACAACCGATGCTGAACAAAACCAAATCGCAACTTTCTACGCTGGTGCAATGAGTGAAGCCCGCAACATTGAACTCAAGCCAATCATTGAATCTATTGGTACGGCTGACGTCGTACTCATCGGTGCAAATGACCCACTTGCTATGCAGCGTCACACCGACGAGTGCCGATTCCGCGGTTACCCATTCGCGGCGGACCCCTCCCAGCAACTGGCTCGCATGAATGGTGAAGAAGTCAAGCCACTGATTGAAGGCGCCGAGTATCTATTCACTAATGAATATGAGTCCGCGTTGATTGAACAAAAAACCGGTTGGAACGCTGCCGACATTGCGGACATGGTTCAAGTCCGAATCACGACTCTTGGACCCAATGGTGCTCGTATTGAACGTCGCGGTGAAGAAGCCGTTCACGTGGCTATCGCTGAAGAAGAGCGCCGCGCAGACCCAACCGGTGTGGGCGATGCCTTCCGTGCCGGGTTCCTGTCAGGTCAGGCCTGGGGACTGACCGACGAACGCTCCGCGCAAATTGGATCACTCCTTGCCACCTACGTCATTGAAACCGTAGGAACACAGGAGTACGAGCTCGCCCAACGACACTTCTTACAGCGCATGGCGTCGGCCTACGGTGACGACGCAGCCGCGGAAGTCGAAGGATTTATTTCCTGCACCCGACCGTGAGTCTGTCCCCTTGAGATGGATTCCCCTTGAGATAGATTTTGGGTGTGCAGGCCATTACGACGGGGAGCGGACGAATCCCGCCGTGCGCTTGGTCGCTGCTGAACCCCCGCGATGCTCACCCGGAAGTCGACCTCACTTGCTACGGGGCAGAACTCGAACCCATCACAGTTCTTCACGCTTACTCCATGGGGTTGTTTCCCATGCATGTTCCGTCGGACACTGGCGAACAAGAACTCGGTTGGTGGTCACCGGATCCGCGCGGGATCCTTCGCCTTGAAAACATCAGGATTTCCCGATCCCTTCGCAAGTCAATGCGCACATTCTCGGTGACATTTGACCAAGCCTTTGAACGCGTGATGCGCGGTTGCTGGCGGGTTAATGGTGAAGGCAACTGGATCACCGAGGAGTTCATTGACACGTACACGCATTTACACGAACTCGGTTTCACCCACTCAGTTGAAGTCTGGAACCGCAAGGGCGAATTAGTAGGTGGGCTTTATGGAATCGAAATAGGTGGACTATTCGCCGGAGAGTCCATGTTTCACGTTGAAACGGATGCATCCAAAGTGGCAATGGTTGCGGTGGTAGAAAAGTTGGCCGCAAGTCCGGGACAAAGGATTTTCGATGTTCAATGGCAGACCGACCATCTAGAGTCAATGGGCGTAACCGAAATCAGCCGTTCTGCCTACCTTGACGAACTAGCCGCTGTGTTACCGACAAGGCCAGCTTTCCCGATTCCGCGCCAACCCCGGGGCTAACGGATAGTGGCCAAAGCTGCTGGCAACTCGCGTAGGAATAAATCAACCGTTGCCGCGCTGCAATCTGGCGGGAGTGAAATGCGAATACTGGCCTCATTGGGGAGTCCGACCGCTTCGAGTACGTGTGAGGGCATCCGAGTGTCGGCCGTGCACGCTGAACCGCTGGCAACTTGAATTCCCCGGGCATCTAATTCGGTGACGAGTGCTCCGCCAGCCGCACCGGTAATCGTGAAAGTCAGAATGTGAGGGAGCCGATCGACCGGGTCGCCGGCCAACTCGAGGGACATCCTTAATAATTCCGAACGAATGCGATCAATCATTGCTCGATTCGAGTCCGCCTGCTCTTGCCACAGAGGTGCGGCTTCTTCGAGGGCGACGGCAGCGGCGACCGCGGCAGGAATATCAGGGAAGCCACCAATCCAACCTCGGTCGGGAGCTTCTTCCGGGCGCCACCGAAGGTTCGGACTGGTGACAACGATCGCAACACCTGGCGGGCCGCCCCAATCTCTGGCTGGGGCAACCAGCACGTCGAAGTCCTCGGGGAGTTGATCGTGGGTGATCACTCCGGTGGCGTCGGCGATCAGGGGGACTCCGGCATTGCGGCAGACGGCGAGGACCCGGGCAAATGGCTGGCGCGTCCCAATTTCAGCATTGGCCAGTTGAACACAGGCAAGCGCAGCTCCGCTCTCAAGTTGATTCCGCAGGTTGGTCAGGTCAACGGCGCCGGAGGTGGCGGTGGAATCAACGGCAAGTGAGACTGCGTCAGCGCCGGGGAGGCCGGCAACTGCACCTATCACCGCCATTGATTCAACACTGCTCACCAGGATTCGTCGAGAAACAGACCCCCTGATAGCAAATATCCCACCGATCGCCGCACGCAAGGCATCTGGACCCGAACCGGCAAAGAAAACCAGATTGGGGGAGACATTGAGGAAATTGGCAATACTTGCCCGAGCCGAGTCCAACAGCAAGCCAGATGTTCGACCAGCGTGGTGCATTCGGGCCGGATCAGACCAGGCTTGGGCTATTGCCGATTGCCACGCTTTGGTGGTCGATTCTGACAGGGGAATTCCGGCAATTGCGTCCAAATAGCCGGGGGCCCGCTCGGTGTCCATCTGCTCAGATTAGTCAGAAAAGGGTAAGGGCACACTGTGTGACCAGAACAACGTTCCCAGAGTCCCATCCGCAGGGGAAAAACAAGGATGAGTGCGATAGTGTCCCTCATGGTGAAGGCACGAATGAGTCACTAGTTTTTGTTGTTGGAATTCTCGTGAATTGTGTGCGTGAAGTACGCGTAAATTATTCGAAGGGTGCGTTTGTGGGAATGACTCGTAACGCGAGTGAAAGCCGGATAGGTAAGCGACTTGGTCTTGCTGGAATTTCAGCAGGAGCGATTCTCCTGCTCTCTGGTTGCACGGCCAACGAAGCTTTCTTCTTTGACATGCCAGAACCGGCATCTGCTGAGGCCCCGATAATCAATAACCTCTGGCAAGGCTCGTGGATTGCAGCCTGGGCGGTGGGTGCGTTTACCGCAGGTTTAATGCTCTGGGCTATTTTCGCGTATCGGCGTCGGCGCATCAATGAAGTTCCCGAACAAACTAAATACAACATCCCCCTTGAATTGCTCTACACGGTTGTTCCGCTGATCATGGTGCTGGGCTTGTTCTGGTTCACAGCACGCGATCAGACTGAAATTTTGACCATGGAAAACGATCAAAGCCAAACCGTTAACGTTGTCGGTTTCCGCTGGTCGTGGGCTTTCAACTACCTCGACGAAGACGTATATTCGATCGGAATGCCCGCAGATTCACAGATGATCTCCGAAGACCCCGAGATCGCCGAAGCTCAAATGCCGGTGCTCGTTCTACCCGTTGACGAGAAAGTTCGTTTTGAGCTGACCTCACCGGACGTAATCCACTCGTTCTGGGTCCCACAGTTCCTGTTCAAAATGGACGTCGTCCCGGGAAAAACTAACGCCTTTGAGTTGACCCCGAATAAAATCGGGACTTTTGTGGGTAAGTGCGCTGAGTTGTGCGGCACCTACCACTCTCAGATGCTCTTCAATGTCAAAGTTGTTGAACGAGCCGAATTCAATGAGTACGTCGCCGGACTGCGAGCAGCCGGACAAACTGGCACAATTCAAACTGGTCAATCAAATAGCGATGGACAGCGTCCCGGGGAGCGGAGAATATGACAATCCTGAATGACCGCCCAATAACTTCACCAGGGTCGGGTGACTTCGGCCCCAGCACGGTGACGAGCGCTCCGAAAAAGAGTCTGGGCAAGGCAGTTGTCAACTGGATTACTTCAACCGACCACAAGGTGATCGGTTACATGTACCTGATCACTTCAATGGTGTGGTTCCTCATCGCTGGTTTGATGGCTCTTGCAATGCGTGCAGAACTCGCTATCCCGGGAATGCAGGTTGTTTCCCTTGAGCAGTACAACCAGTTGTTCACCATGCATGGCACGATCATGCTTTTCTTGTTCGCAACACCGCTTTTCGTGGGTTTCGGCAATGTGATTATGCCCCTGCAAATCGGTGCACCCGACGTCGCCTTCCCCCGATTGAACATGTTCGGTTACTGGCTCTTCCTCTTTGGTGGCTTGATCGTTGCCGCTGGCTTTTTCACTCCCGGTGGTGCCGCGGCATTCGGCTGGTTTGCCTATGCACCCTTGAGTAACGCGGTGAACTCACCCGAAGTTGGCGCCGACCTGTGGTTACTGGGTCTGACACTTGGTGGTCTGGGAACAATTCTGAGTTCGGTGAACTTTATTACGACAATTTTCACCATGCGCGCCCCCGGCATGACCATGTTCCGGATGCCAATCTTCTGTTGGACAATTTTGATCACGAGCCTGCTCGTCCTCATTGCTTTCCCCGTTTTGGCCGCGGCACTATCCGTTGCATTCATTGACCGGCAATATGGGGCTGTCATATTCGCACCTGAAAATGGTGGTGCGATCCTCTGGCAACACTTGTTCTGGTTCTTCGGACACCCGGAGGTGTATATCATCGCCTTGCCGTTCTTTGGCATTGCCAGCGAGATCATTCCTGCCTTCTCGCGCAAGCCAGTGTTCGGTTACAAGGGACTGATTTTTGCAACTATGGCAATTGGTGCACTTTCCGTTGCCGTCTGGGCGCACCACATGTACGTCACGGGGTCGGTGTATTTGCCGTTCTTCGCGCTGACCACCATGTTGATTGCGGTGCCCACGGGCGTGAAGTTCTTCAACTGGATCGGAACCATGTGGCGCGGCTCCATTTCATTTGACACCCCGATGCTGTGGACCATGGGCTTTTTGTTCACGTTCCTCTTCGGCGGTCTGACCGGTGTGATCCTTGCATCTCCTCCACTGGACTTTGCAGTGTCCGATTCCTACTTCGTGGTCGCTCACTTCCACTACACGGTGTTTGGCACGGTCGTATTCATGATGTTCGCCGGGTTCTACTTCTGGTGGCCAAAAATGACGGGCAAAATGCTCGACGAGAAATTGGGCAAGATCCACTTCTGGCTGTTGTTCATCGGTTTCCAAGTTACCTTCTTGGTCCAGCACTGGCTTGGAGTGCAAGGAATGCCACGCCGCTATGGCGACTACCTCCCCATCGACGACTTCCAAACACTGAACGTTGTCTCCACCGCGGGAGCGGCAATTCTTGGTTTGTCCACACTGTTCTTTATCTGGAACGTGTTCAAGACCTGGAAGAGTGCACCCAAGGTGACAGTTGATGACCCATGGGGTTGGAGCGGGTCACTTGAGTGGGCGACTTCATGCCCACCACCGCGCCACAATTTCATCTCGCTGCCACGGATTCGCTCGGAGCGCCCAGCATTTGACCTGCATCACCCCGAGTTGGCTGCGGCGGGCGCGCATAAAGCGCCAGTTGCAGCGCCAGTGGCCCCGGCGGCAAGAGAGGGTGAAGTCAAGTGAGGATTGAAGCGCTCCTATTTGGCACGGGCTTCGTGCTTTACTCGTTCCTCGCGGCAATTTACTGGTACTTCAGCCGCGACGAAGTAGGAACAATTGCCCTCGCGTTAACCGGTGGGATGGCCTTCTTAATATCGTTCTACGCGTACTACACCTCAAAGCGGGTCTACCCCCGCCCCGAGGACCGCCTTGACGCTGAGATCGACGAAGCAGACCCTGAATACGGTTTCTTCAGCCCACACTCATGGTGGCCTCTCGTTATTGCACTTGCCACCGTACTTGTGGTCTTTGGCCTAATCTTCGCTGTGTGGTTGATCGTGTTAGCCGTGGCCACGCTGCTCTTTGGATTGGTCGGAATGCTTTTCGAGTATTACCGCGGAGAGTTTGCTCACTAAATTCGCGCAGAATACTGGCAAGTGAGCCGCGTTTTGGAACGGGAAGTTGACCTGACTCGTCGTACCCTCATAACGTTACGACAGGAAATACAGGGAAAGGATTCGCGGTGAGCCGGATGTTTGTTACACGTTCGCGGTACGCGATCCCAATTTCGGTGAGTGCCGGTGTTCTCGTTTTAACCGGATGCACCCCAACCCTGACGGTTTCTACTGCACCGCTTGACCCAACCCCGTCTGTGAGTATCGCTGCGGCACCCCAAGGGGGAACGCGTATTGATCCAGACACCCAGGTTGTCATTGAGGCCGAGCTGGGCCGGCTGACCCAGGTTTCGGTACTGGGACCAGATGGAGAAGTCCCTGGAATTTTTTCCGAGGACGGTTCGCGCTGGAGCGCAACAGGTCCACCATTGGACTACTCCACCACCTACACGATCGCAGCCCAAGCAGCCGATGCTCGAGGCCGAGTCAACTCAATGAATTCCAGTTTCTCAACCCTTGAGCCGGAAAAGTTTTTCAAGGCGAGTGTGTCGCCGAGTGCCGGTGAAGTTGTTGGTGTCGGTGAACCAATAATTGTGAACTTCAACAAAAATGTTGTAAATAAGGCCGAGGTCGAAGCAGCAATGATTGTCCGCACCACCGAGCCAGTCCTGGGTGCGTGGGCTTGGCGTGACGATCAAACGGCTGAGTTTCGCCCCAAGACTTTGTGGCCGGGAGACATGAACGTTGAGGTCGACCTCAACCTCACCGGCGTTCAAGCAAAACCTGGAGTATTCGGCAAATCAAACACCACGGACACATTTTCCTTCCGTACGTCAATGGTGAGTGTCGTGGATGCCGAAACCCACACCATGGAAGTTTTTCGGGGTGGTGAACTCATCAACACGATCCCAATCACAACCGGCAAAGCAGGTTTTGAAACCCGTTCGGGAACTAAAGTCTTGATTAGTAAGGAACGCTCAAGAATTATGGATGCAGCCACAGGAGGCACCGCAGAATCATCGGCGGAGTACTACCGGGTGAACGCTGAATACGCCATGCGCCTTAACTACACCGGTGAATTCGTACACGCAGCACCCTGGAGCGTGGGCAGCCAAGGCAACGCAAATGTTTCCCATGGTTGTGTAGGCATGAGCACCGCCAATGGAGAGTGGTGGTGGAACCAAAACGAAATCGGCGACGTTGTCGTGGTGGAAAACACATCTAGGGAGCAAGGCGACGACGGCAACGGGATCACGATCTGGAATGCGACCTGGGAGGAGTGGCTCGCAAAGTCACTCGCCGGTCCACAATTCACCAAGCCGCTACAACAACAACCTGAAACCGCACCCGCCCCGGCTTAATACATCCTCGCACGTACGCACCCAGGTGAATCACATGCGCGAGTTGAGGTCTTTAACTTAGGCCGGTTCCAACTCAACTGGGAGCCCACTAAGTACGGCGGTCCCTCCCAGCGGGTCAATGTGGTCAACCCCAACCAAGACGTTGACGTTGAAGTCAGCCCAGCCGTGCGGAATGCAAATGCACCCGCGGGACACGGTGTCGCTCACGGCTAACTCGATTGACAGGGTCCCCGAAGCACTTGTCACTGAAATCATCTCGCCGTCAACTCTCCCGGCTTCGGCCGCATCAAGTGGGTGCATTTGGGCTGTTGGTTTATTCGACCCACCCTGAAGATTTTTAATGTCTTTCATCCAGGAGTTATTACTGCGCAATTGTCGGCGACCTACCAGAAGAAATGTACCGGGGCGCACCGAAGTGGGGGAGTCACCCAATGCAGCGTGTGCCGCAGCCAGCGCGGAAACGAGTACGGGCGGGGCGAATTCAATGCGACCACTCGGAGTTCGCAACACCTCGGGCAGGCGCGGGGTCAGTGCCCCAAGGTCAATGCCGTGTGGTGCATCAATCACGTCTTGCAGGGTCAAGCCAGCTGGACTAGATCGAAATCGAATGTCCAGGATCCGGTCCACCCCACGCCATGGTGCAACCGAAGCAAGAACAGTGTCAACGGAAGATCCGTGCAGCCGCGAAGCCGTGTCCTTCACGGCACTGGCAGCAACATTTGCTGCCACGATGTCGTCCATTTCTGTCGACGAGAGCTCATGACCTGAATTGATTCCAACGGCGATCCCGGCCAAGGTGAGCAAGACGTCTGCTTCATCCATTTCCCCTTCGGGGACTGGGAACACCGCGGGGGAGTAGCGAGCCTGATTGCGCACCGAGAGGTTATTGAACACAACGTCGTAGTGCGGGCGAGTCATGGGAGAGGAAACGGGGAGAATTACGTCTGCCAATGAATTCGTGGCGGTCAAATACGGGTCGACGGAAACCAACAGGTCCAATGATTCAAAGGCTTCTTTTAGCCGCCCCGAATCTGGGGTGGAAACAATCGGATTCCCTCCGACCACAAACACCGCGCGAATGTGAGCACCGGTTTCGGGGTCGGGGGTATCAATTTCCTCGGCCAAAGCGGACACGGGGAATTCACCGAGCACACTGGGAAGCTCACGCACGCGGGTGCGGCGGCGCCCAGGAATGCTGACCCCGTGTCCAATTCCTGAACTACCTTCGGTGGAAGGACCACCGGCGGCGGGCAGGGCGAACATGACACCGCCGGGCTTGTCGAGTGAACCAATAGCAATATTGATTACGTCGATCAGCCAAGAAGTAAGTGTGGCCATGGGGAGTACAGACCCGTCAAGACAGAGGCCCGAGGTTGTTGTTCCCATGCGGCCGTAGACCGCAGCGCTGGGCGCTGCCATCAACTCAGCGGCTATGCGCCTGGTCACCGAAGCATCAATTCCAGTAATGGCAGAAACACTCTCGGGGGTGAACCCGGCCAGAGCATCGATAACAGAATCGACTGCAACCTGATCAATCCACTCAGACGCGGCACCTAAGTCGGCTGTCCCTTCAACCATGATTACGTGCGCAATCGCCGCCAACCACAGTGCGTCACTGCCCGGGCGAATACCAATGTGTTCATTGGCTGCCTCAGCGGTCCGGGTTCGAATCGGATCAACCACTACAAGTTGTCCACCGCGCTTACGCAGGGCGCGCAGTCGGCCCGGGAAGTTCGCCGCGGTCAGCATTGAACCATTGGATACCAGCGGGTTTGCACCCAAAATCAACAGGTAGTCGGTTCTGTCAAGATCAGCCAGGGCAACGGTGAGTGCTGTGCCATACATCATGGCAGAGGCAGCCTGCTTGGGCATTTGATCCACCGTGCTGGCAGAGAAGCGCTGCGAAGTTCCCAACGCTTTGATGAAGGCAGGCAACATGAATGCACCCGAGAGTGAATGCACATTGGGGTTGCCAAGGAACATGCCAACGGCCTCCGGGCCCGACTGCGCCACTATCGCACCGAGCCGAGTACGGATCACGCCAAATGCTTCGTCCCAACTTGCGGGCTCAAGCGCCCCCGCGGCATTTCGAATCATGGGGGTGCGAAGGCGGGTGGGATCAGAGTCCACCTCGCCGAAGGAGACACCTTTGGGGCAGATAAAGCCGTGGCTGAATACATCGTCTTTATCCCCGCGAACGGAGGTGACCGTATTCCCGGAAATCTCAAGGACTAGGCCGCAGTTTGCTTCGCAGAGGGGACAGATTCGCAGTGCCGTGCGCTCGGGGAGAGATTCAGATTCCATGGACGCAAGACTGCCACCAAAGCAACCCTGCGTCCACAGAAAACTAAACTTGTTGGCAGACTCGAAATTACTGCTCGGTCATCACGATCGTCGCGGTGGGAGTGGTCAGGGTCAAGGTCGATCCCTCCAGGGTGTAACTCGGGCCTTGTGAGAAGAACCCAATCAGGTTCTGGTCTTGGACCATGAGTAACTCCGAACACTCCATCATGGTTGACCCGAAAGTCTCGGCGGTTGGCGTGATAGATCCGTCCGTCCACGAGGCGTTACCAAAGATCGTGTTGCAACCGGCAATCATGGAGATCCCGTCGGGTGTAAACGTCAAGACGATTTCACTGCCTTCAGCGGTGGGGGAAGTGGTGCCTTCAGAGGTTACCTCCGTTGCCACGAAAGTACGTCCACTTAAGTCAGTAGATGAGGAACCCTCACTGCTGCACCCGGAGGCAATAGCTCCAACGAGCAAGAATGTAAACATGGCGCCAACTATTTTCTTCATAGGAAAATGATAAATCGCTCTCAGTGTTTATCCAAACGCACGCAATAATTCCTGCAAACTACTCGCATGATTCAGTGTCTCGGTCTAAGTGTTATGGTCGCGCGGAGAAACCACCGACAAAGCCCAGATTTCGCCGCGCGGTAATAGCTCTCAGCGCAATCGCCCTAGTAACCCCGATCATCACTGCTCCAGCGCAGGCACGCAACGTCGCTGAGCAACAGATCAAAATGGCAATTTTCCAGACCGATGGAAACTCGAATCCGTTTCTCTCGGCAGGTCCTGAGGTGGGCTGGAATGCCGGGCTTGAAGGTTTACGGCCACTTGGTTCACCGCTCTACCGTCTCTGGGACATGAAAGTGGCATGGCGCGACGTCAACCCAGCACCGGGTGTTTTTGACTGGTCGATCCTTGACCGCCGAATCGCCCAAACCGAGGCTTGGGGTGGTAAACCACTCATGGTTCTCGGTCTCACCCCCCAGTGGGCGGCAAGTGACCCCAACGCGGGGGATCCACGTTGGGGAGCAGGGACAGCAAGTGCACCAGCGAGCATAGACTCGTGGCGCTCCTATGTGCGGGCACTCGTGCAGCGTTATGGGGATCGGATCGGTGCCTACGAAACGTGGAATGAAGCGAATCTGCAAACTTTTTGGCAAGGTTCTGCTGCCGAACTAGCCGTCATGGTGAGCGTAGCCAACCAAGAGATTAAAGCCGGTTCCAGTGCAACGGTTCTGCTCCCTTCAGTCACAACCCGTCTTGCGAGTGGTTATAAATTCACACAGGCGTTACTGAAAGCTTTCGGCGACAATCCTGAGAACTTTTTCGATGCCTTCTCAATCCACACCTACCCAACGGGAAGCGCGGGAGCGACTTACAAAGACAACTGTCTGGTAACAACCTCTCCATTTGATTGCATTGACACGTTGGATCCTCGGGCGGCCGCAGCGCAACGCTTCGATGACATTCGCACGTGGCAACAAAAAGTAGTAGACCAGGTCGGCGCAGCGTCACCCGTGCTGGACAAGGGGCTTTGGGACACCGAAGTCAATTACGGTTTAGCCGGCCCTGGGATCAACCCACCGGTTGACTGGTCTGACGCGCAGGGCGCCGAGTTGATTAGCTATACCTACGCGGACTCACGAGCACTCGGAATTGACGCAACATTCTGGTACGAGTTCACCGCTGCGCCATATGACCTCCTCGGTGTTCAACTCACCCCGCAAACCCCACTCACCCAAGCCGCCTACTCCGCCCTTCCGTTAACACCAACCGGAACCTCAGGTCAAAACCCAACAGAGGTCTCTGTGGGTGGTTGCGTGATTCAACCCACCATGCGGTGCCCAGGCGCAAAATTGCGTGGGTTAGACGTGAGTGGACTGTCTTTCCTCGGAGTGGACCTGACTAATACCGACCTTCGTGGGGCGAACCTCAATAATTCAGGCTTCGGAAACGCTGGGAGCACGGACTCTAAATTCAGCGATGCAAACCTCCGTGATGTGAGCGCTGTCGACGCTGACTTCAGAAGGGCAAATTTCAGCGGTGCTGATCTACGCGATGCCAATCTGCGGTACGCATACTTCAGTTTTGCCGATTTGTCAGACGCAGACCTGCGCAATGCAAACTTACGTGACGCTGACTTACGTGGCGCTGACCTCACTAATGCTGACTTTCGCGGCGCTGATCTACGTGGCGCATGGCTTGGTAACAGCCCAGTAAGAGGAGCGAAATTCCGCGGTGCTGATCTACGTGGCGCTACCATGTATACATACTTCACCCGAAATGCGAACCTTGAAGGGGCACGACGTTAGCCAGAAGTAGTGCTTTGCCGTGCAACTGCTTCACGCGGAAGGACTCGTGCGGGCGTTCAAACCTTTGAGCGTTCCACGGAAAAAGTCGAATGCACTATTGCTTACTACGCACGCTTACTACGCAGCAATCTGGACAACATATCAATTCCGGTGTATCGCAGACTTGATATGTTCCGCAATCGTTGATTTAGTCCGAGACCGGCTGACTTCTAGTAGTCATACAGGCAACCAGCCGAGTTGTACTGAGGTTGAATCCGCACGTTGTTGAATTTCCCCTCAGAGTTCTTGCCCCAATACTTCAGGTGATAGAGCAGAGCGCTTAGTTGATTCACGGAAAACTCGCCAAGGGTTTCAAAGCTGGGAACTGTCCGTCCGGAAGGAAGTACCCGCGGCTCAAGTCTTCGTTTCAAGTAAACCTGGGACGCATTAGCATGAATAACTAGGTCAGTGCCTGCAAGACTCATGAGGTAGTGCATTGGGTATCCGCCGTTTGGCATGGTGTTCCTTTCGTCTTGGCCCGCCGAATTGCCGGCCACTACGACAACTCAAAGCACCCCGTAGGGGTGCTAAAAGACGAGCGCGCGTACGTACGTGTGTGAGGTTCCGCTGAAGAAGAACCTGGGGGAAGTAGCTAACTGCCCCCAAATATTGTCGGTGAGGGCTCAGGTAAACACCAGAGAATTGCTGCGAGGGCAGGTTTGGGTGTGCTTAACTTCTGGTGACCAATGGGAAAGGGGTTGTCATGACAAGTCTCCTTGATGCGCAAATTGAAACTCAGGATCCGGCTACCGTCTGGATAAATTCATTCGCCTCTGCATTGGAGCAGGGAAATGGAAGCGTGGTCGCCGAACTCTTCGGCGAGGACTGTTATTGGCGAGATTTGGTTTCTTTCACGTGGAACCTGACAACAGTTGAGGGCCGGGAGGAGATTGCCCAGTTGGTTGATGCCACCGCCGCGCAGGTGCAGCCCCGAAATTTTTTGGTCACCGAGTCCTCAACTGCAGATGGGGTCACCGACGTCTGGTTTACATTCGACACGGCAGTCGGGCGCGGATCTGGTTTGGGACGAATTAAAGATGACAAAGCGTGGACTCTTTTGACCACCTTGGACGAATTGAAGGGGTTTGAAGAGAATCGAGGGGATCGCCGCCCTCGGGGTGCCGACCATGGGGCGGTTCGTAATCGCTTGACCTGGAAGGAAACTCAGGAACAGGAAGCCCAGGTAATGGGTTCGAGTGAGCAGCCGTTTGTGCTGGTTGTTGGCGGTGGCCAGGGAGGTATAGGTCTGGGTGCGCGATTGCGACAACTGGGAGTTCCTTTTGTGGTGATTGACAAGCATCCACGCCCAGGAGACCAATGGCGCAATCGATACAAGTCGTTGTGCCTGCATGATCCGGTCTGGTACGACCACATGCCGTACATCAAGTTCCCCGAAAATTGGCCAGTTTTTTCACCGAAAGACAAGTTGGGTGATTGGCTCGAGTCGTACACCAAGATGATGGAAATTCCGTACTGGTCTTCGACAACCTGCGCTCGGGCAGCATATGACGAGGTGAGCGAGAAGTGGACGGTCGAGGTTGTCCGTGACGGTGAATCGATCACGCTTCACCCAACCCATTTGGTTCTGGCAACTGGAATGTCGGGAAAGCCGAATATTCCGGTATTCCCTGGGCAGGACGTCTTCGCTGGGGATCAACACCACAGTTCTCAGCACCCGGGGCCTGATTCGTTTGTGGGCAAGAAGGTAGTGGTCATCGGCTCGAACAATTCTGCGCACGATATTTGTGGAGCTTTGTGGGAAGGCGGAGTCGATGTCACGATGATTCAGCGTTCTTCAACGCATATTGTTAAATCAGAAACCTTAATGAACGTGGGTTTGGGAGACCTCTACTCTGAGAGCGCACTTGCGAACGGCGTGACCACGGAGAAGGCCGACACGATATTCGCCTCTATCCCGTATCGCCTGCTCCCCGACTTCCAGATTCCGTTGTACGAGAAGATGCGTGAAATCGATGCCGATTATTATGCTCGCCTGGAAAAGGCTGGGTTCCTGCTGGATTGGGGCACAGACGGCTCTGGACTTTTCGTCAAGTATTTGCGTCGAGGCTCCGGTTATTACATTGATGTTGGCGCCAGTGAGTTAATTTCCAGCGGTGATATTAAGTTGGTGACCGGGCAGGTTCGTGAGCTGACCCAGAACGCCGTAGTCATGGACGACGGCACCGAGGTTCCCGCTGACGTTGTCGTGTACGCAACGGGTTACGGATCAATGAACGGCTGGGCGGCTGATCTGATTAGTCAGGAAGTTGCCGACCAGGTGGGCAAGGTGTGGGGCTTGGGCTCGGACACTCCGAAGGATCCTGGACCGTGGGAGGGGGAGGAGCGCAATATGTGGAAACCAACCCAGCAATCCGCTTTGTGGTTCCACGGAGGTAACTTGCACCAGTCACGCTATTACTCGCTGTTTCTCGCATTGCAGTTGAAGGCTCGGTACGAGGGCTTGGACACTCCGGTGTACCGCCTCGCAGCTAGCCATCACACAAGTTGAGTGAAACCGAGGCGTTATCGCTGAAATGCTTTGACCTCGACCATTGGTGCGCGCAATGTCAGACCCTTATGTCATTCTGTATATAGCTTCAGAAGGTTGATCGCAAGCCCCTTGGCTGATCACCTGCCAACCGCCCGCTACTTCGTACGGTGGCTCCAAGGGAAAAGCTGCCCGCATTGGCATTTGTCTGTGGGAAGGAGCGAACCGAAGGAGAACCTCATGGTAGTAACTACATCTGCACCCCCACGCAAGGACGGCGATTTGACATCGCAGCGACGCACACGGACTGATGAGCGCTTAACAGGTCAGACACGCAAAGTGATTAACCGCAAAGTTCGTGAAGAACAAATCAAATGGCAAAACACGGACACCCATATTAATGAAGCCAAACGTGGTCTTCGCAAAGGCTCAGGTGGAACACAACCGGGACACAACACGTCCGGTCGGCCATAGGCCTCCCGTCCGTATTGTTTAACGAGGCCGTGAAGCCACAAGCGCAACGGATTTCACCAGTTCAATTGCCGCTAGAAAACTCGGTGCGGTGAATTCCGACCTCAAGAAAATGCCCAATCGAGACCAGTTCGCATTTCGATCGAGAAATAAATCAATGTCCAGATCGG